>OQVL01002509.1_pt1 | contig 11220 bp, 8 predicted proteins | sample 1691501 | NCBI WGS metagenome assembly OQVL01 (sample SAMN03418253, study PRJEB22391) | human gut metagenome | biome: human-gut; feature: organic feature; material: feces | host: Homo sapiens | place: Tanzania | collected 2013-01
AGGTCGGAAAACGAAAGTAGGAGAAAAACTATTTCGTTTTCCTCCTACTCGATTGATTTTAAATTATTATCAATGACATATTTAGAACTGGTACTTTTGGCTGTAGGCCTCTGCTTTGATACATTTGCCGTCTCCATAGGCGGTGGAATACAGACTCCGCAGATGACATCTCTTCAAAGAGTAAAGGCTATCTCCGTATTTGGAATACTTCAGGCGATGTTTCTCTTTGCCGGCTGGGTAGCAGGAACATTCTTTGCCTCCTTCATTAATGAATGGGACCATTGGATTGCCTTTGTAATACTTCTCTATCTTGGTGGTAAAATGGTATATGAGGGAGCTTCCCATAAGGAGGATGACGATGAGCAGACTGCAGATTTCCTTAAATTGAAAAGGCTCGCATTGCTTGCTGTTGCAACAAGCATAGATGCCGTGGCCGTAGGTGTTTCACTTGCATTTATACTGCTTCCTGCACTAAAAGTCGGTCTTTACGATAAAATTGCATCATGGCCGAGTGGGGTGAACACTTATATTACGCGTGAATTTGAAAGTGGCGGAGAATATCTTTCCGGCGGTGAAGCACAAAAGCTGGCTATTGCACGAATATACGTCGGAAATTATGACTGCATAATCCTCGATGAACCGACCAGCGCTTTGGATCCGATAAGCGAGGATGAAATACTAAATATAATATTTGAAATTTTTAAAGAAAATGATATGATAAATAAAAGTTTCAAAATACTTAAAAAAATCTTAAAAATTTTCTTAAAAAGTCTTGTTTTTATTAGAATGTACTGATATAATCTAGTCAGTCTAAAAAAGACGAATTTTATTTTGAAAGGAGTTTTTGATATGAAAAAACTTACTATTGTAGCATTAGTAGTCGTACTTGTAGTGTCATGCCTAGTTTTTACAGGATGTGGTAAAAAAGAAGATAAGAAGAATAATCAATATGAAATCGCACTTGTAACTGACGTAGGAAATATCGATGACAAATCTTTTAATCAAGGAACTTGGGAGGGTGTAGAAGCTTATGCAAAAGAGCATAATATCTCTTATAACTACTACAAACCATCTGAAGATTCAACAGCAGCTCGTGTTGAAACAATGAAAACAGCTATTGAAACAGGAGCAAAAGTTGTTGTTTGCCCAGGATACTTATTTGAAGAAGCAGTATATCAAATGCAAACACAATATCCAGAAGTTCAATTCTTATTAATTGATGGTGAACCACATGATGCAAACTATACATACAAAACAGAGAAAAACGTTCACTGTATATTATTCCAAGAAGAACAATCAGGATACTTTGCAGGATATGCAGCAGTTATGGATGGATACAGAAAACTAGGATTCCTAGGTGGTATGGATGTTGATGCAGTTATCCGTTATGGATATGGTTTCGTTCAAGGTGCAAATGATGCAGCTAAAAAATTAGGTGTTGAAGATGATGTAACAATTAAATATTGGTACTCAGGATCATTCTCTGCAAATGACGAAATTAAAACAAAAATGGAAGCTTGGTATAGCGAAGGAACAGAAGTAGTATTCTCTTGTGGTGGAGGAATTTACTTATCAGCAGTTAGTGCAGCAGAAACAGCAAACGGAAAAGTTATTGGTGTTGACGTTGACCAATCAGCTGAATCTAAAGTAATAATAACATCTGCAATGAAAGAACTTAAAAATTCTGTTATATTAGCTTTAGGAGAGCTTTACAGTTCATCTGATAAAAAATGGACAGACAACCTAGCAGGAAAGACATCTACTTTAGGTGCAAAAGATAATTGCGTTGGATTACCAACAGCAACAGAATCTTGGAGATTAACAAAATTTACAGTAGAAGATTACAAAAAATTATTTGACGATGTTAAAGCTGGAACAGTATCAATAAGCAAAGATACAAAAACAGCACCAAAAACATCTATCAAAGTTGATTATCAAAACTAATTTTAATAAAAACGGCTAGAGGCTGGGCAGAACATATGCCTGGCCTCTTAACATAAGAGAGGGAAAAATGGAAAGCAAAGAAAAATATGTAATTGAAATGTTAAATATAACAAAGGAATTCCCAGGAATAAAAGCAAATGACAATGTAACACTTCAAGTAAAAAAAGGAGAAATACATGCTTTGCTAGGAGAAAATGGAGCAGGAAAATCTACATTAATGAGTGTTCTGTTTGGCTTATACCAACCAGAGGAGGGAATAATAAAAAAAGATGGAAAAGAAATAAAAATAAATTCTCCAAATGATGCAAATGCATTAAAAATAGGAATGGTACACCAACACTTTAAACTTGTAGAATGTTTCACAGTTCTAGATAACATTATTCTTGGAGTTGAACCAAATAAATTTGGATTCCTAAAAAAAGACGAAGCAAGAAAAAAAGTAATGGAGTTAAGTGAAAAATATAAATTAAAAGTTGACCCAGATGCTTTAATATCAGATATAAGCGTAGGAATGCAACAAAGAGTTGAAATTCTAAAAATGCTCTATAGAGATAATGAAATTTTAATATTTGATGAACCAACTGCAGTTTTAACACCACAGGAAATAGACGAATTAATGAATATCATGAGAGATTTTACAAAAGAAGGAAAATCTATAATATTCATAACACACAAACTAAACGAAATAATGGCAGTTGCAGATAGATGTACAGTTTTAAGAAAAGGTAAAGGAATAGGAACAGTAGAAATTAAAAATACAACCAAAGAAGAACTATCAAAAATGATGGTTGGAAGGGATGTAAAATTTACTGTAGATAAAGAAGATAGAATCCCTGGAAAAGTAATTTTAAATGTTGAACATCTTACTGTACCATCAAAAGTACATAAAAATAATGCAGTAAAAAATGTATCATTCAAAGTAAAAAAAGGTGAAATAGTATGTATTGCGGGAATTGATGGAAATGGTCAAACGGAACTAGTATCTGCAATTACAGGACTTCAAAAACCAACCTTAGGAAAAGTAGAATTCTTAGGGCATGATATAACAAAAGCCAAAATAAGAACAAGGTCAAAACTTGGAATGAGCCATATTCCAGAAGATAGACACAAACATGGTTTAATTCTAGATTATACTTTAGAAGAAAACTTAGTTCTTCAAAGATACTGGGAACCAGAGTTCCAAAAAGCAGGATTTATAAAGAAAAAAGCAGTAAGAGGATATGCGGAAAAACTAATAAAAAAATATGATATTCGTTCAGGAGAAGGACCAGTTTCAATAGTTAGAGGAATGTCTGGAGGCAACCAACAAAAAGCAATAGTCGCAAGGGAAATAGATAAAGACCCAGAACTGCTAGTTGCTGTACAACCAACAAGAGGGCTAGATGTTGGAGCAATCGAATACATTCATGAACAATTAGTTGAGCAAAGAGATAAAGGAAAAGCAGTACTTTTAGTATCCTTAGAGCTTGATGAAGTAATGAACTTAGCAGATAGAATACTTGTAATATACGAGGGCGAAATAGTTGGGGAACTAAACCCAAAAACAACTACACTTAGTGAACTTGGCCTATATATGGCAGGAGCAAATAAAAACAAAGGTAAGGGGGCTAAGAAAGATGAAAATAAATAAAAAAGCATTATTTGGAATAATGGCATCACTTGTTTCAATACTAGTAGGATTATTATTAGGTCTTATATTACTATTTGTTTTTGATAGCTCAAGAGCATTAGTAGGTTTTGAAGCACTTGTTACAACAGGAATATCTACAACAGATAAACTTGCAAAAGTACTATATCAAGCAGCACCATTAATACTAACAGGTCTTTCAGTAGCATTTGCATTTAAAACAGGACTATTTAATATTGGTGCACCAGGGCAATATACAATAGGAATGTTCTGCGCCTTATTTGCAGCAATAGTACTTGGAACACCATGGTATGTCTCATTACTATTTGCAATGATTGGAGGAGCTTTATGGGGAGTTCTACCGGGACTTTTCAAAGCACATTTTAATGTAAATGAAGTTATAACATGTATAATGCTTAACTGGACAGGACTATTTTTAGTAAATTTATTAATAAAAAATATCCCACAAATGATCCAAAATTATTGGGCAGGTGGAATAACAAATAGAACAGCAAACTTAGCACTAGTTCAAAACTTCCATGGTGTTCAAACAACAATACCAAAAGCTGGACTAGACGTACTATTTGGTGGTTCTTCATATATGAATATAAGTATATTCTTAGCAATAATAGTTGCAATAATTGCACATATAGTTTTAAATAAAACAACTTTTGGTTATGAATTAAAAGCTTGCGGATTTAATAAAAACGCAAGTACATATGCAGGAATAAATGCAAAAAGAAACATAGTACTTTCAATGGTTATTGCAGGTGCAATATCAGGTTTAGCAGGTGGAATTTATTATTTAAGTGGAACAGCAGAATATGTTATAGAAAAAAATCTATTAGCAATGGGCTTTAATGGAATACCAGTAGCATTACTTGCATCATCAAACCCAATTGGAGTAATATTTAGTAGTTTATTTATCTCATATATACAAGTTGGAGGAGAAGCGCTTCAAAGATACCAATTTAGTAGTGAAATAATAAACATAATAATCTCAGCAATAATTTACTTAAGTGCATTTGCATTCTTAATTAAGTTATTTATAGAAAAAATATTCACAAAAAAGAAAAGAGAAGAAGAAAAAATCTTAGAAAAAAATGAAGGGGAGGTGCAAAGCTAATGTCAATAGAAATGCTTGGAGATATATTAGGATCAACAATAATATTTGCAATTCCCTTGATGCTTGTAGCATTGGGAGGAATGTTTTCAGAAAGAAGTGGGGTAATAAACATAGCATTAGAAGGAATTATGATAATAGGAGCATTAGCTCGGATGCTTATTACTTAGAACTTTCAATATGAATGGCTTTGGACCAGCACACCCAATACTTGCAATGTTTATAACAATCGGTCTATCAGCATTAGCAGGAGCAGTTTTCTCATTACTACTTGCTTTTGCTGCAATTAATTTAAAAGCAGACCAAACAATAGGTGGAACAGCATTAAATATGCTAGCACCAGCATTTGCAGTTGTGTTATCATGGGCAATACAAGGACAAGGAAACACAACAATAAATATTCCAACATGGATAAGAATGTCTGAATCAACATTTGGCTTAGCTGAGGGCACAGGTTTTTGGCATAATGTGATATTTAAAAGTTTATATTTAACAACACCAATTGCCATAATATTATTAATATTATCAATTATAATATTATATAAAACAAAATTTGGCTTACGTTTACGCTCATGTGGTGAACACCCACAAGCCGCAGCATCTGTTGGAATTAATGTATATAAAATGAGATATGCAGGAGTTATAATATCAGGAATATTAGGTGGAATTGGAGGTTTAGCATATACAATAGCTGCAGGAGCAGGGTTCCAATCAGCAGTTGCAGGATATGGTTTCTTAGCACTAGCAGTTATGATATTTGGTAACTGGAAACCACTTAGCATATTCTTTGCATCAATGTTCTTTGCTTTCTTCAAAATCTTAGGAAACTACAGTAGTTCTCTAGCATTCTTACCAAAGTTCGAAAATGTAAAAGATGCAAACTACATTTACTTAATGATACCATATATAGTAACATTAATAGTACTTGTATTAACATCAAAGAAATCAGCTGCGCCAAAGGCAGAGGGAATTCCATACGATAAAGGACAAAGATAAAAAAATACACCCTAAGTAGAGATTAAACTCTACTTAGGGTGTATTATTATTCAGCTTCTTTTAAAGTAATTGTAAAAGTTTTTAACTCAGATTTTCTATAAAGTTTAATTTCAATTTTATCTCCAATGTTTTTAGTATTTTTTATTGCATTCAATTCATCCATAGTTGAAACATCTTTGCCATCAAAAGAAACTATAACATCTCCAGCCATAATTCCGGCATCTTCAGCACCACTACCAGAAACAACACTATCTACATAAATGCCTTTAGTTAAGCCATTTCTAATTGCTGTTGCTTCATCTAAATCAATTCCAGAAATACCAACAAATGGTCTTGAAATTTTACCTTTCTCAATTAGCTCTTTATAAATTGGAACAGTGTCATTTACTGGAATTGCAAAGCTTACACCTTCAATACCGTCTCCGGCAAGTTTTAATGTTGTAATACCAATAACCTCTCCTTTGCTGTTAACTAAAGCACCACCACTGTTACCAGAGTTAATTGCGCAGTCTGCTTGAATAACATTATAAGTTGTGTTTTCAACTGTCATCTCTCTATTTAAAGCACTAATAATACCTGCAGTAACAGAGTAATCTAACTCATAAGGGTTACCAATTGCTAAAACAAACTCTCCAATTTGAACAGAAGAAGAATTTCCAAGTTCTGCAGGAGTAAGTCCTGTTTTATCAATTTTCAAAACAGCTAAATCAGTTTGGCTATCTGCACCAATAATTTTTGCATCATACTCAGTGTCATCTCCATATATTTTTACCTTTATAGATTTTGCATCTGAAACTTGGTAAAATGAAGAAGAATCAGCAGAGCTTATAACATGGTTGTTTGTAAGAATGTAACCATCTTCACTAAGAATAACACCAGAACCAGAACCAGCAACAGCTTTTTTCATTCCCATATAATTAACATCATATTCTACAGAAATGCTAACCATAGAAGGTAAGGCCTTTTGAGCTGCATAAATTGCAGTATCAGAATAATTTGTTAAAGAAACTTGAGAAAAATTTGGGTTACTTGTTTCAACAATGCTACCTGTATTAGTTTTTGAAGTTTCAATAGTTTTGGCAGGTTCTTTGTTTAAACCCACATAAACTCCTAGAGCACAAGCACCTCCCACAACAGCAGAAACAAAGGAAGCTACAACGGTAGTTGCGATTTGTTTTCTATTAGAATTTTTTGAATAATTAAATTTTTGAACAAAATCATTTTCTCCCATAATAATTACCTCCATATATATTATACTAAACAATTTAAATAATACAAGTTGAATATTAAAAAAAAATTAAAATAAAGTTAATATTCAATCTCAGTTTAAAACACAGAATTTTACCAAAAGTCATGAAGTAATTTATAAAAATTACTTGACAAGAAAGTGTAAATATTATATATTGTTTGTAGAAATTTAAGCAGGAAACAAAGGATGAGTTTAAAACAAACAATAGGAGGAGATTTTTAGATGAAAAACAGAGGTATAACGCTAGTTGCGTTAATAATAACAATAATTGTAATGCTAATATTAGTAGCAGTAAGTGTAAATGTACTAATAAAAAGTAACTTAATCGGAATAGCAGAAAAAACAACAGGAAAGTATAAAACAGCATCAGAAGAAGAAGGAAAGGGAGGAACAATAGAAATAGGAGGCAAGAAATATGCTTCAATAGAGGAATATTTAAAAGTTAACGGAGATTTAGCATTTAAAATTGAAGGCAAAACATATAAAGTAGAAAAAGATATGACATGGGCACAATGGATAGAAAGCGAGTATAACACAGATAAATATAGAATAGAAGGAAACTTAACAAATGGAGTTGTGTTAAAAAATGACTCAATAGATACAATAAAATACTGTCCAAAAACAACACAAATAGCATTAGCAAAAGATACAATAACAGTTGGACAAGATTACACATTGTCAACAATAAAATTACCAGTATATTGGTACCTATCAGAAGCAGGAGAATATGTTGGAGTAACAAGTGAAAACGACCTTGTTACTGCATTAGATAGTGGAAAAGTTCAATTAGTACATTGCGAACTAAATGTGTATGAAACAGTAGCTCAATATAGAATACCACACTCTTACCACGGTTCTACACCAGAAGTAGGAACTACACTACCTAAAATACAATCAGTAGAAGGAAATCTTAATTCAAATGAAAATTTAATTTGTACTGCTCAAATTGCAACTCCATATTATAAATATGGAGAACAAATGACATTATTTAATGATAACGATTCACCTTTAACAATACAAGAATTATTAGCTAAAATGGGCATGGATACAAGCAAAGAAATGAAAACTAATGATGGAACTGTTATAGACATAAATGAATATACAGCGTTATGTCCTCTTTTTGAAATATATTTAACTAATTCTCAAAATGATAGAAACTATGTATTGGATGGCACAACAACTATTTTGTTGACATGCGAGTCTGCAAAAGCACTTAATCAAGACGATTTGCTCATATTATGTATTGAAGAAGGATCTGATAAAATAAGTTTTATAGAACTGAAAGATTTTGATCCCGAAACAGGAGAAATAACAATAGAACTTTCAAAACTTGGAGTAATGGGAGTTTTATGCAAGCAAGAGGCATTAGAATAAAAAGTACAGCAAATAAACTAAATCAAAATTTTCTTTGATTTAGTTTATTTTTCTTATATATATCATAAGCAAATACAAAAACCACAAGTTTATACTTATATAATTAATTCAGGAATGAATAAAAAAATAAAAGATGTTAAACAATTTGTTCAACATCTTTTAGAGGTTCAAACAGGCCAATCTTGGAAAAAATAGATCTTGCCGTTTCGTTTGACGCTTACAAGGTGATACTGCTTGGCCACTTCTTCCAATTCCTTGTCAGAGAGGAAGCTTTCGCTAATCACCATGTAGGATCTTAAAATGTCCTCTGTTTCCTTATCGAACAGAAATACCGAATCTCCACGTTCAATTACATTAAACCGATTGCTGTCCATAAGAACACCTCCATAAAATTTAGGGTAAATCCCTATACTACCTATATTATAGCACATTTACATAAAAAATACAAAAAGATGGATCGCCTATATTATAATTGCACTAAATTGTAAAAACATTTATATTACAAATTGCAAAGTAATATTGCAATTTGTATTTTTTTGTTATAAAATAAATTTAAGGGTAAGAGAAATGTAACAAAGGAGGAAAAACATGAACTTGGTAGAAGCTGTAAGCCTTGTGGCTATATATATATATCGTAAGTTCATTAGAAAATAAAGCAAGCATATTTTCATATGCTTTATTAAAGTTGTGTGTAAGAGATTGATAAGTCCGTCTCTTTTTGTCGTATTTAAAGAAGGAGTTGAATTTTAAATGAAGAAAAACAGAGGTATAACATTAATAGCACTTATAATAACAGTAATTTTGCTTTTGATACTAGTAGGAGTAAGTGTAAATGTAATTATAAAGGGAAATTTGTTTAGTAATGCACAAAAAGCAGTAGATGGAACAAATGCAAAAGTAAATGAACAGCAAACTATAATGGATGAATTAATGAATGAATGGGACGAAATAGAAAAAGATTATTGTTCACATATATGGAAGGATGGCGAAATGCTTCTACAGCCAACATGCACAACCACAGGTAAAAAGCAAATGGTATGTGAAAATTGTGGTAATCTATTAGAAGTGGAAATACCAGCATTAGGGCATAATTATGTAAATAGAGTATGTACAAGATGTGGAGAAAAAGAACCAGGATGCGAAAACCATACATTTGGAGATTGGGTAATAACAAAAAATGCAACATGTGTAGCAGAAGGCTCAAAAAAGAGAACATGTACAGTATGTGGAGTAGAAGAAGTAGAAACAATACCAGCAACAGGAGTACATACATATGGAGAATGGAAAGTTGTCACCTGGGCATACTTTTCTAACTATAGGGTTTACTTCTTTATGAGCTATTATATGTTCTCTATCTATTATAAAATCTTTATTATATGTTTTCTTTATATAATCTATTATTTCTATCATTAGCTTTAATGATGTTTGATATTCTTTTTCTGTTAGAGTTCCATCATATGATTCATGTTCTATAGAATATGTATAATAGTTTGCATTTATTTTTCTATTTTTTATTATGCTAGAGGTTGATAATTTATAATACACGTCACTTGTTTCATTTAATGATGTCCCGTTTGCCCATGAAGAGTTTTCTAAGCTCACTATTTGTTTATATTTTCCATCTTTACTTACCGCGTAGTGAGCTGATACTTCTAGTGATTCATTATAAAAATTATTTAATATTCTTCCATAGTCAAAACTTATATGACAAACTATTATATCAGGTACCATATTATTATGACCTATATATTTATTCATTGTTTCTTCATTATATTCTTTGTCGTATGTTTTTGCTATTTCATAGATGTTTATATCTTTTACATTTCTTTTTTTGTTATAACTATATACATTTAGAAGTGATGGTAGTATTGTTGTTCTTATTACTGACTTATCTATACTCATTGGATTTGGTAATACTACTTTTGTTTTGTGTTCATAATCAAACATTTTTGACATTTCTGGACTTGTTAATGTATATGTTTTTGTTTCGTTTAATCCAAGTGTTCTTAGTCTTTTTGATATTTGTTTTCTTAGGGCTATATCTTTTAGATACATTCCTCTTTTTGTTTCTACTCTTGGAAGTGTTGATTTTAAGTTTTCATATCCATATAATCTTCCTATTTCTTCGGCTATGTCATTTACATTTGGATCTATATCTAATCTTCTATATGGTATTGTCACTAGGAAATTATCATTTTCTTTTTTATATGGAAACATTAATCTATTTAGTTCTGTTTCTATGTCTTGATCTGTTAATTCTAATCCTAATAAGGTACTTACTTCTTTTGTTTTGAAGGTTACTTGTTTTTTGGTTTTATCTATTTTGTCATATTTTATTGTTCCAGATAGGACTTTTGCATTTGCATATTTTTCTAATAAATAGCATGCTCTTTCTATGGCTTTGTCTGTGTATTCAAACGATAGTCCTTTTCCATATCTTATTGAGGCTTCACTTCTTAGATTCAATTTACTTGATGTATATCTTATGCTTACTGGATCAAATATTGCACTTTCTATTAAAATATTTTTTGTGTTTTGGTCTACTTCAGTGTTTTCTCCGCCCATTACTCCGGCTATTGCTACTGGTTTTTTGGTATCTGTTATTACTATATCACTTGTTGTTAGTGTTCTTTTTTCTCCATCTAATGTTGTTATTTCTTCATTTTGTTTTGCATCTCTTACTAGGATGTTAGTTCCTAATTTGTCTTTATCAAAGAAATGAAGTGGTTGTCCAAACTCTAACATTACATAATTTGAGATGTCTACTACATTATTTATTGGTCTCATTCCAGCACTTATTAATCTTTTCTTAATAAATTCTGGAGATTCTTTTATTTTTACATCTTTAACTACTTTAGCATTGTAATATGGACATTTTTCAGTTGATACTTCTAAACTGAAATGATT
>OQVL01002510.1_pt1 | contig 11214 bp, 12 predicted proteins | sample 1691501 | NCBI WGS metagenome assembly OQVL01 (sample SAMN03418253, study PRJEB22391) | human gut metagenome | biome: human-gut; feature: organic feature; material: feces | host: Homo sapiens | place: Tanzania | collected 2013-01
CATGGAGTTCATCAAAGAACGCATGGAACGCACGCGCGACAACGACGAGCTGCTGCGCATCATGAACCAGTAACGACCTGCCGCCGCCCCGTGCCTTGCGCCCCGGCGGCGGCTCAATTATACGACAAATGAAATACGCAATCTTCCCCCCCGAAGAAATCCTGCAAACCACCGTCAATCTGCCGCTGAGCAAAAGCGAAAGCGCACGACGACTTGTCATCGATGCCATCGGCGGATATGCCACAACTGCCGAAGACGTTGCCGACTGCGACGACACCCGTGCGCTGATGCACGCCCTCTCAATGCGCAATGGTCGCGTAGATATCGGCGCCGCCGGTACAGCCATGCGCTTTGCCGCAGCTTTCTTCGCCGCCACCGAAGGCACGGACATCATTCTTGACGGCATAGAGCGCATGCGCCACCGCCCCGTTGCGCCACTGGTGGAAGCCCTGCGCAGCCTCGGTGCCGACATCGAATACACCGATGCAGACGGCGACCCGGCCAAGGGTACAGAAGGATACGCACCGCTGCACATCCGCGGACGACAGCTCGAAGGCGGCATGGTGAACATCGACGCCACCGTCAGCTCACAATTTATCAGCGCCCTGACACTGGCCGCTCCACTGATGCGCCGTCCGCTACGCATTGTCCTCGAGGGCGATGTAACCTCGGCACCATATCTGCACATGACCCTGGAAATGCTGCGCCGGCGCGGCATAGACGCAGCGCTCGAAGGCAACGATGTATGCATACAAGGCAGCGCCGCCGACATCACGGCAGCCGAGACGCCGGTGGGACGCGACTGGAGCGCCGCATCCTATTGGTACGCTATCGCCGCCCTCTCTTCGGGGTGGGTCACCCTCCCGGGACTGCGCCTCGGATATCGTTTGCAAGGCGACAGCGTGGCCGCTGAAATATTCGAGCGCTTGGGCGTCATTTCGGAACAAAATCCCGAAGACGAAGATACGGGCGAGCATATTGACGGCGTGGGCTTGTCGGCTTCACCCGAGATATACAGCCGACTGGACCTTGACATGTCGGCCACTCCGGACCTTGTGCCGACTTTGGCTGTGGCTGCCACTATGCTTGGAGTCCCGTTCCAATTTCACGGAGTGCACACTCTGCGCGACAAGGAAACTGACCGACTGGACGCATTGTGTGCCGAGGCGGTGAAACTCGGAGCCCTCTACGAAATAGACGGCGACGACTCGATAGGCTGGGAAGGACGCCGCGTGCCCATACACACCCTACCCGTAATCGAGACCTACGGTGACCACCGCATGGCCATGGCTTTTGCTCCCGCAGCGCTGTATCTTCCCGGGCTGGTGATAGACTCCCCGGAAGTGGTGACCAAATCCTATTCGGGATTTTGGGACGACCTGCGCAACGCCGGATTTACCATCACCGAGGTGGATGAGGCGGCCGTCAATGCCACCGTACCCTCCGAGGATGAGAACCCCGTCGAAGAACAAATGTCCGAGAAACAAGATCCCGGACTGGCTTCCAACATCTTCCCAACATAATTACGTCCCCTCATGACCGCCATCCTTATTCTGGCAGGCATCATAGTCGTCTTAGGCCTTGCCGCCTACATCCTCCAGCGTCACTTTCACGGAGACTCGAAAAACTCGGAAACCGTAGAGAAAACAGAGGCCGTAGAAAGCTCCGATGGCTCGAAATGCTGCGGTTTGCATGCCGTATGCGAAAAGCTCGCCGACACAGACGGCGACATCGTCTATTTCGATGACGAGGAGCTGGATGCCATGGCCGGCACAGATGCTGCGGCATATACGCCACAACAGGTCGAGCAATTCCGCGAAGTACTCACCACCCTGGCGGACGGCGAAGCCCCGGAATGGTTGCGCAGCCTGCGCCGACGCAACATTGCCCTGCCGGAAGCCTTACGCGACGAGGCTATGATGCTCGTCGAGGATGCGGCACTCGACAACGCTGTCCGGCGACAAAAGAATTAAAATACATGTTTTCCGAACTGCTGACATATCCGTTTTTCAAACTGGCACTAATAGGCGTGGCCATCATTTCCGTGGCTGCCGCCATCATCGGGTCGTATATCATCACCCGGCGCATGGTGGCTATTTGCGGCGGCGTCACCCATGCCTGTTTCGGCGGACTTGGCCTGGGGTACTATTTGGGCATCAGCCCCGTGCTTATGGCCGGCGTCTTTGCCGTGGGGTCTTCGCTGTGCGTCGACTGGCTATCGGCACGGCTGCGCGTGCGCCAAGACAGCGCCATAGCCGTCATCTGGGCTCTGGGTATGGCCATAGGCGTACTCTTTGTATTCCTATCGCCGGGATATGTGCCCGAACTCAACAGCTTTCTTTTCGGTAATATCCTCACCATCAACACCACGGACATCACGTCCTTTGCCATATACACCGCCGTGCTCATCGCATTTGTGTCGTGGCAATGGCGGCGCATCATTGTCTGTGCCTTCGACCCCGACTTTGCACGCGTGGCCGGGCTGCCTGTGCGCTTCGTCACTACAGCTATGACCGTGCTGGTGGCCGTATGTATTGTACTGACAATACGTCTTGTAGGCGTAATGCTGCTGATGTCCATGCTTTCACTGCCGATGATGGTGGCCGAGATTTTCTGCCACCGCATGGGGCCGCTGATGGTGGCCAGCGCCATAGTTTCTCTGCTGACATGCCTCGGCGGACTCTTTATCAGCTCAATGATGGACATACCTTGTTCGGCAGTCATAGTCATACTGATGGCCGCCATATTTATTTTGGCCAAAACCGCCACAACTTTTATTGCACTTATTAATAATACACGTACTTCGTCATGAAAATTTGTGACAACATTCTCGATACCATCGGCTCTACACCAATGGTACGCATCAACGCCCTTAACCCCAATCCCCGTGTCAACATCCTGGCCAAGGTAGAGGGCTTCAATCCCACCGGAAGCATCAAGGACCGCATAGCCCTAAATATGATTGAGCAGGCCGAAAGCGAGGGTCGCCTACACCCCGGGCAAACCATCATAGAACCTACCAGCGGCAACACCGGCATAGGTCTCGCCGTCGTGGGCATCATCAAAGGTTATCACGTAGTCATCGTCATGAGTGCCGGCGTCAGCATCGAGCGCCGACGCATGATACGTTCTTACGGCGCCGAGGTCATACTCACCCCCGCCCAAGACGGTACCGACGGAGCCATACGACTGGCCCGCAAAATGGTAGCCGAGCAACCGGAAAAATATTTCATGCCCGACCAATTCAGCAATGCAGCCAACTATCAGGCACACTACCGCGTGACAGCCAACGAAATATGGGCTCAGACAGGCGGGCATGTCGACTACCTGGTCAGCGCCATCGGCACCTCGGGCACCATCATGGGCATAGGCCGCTACCTGAAGGCCCTCAACCCCAAAGTGCAAATCGTGTGCGCCCAACCCGTACGCAACCACTACATCCAAGGGCTCAAGAACCTTGAAGAGGCCATAGTCCCGGCCATCTACGACCCTGCGCGTATCGACCGACAGGAAATGATCGAATCGGAGGAAGCCATAGACATGGCTCGCCAAATCATTGCGCACGAGGGCATCTTTGCCGGCATGTCCAGCGGCGCGGCCATGATAGCCGCTCGCCGTACAGCCTTGGACGCCCCTGACGGCAGCAATATCGTGGTCATCTTCCCCGACCGCGCCGAGAAATACTTGTCTACCGTTATGTTTGAGCCTTTCGCAGACAAATAAACACCTGACGCAGACCATAATGAACCCACTCCGCGCATTCCTTGCAGTCTCGGCCGCATTTATCGGCACCTTCGCGGCACTTGCCGACGCCGAAATCACGTGGATAGGCGGCACCGAATATGACTTCGGCGCTTTTGCCGAGAGCCCGGAGCCTACCAAGTGCGTCTTCCGTTATGTCAATACCGGCGACGAGGACTTGGTCATCACCGGGGCACGGGCTTCGTGCGGATGCACCACGCCGCGCTACGACACACGGCCGCTGGCACCGGGCGATACAGCATTGATTACGGTGGCCTATGACTCGCAGGGACGGCCGGGGCGATTTGCCAAGAGCGTGTTTATCAACGCCAACACAACGCCACCGCGCTCGGTGCTCATCATCAAAGGTGTTGTAGTAGGTGCGCCGCAGACCATTGCACGCCGCTTTCCCGTGGACTTCGGTCCGTTGAAAATGGCTCATTCCTCGGTGATACTGGGTCAGGTTATGCGCCGACACGTCAAGAGCGTCTTTACGAATGGATACAACGGCAGCACCGATACCATCTCGCCAACCGTGGCCTATGCGCCTAAATGGTTGGAAGTAACGCCCACACCGCGTGACGTACCGCCGGGCGAGCGTCTCAGTCTCAGCTTCTACGTCAATGGCGACCGAGTACCCCTGTACGGGGCCAACCTCGATTCAGTGGTCATTGTCCCCGACAGCAGACATCCCGAGATACGACATACTCTCGAAATCTCGGTGGACGTACACGAAGATTTCTCTAAGGTGGAGCCACGAGCTCTTGCACGCGCGCCGCAGGCCGCCGTGGACTCGGAATTGATCAATATAACCTGCGACGGCGATGGACATGCCGTATTACGGCTGTCCAACCGCGGTAAAGGCGAACCGCTGCTTATACGGCGCGTTTACACACTGTCGCCGGCGTTAGAGGTGTCCGTGCCCAAGAGCGGAAAAGTCAAGAAAGGCCGCACTGCCGACATCTACATATCTATGGTGCGCGAGGCCTTACCCTCGGACGGAAGACCGCTGGATGCCCGTGTATTTGTAATCACCAACGACCCGGTTACGCCGGTCATCACCGTGCGCGTCACCGCAGCTTGTCCCTAAGCACAATATGAAGCGCCCCGGCACACATATTGCCACAGCCGTCATGGCCGCACTCATTGCGGCTATAGCCGTGGCCGTGTGCATACGCATGTATGCGCACTACCCCGCCGGCGACGAGTTGCGCTATTTATATTGTTTTGACAACGCGCAGGGACGCGATTATTTTGCCTTTGCCACCATGCGTCCCGTCGAAGATTGGGGCGACATCATCCATTCGATGGGCGTCCATTATATGGGCGTCAACGGCCGCGTACTCATCCACAGCTTCGAGATGGCCATCTCGTCCTTGGCCGGACCCGAATGGTTCTATCCGCTGAACATGGCGGTGTTGGTGCTGGCGGGCAACTGGCATCGTTGACGGCTGTGGCAATATGTGTGCCGGGGCGCTTCATCGGCCGCCTATGCGGCCGCCGGCTGAGGCGTAACGCGCTGTGGTGGGTCGTAGTGGTGACACTATGGCTGCACGCCTTCCCCGAGCCGGGGCGACTGTGGCTATCCATCAACCTTGCACCCAATTACTTGTGGCCGTCATTGGGCACTATGGCGCTGCTTTGGTCTATATACGGACATCGCAGCGCGTGGCTGCAATGCACCTTGGCCTTCCTGGTGGGAGCGTCCAACGAGGGATTTGCGTTTCCCCTTTGCGGCGCCTTGTGGTGCATAGCCCTATGGGGCGGCGAGAACCGACGCCCGCCGCTGGCCACGATGATAGCCCTGTCTATGGGTTGCCTTGTATTGGCCTGGGCTCCGGGCAACTGGCAACGCATGGCCGCCAACGATGCCTCGGGCGGAGGGCTGCTTACGGGGCTTGAAATGCTGGGGCGTCTGCCGGCTCTATGGTTCTTCGCAATCATGGCCGTATTCACTGCCGTGCGCAACGGCATACGCGGATTATGGCATACCCTCGGCACAATGCCTGTGGTATCCTTAGCACTGGCCTTGGCTATACTGATGTCGATAGCCGTACATACGGGACAGCGGTCTCTCACGCCGGTAGCCCTATTTGCGGTGATGGCCGGACTGCGATTGCTCGAACCGATAATACCTACGCACGACACCCGAGGCACGCGCCTCGCCGCCATAGTCCTGCTGGCCGTAGTGACGACGCATCAAGCATGGGTCACCGTCGAGCATGTGCGCCGGTACGAACAGATAGGCAATGTCATCGAATACGCACGCGAAGCGCAACGCGGCAAAGCGCCGGCGCCGACAAAAAACATTCGGATACATTACAACTGGACCGAGCCGCCGAGGCTGCTGCGCAGATACGTGTACGACCAACCACCTACGCGATTTGCCACCGAATACCAGTGGCGTCTACAAGGCCGATATTATGCCGGAATTCAGATATACACGTATTAGCAACCTGCCGACATTCCGACGGCAAGTCGCAAAACATCTCACGACATTCTCATCAAACACAACAGGAACGGACTACGGCGCGGCAATACCATCGCCATATTGAGTCCGACACCGAGCGCTGAGTATTAGTGCTTTAGCGGAATCTTGGCGATACGTCGTTCGTGACGTCCTCCCTCAAAAGGCGCAGACAGAAACATATCCACGATAGCCAAGGCATCCGAAGGCTCGATGAAGCGTGCCGGAAGCACCAGAACATTAGCATCATTATGCGCACGCGCCAAGCGTGCCAGTTCCACCGTCCAGCACAATGCCGCGCGTATGCCCTGATGCTTGTTCAGCGTCATATTTATACCATTGCCGCTGCCGCACATCGCAATGCCCGGATAGCACTCGCCCGACTCGACAGCCTCGGCGCACGGATGCGCAAAATCGGCATAGTCGCAAGACTCTGCCGAATGAGTGCCGAAATCCTTATAGGCTATACCCTTTGATTCGAGATAACCCTCGATAATGCATTTCAGTTCGTAACCGGCATGGTCGCTGGCCATAGCCACAACCTTACCATCTTTCAAGATACTGTATTCTTGTCCCATAATTATTTGTTTCCAACTAAATTATATCGTAGAACACCGTGGCACAACAAGTCGCGAGAAAGTGCGTTCGCGCAATGCTCGGCCCGCTTATGTCCATACTGAAGTGCAAAATAATAAAAAATATTCGAGATAATCGCTTGTCGTATCAAAAAAACTTTCTACCTTTGCACCACAAAAGCCCAGGTGGCGGAATGGTAGACGCGCTCGTTTCAGGTGCGAGTGTTGAGAGACGTGCAGGTTCGAGTCCTGTTCTGGGCACCCCAACCCTTTGATAATCGACTGATTTTCAAAGGGTTTCTTATTTCTCAGGTGTACTAAAAGTGTACTCCGTAAAAAAGTGTACTGCAAAAGTCAGCCAAAATCGGAAAGCAACAGCTACCCATTGGTGGGTTTTATTTCCGGAAATAATAACTGGCTTTCCGCATTTGGGTGCGGCGAAAATTTGAACGAGATACCAAATATTTTATCAGAAGATTCTTCACGGTGAGCAGTTCAAGATGCCAAATCATGATTGGAGCTGATGCGGCAGTAGCATCATCGAAAAGCGGTAATTGCGATTTCTGTATGCCTACAAAACTTTTACACACTATGGGTCGACCTTCAATCGGAACTCACTATGGAAAGTCTCCGCAAATTTGATTGGACAATCAAACATATATATCAGATGGCGAATAGCCAAACTTTATTTATTCAATGCCGATTTCATATTGAGTTGCCATAATGAGTATAGCATTGGTTGCCGAATTGAATGGTTGAGTTGGAACAATAAAAGGACTAATACAATCGCCGAATAATAGTCAGGCGGAACATATTCCCTATCGTTTGTGCCGAAAACCAAAGCTTTTATGACGCTATGCCATATCTGAAATCGGTTCAAAAAGGTGCTTGCAGTAGGCTTGGATGTGGCAACTGGAGGTTGGCACAGAGGCCCGCAGGGGGAAGTAGGCTCCCCGCCTACGGTTTTATACGGCAAGCCTACGTCAAAACCGGTCGTGCCTGACCGAACCAATATCCCTCCCGACAAATGCGAATACAGAGCGTAACAGCCCCTAAAAACGGCCCTCGTGAGCTTGCTCTGACCCCGATAATGCGGCAGCGTTCCCCTGCAAATTTCTTCGCAGGGGGTATTAGGCTGCCCGGTTGCCGTTTTATGCGGCAACTTATGGCTTTCGCGCAAGCGCATAGGCTCGGTCAGGCATTGGTATCAAGAGTGACCCCGAGAGCCTCGCATTGATGGAAAAACGTGCCGATTGTGACCTTTCGGGTGGTTCGGAGCAGGTTGGTGAACTTGATATTGGCCTTTGCATGGTCATAGTGGGGATAAACGGAACTGACCGCATGAAAAAACTCGCGCCCGGCTTCTCCAAGATCAGCCAACGCCATCCCGATTTCCACCCAGTTGCTATAACCGTCCGTAAGGTCGATTCCTCGTCTCACGACATCGGCGGTCAGTTGAGCCACTTTCTCGATAGTAGTTTCCATATTGTCTTTCCATGCTCGTGGTGTCAGGGCTGGTTTGGCAGTTTTCGTATTTAGTGCGGGGTTATTTGCCATGTCAATTATTCGGAATGCATCTGCGTTGGGGTTGAGATATGGTTCCGCATCAAATGTTGCGAAGCGCAGGCGTTTCACATCCTTGCATTGCCCGTCAATTATAATTCCAAGGCGCAATTTGAACAGGCGTTGCAACGCAAGAAAGTGTCCAAGATGGTTTTCCGGATGCGACAACTTAAAGATTGCGAAGCAGCCATTTCCGCTTGCCGATAGCGAGCAATATGCCACTTCTGCCACCTTGCATACCTCGGTTTTCAATTCGGCACCATTGCCGAATACTGGATTATCCTGTCCGTCAATGTCTATGCAAATCAACCCGGTGTACTCGAAGGCATCATCAGCCTTACGACCATCAGGGCAGATGGCTGAAATCGTTGCACATGGCAGACCGGATTTAAGACGGGTGCGCTCAGCCTTGTACGTAGCCATTCTGATTTGTTGGATAAGTTGATGCGACACAACCATTAGTCGATGTAACACTATCGAATACCGTTATAGGAGTTTCAAGAATATTCATAAGCCGGTTATAATTGTAGCGTTCTGTCCTATGTCCTACGTCCTACTGAGAGGATTTTGAACAGGACATAGGACGTAGGACATCGTTATTCATTCATCCATCGCCTAATCTGGCGAGGATCCACATGCAGTGATTCTGCAAGCTTCGACTTGACTAAATCCGGAAAATGGCTCAACAGTAAAAGCATCAGTTCCTTGTTGGTGAGTTGTGATTTTGCATCAATCGGGCCGATTATGTCCGTCAACATACGGAGTTGGGAAGCATGAGAATAGTACGCCGTATCAACAGCCCAGCTCATCTGCTCTGCAGTGATAGCTTTGGGCTGATCTCCATGCTCCATTGCGTCCATCACGCAAGCAATCCCGGCGAGTTGGAGAACGTAAATTCTCAACTTGCCCCAGATGGATGCCTCGTAGTCAGTCGCCGATGCTTCATCTGCACGGAAAGAATTTTCAACGAATCGGCAATATACATCTATCGCCGACTCGGAAGCGGTTATTGTCGATGCCGTTACATTATTATATGTGTCGCTGATGAGCTTGCCCCACGCTTCGGCTACAACAGGGTCAACCGTTACATCTTCCCGGCATTTCCTCGCTGTGCGTTTTGGCAGCTCGGAAGGATAAAGCACGATGAAGCGGTTGAGAAATCCCATCGACATAAACTTTGGATTGTCGAATGTCGGCTTCAACATCCCTGGCTGAATGCCGCTTACCCAGGAGTAGAATGGTGCCTTTATGACTTTCAGTCCTTCCCCTTTGCGATTAGTTGTAAAAGGCGTGCAGTCGCGAAGTGATAACAATGCACTTAATTCACCGCTACTGCCGTACCGTCCGATGTCGCCAATGGTAGCCGTCAGTTCTTCCCGGCTGTTGAGAAGTCCATGCGGATTATCCTCAAGTGCCTGATTGCGTGCTTCGGGAGTAGAATCCTCAATCAGAATCTGGCATGTTTTCGGCATCGGTTCATCCGTTCCGGAAACCCGCGCCGCCTTGACAGTCGCCACTTTTGCTGAATAGTCTTCAAAAAGCCGGTTGTTGATTTTATACAACGGGGCGTAGATGTCCTTCATCGGTGCGGATTTGTTGGCAGTGCTACGCCCGACCATCATTATCCATAGGTTGAGCTGATTCCGATAGCCGTATGCGTCAAGGACAATCCGGCTACCGATGGCTATGCTTGCCGCACCTAGTGCCGGGCCGAGAGCGAAGTCAACAGCGGCCTGACGTTTGCCCGACACCTCGCGCACAATGCGTTGCATGATAGGCGGCAACCCATATAGCGGCGGCGACAGTTCGGCATTGAATGATATAATCTCACGTTCCATCACTTCCGGTTTTTGAGACAATAGGCTTTTGCCCGCTGCGCGATTTCCTCCTTCGTGGATATTCTTCCGGCAAGAATCCATTCCTCTAATTCGCTGCGTCTGAAATAGCAACGCTTGCCGGTTGGTTTGTAATGCGGTATCCGTTGTGCGCTCGTCTGCTTGTAGAGATAACTTTTCGACACGCTAAGGAACTCTGCCGCTTCCTCGATGGTGAGGATTTCTTTTGTCGTTGACGCAGGCACCATACCTGGCATCTGTGTTTGTTGAAGATTAAAATTGTCCGCCATAGCTTTCAAAGTTTAGCGGTTATGGTCGTCGGGGAATTGTTGCAGGCATTCCCGTGTTCACCATCTGAAAAGATGTCTCTGCAATTGACATCTCATCAATACAACGGCAAAGTTATATAAATAGATCCGCCCATAAAAGCCTGTAATCCAAATGTTCACAAACTTTAAAAATGGAGAATATATTTATAATCGAATCTTTTCCCTGCCATTCATCAACTTGCCCCGAAATCCCTATAAATATCTGCTCCTTTACCCAACAATTTTTACCAACCGCGCCGATATTTATAATTCGCCGCAACCGTAATCCCACCGATGCTATTATGTTTTTCAGCATATTCTTTTGTTCATTGCCGGGATTTGATTAACTTTGCAAATAACATCAATGTATTATCACATGGCAACAAGCAATATTGACACCCAAATTGAACGCATAAACAGGCTAAAAGTAGTTTTAGTAGAACAGAACCGCACAGGCAAATGGCTTGCCGAGCAATTAGGTAAAAACGAAGCCACAGTCTCCCGATGGTGCTCCAACGTTTCGCAACCTTCATTAGAACTACTTGTCAAAATAGCATCGATATTGAAAGTTGATCCACGCACATTGATTAATGGCGGCAATATAGATTGATTATGGCAAAGAAAGCAAAGGGAAAACCATCCAAAACTATGGAGCAAGCCTTATGGGAGGCTTGTAATAAGTTACGCGATTAGGCTGCTTGGCATTTTCTTTGAGAAAACTCCAA
>OQVL01002514.1_pt1 | contig 11206 bp, 16 predicted proteins | sample 1691501 | NCBI WGS metagenome assembly OQVL01 (sample SAMN03418253, study PRJEB22391) | human gut metagenome | biome: human-gut; feature: organic feature; material: feces | host: Homo sapiens | place: Tanzania | collected 2013-01
TCTTTGCCATTGCATCGCCCATCATAATTCTACGTGAGAGGTCTCGTAAACGAGCGATGTTGATGCGATGAAAAAGTTAATTCAAGAGCACTACAAAGATCGAATAACAATGAAGCAATTAAAGTATTACGGATTAACTGAATAGAGGTATTAATAATGTCTGTACTGGAAAAACTGAAAAAGAACTCTACCCTGAAAACTACTGCGGTACTGTCTAAATCCAGCTTCTTTAACGAAAAAACAAATACTCGCACTAAGATCCCGATGCTGAATATTGCGTTTTCTGGTGATCTTAAAAAAGGCTTTCAATCTGGTCTGATTTTCTTTGCTGGTCCGTCTAAGCACTTTAAATCAAACATGGGATTAACTTGTGTTAGTGCATACATGAAACAGAATCCTGATGCGGCTTGCTTGTTCTTTGATTCTGAGTTTGGTATTACTTCCGCATATCTGGAATCTATGGGAGTAGATCCTGATCGCGTGGTGCATGTTCCAATCAAGAACATCGAAGAACTTAAATTTGAAATCATGAACCAGCTTGAGCAAATTACCCGCGAAGATAAAGTGATCATCTTTATTGACTCAATCGGTAACTTAGCAAGCAAAAAAGAAGTTGAAGACGCGATTAATGAGAAATCCGCACAGGATATGACGCGAGCTAAAGCACTTAAAGGCTTGTTTCGTATGGTTACGCCGTATCTGACTATGAATGATATCCCATGCATCGCTATTAACCACACTTACGAAACGCAAGAAATGTTTAGTAAGACCGTTATGTCCGGCGGTACTGGCGCGATGTATTCAGCCAATGAAGTTTTCATTATCGGTCGTCGTCAGCAGAAAGAAGGAACCGAAATTACTGGCTATGATTTTATCCTGAATGCGGAAAAATCACGAACCGTTAAAGAAAAATCTAAGTTCCCGATTAGCGTAACCTTTAGCGGTGGTATCGATCCTTATTCTGGTTTGCTGGAATTGGCTGTAGAGTTAGGTTGGGTAGTGAAACCGTCAAACGGCTGGTATTCTCGTTCCATCCTGAATACAGAGACCGGAGAGATGGAAACCGAAGAACGCAAGTTCCGTGCTAAAGAAACCAATAGTATTGAGTTCTGGAAACCACTTCTGACAAACGATAAGTTTAACGAAGCAATCAACGATCATTATAAGCTGGGACAAGTGATCAGCAATGAAGCAGTTGACAAAGAAATCGAAGATATGTTAGCATAACAATGGTAGTAAAGGGGCTACTTGCCCCTTTTTCATATCTAGAGAGGATTATATTATGGATAAGAAACCAACAAGTTTAGAAGAAGCACACGGCTTGATTCAAGAAGCAATGAAGACAGTTATTCAGGAACTGATAATTGTTGATGAAGAGGGAGAGCATCATATTGTCTATATTCATAATGTTGAATACGATCCAGACACTAAAGGTATTGTGGTCGACTACTCCACGCCGTCAGATCGTGATGTGGTATATCCTCACGTCATTAAGGCGTTGACCGCGCAGATCAAAGAAGCAGAAGAAAAGTTGAAAAAGGAAACTTTCTGGTATAAACTCAAGACCTTTGTTATGCGTGTAGTTGGGGGCTATGTATGATTAAAACTATCTTTTCACAGTTGATTTACAATGGCGCATTCTTTACGAATGTATGGCCTCACCTTAAAGCGGACTACTTCACCGAAGACGAAGAAAAACTGATTTATAAGCTGATTAAAAAGCACGTAGACGAATATTCTAATATTCCTACGCCAACTGCATTACAGATTGCTTTAGACAAGGAGAGAGGCAATCAGACAACATATGAAGGGGCTAAAACTCTTCTCGATTCGCTGGAGAATACACCGGAAGACCTTGATTGGTTAATGAAGGAAACCGAAAAATTTATTCGTGACCGTGCCATGTATAATGCAATGTCACGGGCGCTTGAGATTCAGGCGAACGCACAACTACCAAAAGAGAAACAGAATAAGAAATTGCCAGGTGAAGGCGCTATTCCTGAGATCATGCAGGAAGCACTATCCATTACGTTTGATTCTGATGTAGGTCATGACTGGTTTAATGACTTTGAAAAACGATTCTTGTTATATCAGACTAAAGCGAATAAGATCCCGTTTAAGCTGCCTATTCTGAATAAAATTACGAAAGGTGGGGCAGAGAAAAAGACATTGAATGTTTTACTTGCTGGTGTAAACGTTGGTAAATCATTGGGCTTGTGTTCTCTTGCTGCGGATTATATGGAATGTGGTTATAATGTTCTGTATATCTCAATGGAGATGGCAGAGCACGTCGTAGCAAAACGTATTGACGCAAACTTGCTTGACATTACATTAGATGAATTGGATAATGGTAATGTTTCTTTTGCGGAATATTCGGCACGCATGAAACGTGTCAAGAATAAGAAAGCTGGAGAGCGTCCAATCGGCAAGCTGATGATCAAGCAATATCCGACTGGTGGCGCGAACTCCAACCATTTTGAGGCGTTAATGAATGAATTGCGACTCAAGAAACAGTTTAAACCTGATGTTGTAATTGTTGACTATCTGGGGATTTGCGCATCGTCTCGCTTGCGTGTATACTCCGAGAATAGCTATACCCTCGTTAAAGCGATTGCGGAAGAATTGCGAGGATTTTTTGTTAAATGGGATGTTGTTGGTTGGACGGCAGCACAAACTACTCGCGCGGGCTGGGATGCGTCAGACCTTAACATGAGTGATACCGCTGAATCAGCAGGTCTTCCGGCTACAGCCGATTTTATGTTGGGTGTAATTGAGACCGAAGATCTTGCAAAAATGGGTGTTCAATTACTCAAGCAGATTAAATCTCGTTACGGTGATAAGAACTATTATTCACGGTTTAACGTTGGTGTGAAAAAAGGAAATCAGCGTTGGTATGAAGTCCCAAACCAGATCGCAGATCAGGAGAATGCACAAGTTAAACCACAAAGCGCACAGCAAGCCGAGAAACGCGAAAAACTCGACGAGCTAGCAAATAACATGACTTTCTAATAAAATGCGCCCTGCGGGGCGCTGGTGAATGATTTGATAGGAGATATAACATGATCGCTAATGCTTTACCGCCAAAATGGATCGTAAGTCGAATTTATACTCTCAAGGAAGGAAATGCACCAGATGGTCGCCCTATTCGGGATCTGTTTCTGGAAATGACTACCGCCGAAGCACAGTTTTATAATGATCTGACAGACGATAAGCCATTTCTCGTAAATTCGGTGGATCTTGATGGTAATGTCACGTCAATTATCACACATGGTGGGGAAGTGAAAAATATTACTTCTCTGCGCGATCACGGTTGGGAAATTGCTTGTGTATTTCCTGCGGATGTACGAGGATTCTTTGATGAGCTATCCGCTAATAAAGTAGATGCCCTAGAACCATATGACGAGAACCCACCACTGAAAGAAGAAAAAGAGTTGACACCGGAAGATGTGGGTAGTACAATACAACCCGACCTGTTTAAGAAGATTAGCGGTTTATGGACTGTTACCCTGTATCCAACCGCATTAGGTTTAGAATTGGGTATGCCAACTTATTCTGATATTGATAATTGGACTAAGCACATTGATAAAGATGTTGAAAAACAGCGAAACAATGCTAAACTACAGTTGAAAGAGAAACGCAAAGATCTTGAACGGCAACTGAAAGAAACAAAACATTTGCTTTCTACGTTCGCTTGATCTATAATGAAACTCTAAGGAGACTATATTATGAAAAATATGATTACGCCGGAAGATGTAGCATTTAAAACCGCAAATAACGGAGACATTCTTATCTTTATTAACGGTAAACATGCTGGTATGGTTGAACCGGAAGGACGCTGGGGAGTCGCCGAACTTTATGATGTGGCTGGTGTAGACCCGAAAACTGCAATTGTTTTTCTGGCTGATAAAGATCAAATGCGTCGAAAAATTGCTGCGCTCTATAATGAAGCAGTATATTTCTACGAACCGTTTCATCGTATTAAAACGATCTCCCGCGTGACTCGAAAAGATGTTAACGCTTGTATTATCAAGATTGTAGAGAATCAGGATAAACTGACGAAAGACCAGATCGTTGACTTACTGAAAGAGATTATTCTATGATTGGCTTTAAACAGTTTGTTGAAGAAAATAAACTCAAAGAAGATATGACCGCTGGCGATGCTGGCGGCAATCCTGAGAAGATCGCAGCAGGGGAAACGAGCGGATCTATTACCAATCGTGGACCTAGCGTAGTTGGTAAAGAAAAACGCAAGAAGGAGAAAGACGGTGCTTAGTATCATCATGTTTATCGTTGGCTTGCTGTCCGCTATTATCGGTGTTGTTGTTTTCGGATTATCTGGACACAAAACAAAAACAGAAAAGTTGTCCGAGATCACAATGTATGTTGGTGTAGTTCTCATTCTGTTATCGGTGGCGCTTAAATGATTACGATGAAATGTCTTAAAAGCACATATGCACTTTTTGAAGCCGGAAAAGAATATGAATTTACAGAACTTGATCCGGTAGGCCGTTTTCGTGTATTCTCTTACACATCGCCAGATGGTAGTGTCTACAAATTTGGCTTAGATGAAAACGGAGAGAATGAAAATGAAAGTGTTGGAACTTTCATGAAATTTGAGCTATAAGAGGTTATTATGATTTACTACGCAGATTATGAAATAGCGGAAAAAGCCATATACGGCGAACGAAATTTTAAACGGTTGCATACTAGCTCATTTACGCTGGTCTGTAGTTGTCCGATCTGCGGTGACTCAAAGAAAAATCATACTCAAGCGCGATTCCGTATCTATACCTACAAAGATAGTTTGCGTTGTGGTTGTTTCAACTGTAACTACAATCAGCCGTTAGGTGAATTTCTCAAACAGTATAAGCCGGACCTATTCAGGGAATGGCTTATGGAACGACGGAAGGAACAAGGCGACCACAAGAACACCACGTTCAAGCCACTGAAAAAGGTAGAAAAGCCGGAGATTAAGAAAGTGCAAACATTGCCTTTCTGCGAGAGATTAGATACTCTTCCGGCTAATCATCCTATAATAAAGTATGTCAGTGGTCGTTGCATTCCCCACGATAAATGGGATCTTCTGTATTTCACGAGAGAATGGCAAAAGGTAGCAAATCACATTAAAGCGGATACCTTCAAGAATCCGCAACCTGAACCGCGTTTAGTGATTCCTATCTTTAACCGTGAGAACAAGATAGAATCCATTCAGGGGCGAGCATTGAGAAAGGATTACGGAAAGACCAAATATATGACGATTAAAACTCATGAGTTAGCGAGTAAGGTCTACGGTCTTGAACGTGCTGATCCGAGCAAACCAGTGTATTTCTTAGAAGGTCCAATCGATTCATTGTTTATTGATAACGGGTGTGCAATTACTGGCGGTACTTTGGGATTAGATGAAATCCCTTTCCCGGACCAGCGAGTGTTTGTACTTGATGCGGAACCACGGTCAGCCGATACAATGCACCGACTGGAAAAGTTTATCAATGCAGGGGAAAAGATTGTTTTGTGGGACCGTTGCCCGTGGCATTCTAAAGACGTTAACGCCATGATTCAGGACGAGGGCGCTACACGCGACCAGATCATGGAATATATCAAAGAGAACACCGTACAAGGTCTGATGGCTAAAATGCGGTTTATGAAATATTGTAAATTTTAATTGACGAGGTGAATATGTCAGAATTTAATTCTTGTGCTGGTCTGGTTAGCGACGAAACTATGTCTAAAGCTGGTATTGCGTATTCCGAGGCAATCACTAGCGGCAAAGATCCGCTGCAAGTAATGTTAGATATGCAAAAAGGCTTACAGGTCGCACTAGCTGATAAATTTGAGTGGGTGCCGCATCCTGATAAGCTGGAAACTTGCGGGGAGATCCTTGATTGGATGAAGTTGTGGGATGACGCAATCGACGACGAGACACGAGAACTTTATGTTGCCCTGGGTGGCATGTCAAATGGCAAAGATGCAAGCGCAATTACTAAAGTGTGGAAGAAGAACCACGGCGAAGCACGAGCGCGTAAATTTGCCGAGTTGTCAGATGACGATAAAATCGAAATTGCGATGGAATTGATCGATATCTGGCATTTCGTGCTGATTAAAATGCTGGGCTTAGGTTTAACCGCTAAGGATATCTTCAAGCTGTACTATCTGAAAAATGCTGAAAACTTCGCCCGTCAAGAACGCGGATACTAAAAATTAGTTGACACTACTTTATAATGGTTTTATTATGCCTCCCGTCGAAAGATTGGAGGCTTTTTTATTATGCAATTCACACCAGAAGAACTTAACATCATTGATGAAGTGATGAACTCTAAAGAAAATATCGATATGTCGATCCTTAATGGATTGATTGAAAAGACTGAACGGTTAGTGCATCACGAAGCCTTGTATCGCGGTGTGAGCAAAAGAGAAGGCCGCAAGCTGGATACCTTAATTGTAGGTGATTCTTTCGTTGTAGAGCGCCCTATGAGCTTTACGCCACTACAATCAACAGCAGAGGACTTTGCAACCGATGTTTATGCAACAGGAAAGATTATTGCAATAAAACCTACCAAGCCTTGCATGAATTATTACGAACATGCTATAGACCGAGTGGTGTCTAAAGAGTATGACAATCCGACTACTCGACTGTCTTTGTATGCTATGTTGGCGGATGAGCGCGAGTGCATATACAAGACAGGGACGACCATGATCCTTGATGAGATCGAGGAAGTTTACGCGTGCAATGGCGACCTGATAGAGATTTACAAATTTTCTTTAATTTAAGTGTTGACAGCACAAACCAGATAGACAATAATACACACATACCAACTAAGGAGAATCAATTATGAAACTGTTTGCTTTTAAATCTAACGAAGAATTGGCACTGGTTGTTTTCCGTCTGAACTCTATCATGGCTGGCGCTTCACGTCGTAACAAAGACTTCTCTATGAGCTTAGTCACTGTGCGTAACATTTACCGTCAGACTCATTGCGCATATTCAGGTGAGGCGTTCGGTGAAGGTGATGATGGACTCTCCTTAGAGCGCATTGATTGCAATCTGGGCTATGTTGATGGCAATGTGATTCCGGTTAAACTGAAATACAATTCTTTCCGTGGTAATCACACTATCGAATCTCTTAAAGAGATCCAGGAACTAGGAACTAACGGTAAACTTTCTGATGATGAGATCGCCTTACGTGCAAAGTACATCGAGTGGATCGAACTTAACGAGAATCGCATCAAGAATCAGGAAATGGCGATTGAAGAAAAGAAATTAGCGGTAGAACGCCACAAAAAGCACAATGAACCGGAGAAAGCAGAGGCAGCAGAGAAAGCAATTAAAAACACTCTCTTCCGTATGGAAGAACGTTATCAGAAAATTGCAGATCTCAAGCAAGCCCTTAGCGAAATCAACAAGAAAGAGGAAAAACTTAAGGCTATTGCAAACAATACCGAAATCGTGCTAAAATATACCAGCGTTTTGATTGAATCTCTTTCTAAGTATGAGAACTTAACGCCAGCACAAAAAGAACGCGTGAAATACGGGCTTCCGATTGATGCGTCGTGGATTGAATTGATGAAAGCGAAGGTAGGTTTATAATGCATGTATTTGCTGTATGTTATCGTGATAAAGACGGATTCTTTCAATACTCAGTGGACGCGAAGGGTCGCGTCCTAACTTGCGAAACACATGATGCAGCGTTAGCGTCAATGTGTGATCAGATAGATTATTGTGAGAGTCTATTGGCAGGTGAACCGAAATACAAGGTTGTGCCTAAACGAAAATTTGGTATAATCCGGTCTTCTGAAATTGTTCGGGATGGTGTAGAATACAAAATTCCAGACTATGAAAAAGAGCGGGTACGACGAGAACTCAATACTATCTGTGTTCGCAAGGTGAGGATTTTAGGATAATGAGCAGAGTATTAACTTTCGATATGTTGACAGACGGACAAAAACATGCTTTCGATGTTCTGATGAAACGCATTGAACAAAAGAAACATACAACTGTCCGAGGTGCGGCGGGTACGGGTAAAACCGCAATGATGAAATTCATTGTTCAGGAAATGGTCCGCCGTGGTGTAACTGGTGTGGTTTTGGCAACTCCTACCCACCAGGCTAAAAAGGTTTTGAGTAAGGCGGTAGGTCGTCAAGCATTTACTTTACATGCTTTATTGCGTCTTAATCCGACCAACTATGAAGATACTCAAGTATTCGAACAAAAAGATACTCCTAAGCTAGATGATGTTCAGATCATCATTGTTGATGAAGCGAGTATGGTCGATAAGAAGTTATTTGATATTCTCATGAAGAGTATCAACGGGCGAATTGTTATTATTGCCGTGGGTGATCCGCACCAGTTACGACCAGTTGATCCGAGCGGTGCAACGTCAATTTCTCCTTTCTTCACGGTTGAAGAGTTTCAGAACGTGGAGTTAACAGAAATTAAAAGGTCTAATGCACCGATAATTGATGTGGCGACCGCTGTCCGTAACGGTAAATGGGTATTCGAAAAGCAGTGCGGTAACGAGGGTGTATTCCATAGCTCAACTCTGCCGGAGTTTATGACTCGTTATTTTGAAGCAGTTAAAACGCCGGAAGACCTGTTAGAAAACCGTATTCTGGCTTACACTAATAAGAGTGTCGAAAAACTCAATGAAATTGTGCGTAAGCGCATTTACAATACAGAAGATCCGGTCATTGTAGATGAAATTCTGGTTACTCAGGAACCGTTGATCGAATATCTGCGAGATGAACGCGGGAAGAAGATTCCTAATGTGATTTTTAACAACGGCGAGATGATCCGAGTTAAAGAGGTTATACCGCGCGAATTTACATTACGTTGCACGGGGGTAGATCCGCAACCAGTTTTAGGGTATACTCTTAAAGTCGAAAGCGTCGATAATGACGAAGACAAAGAGATCCTGAATCAGAAAGTTGGTCTAGATGCAGTCGGAATCACTACCGATAAACCGGATTTAGTAGAAATCAATATTCTGACAGAACAACGACAGAAGAACATTTTCTCTATCTACCTGAATACGGTCGCCGGACAATATCGCGAAATGAAAAAAGAGAATCCAAACTTTAAACCAGATTGGGATTCTTTCTGGACGATGAAACGTATGTTCCTTAATGTAAAAGCATTACCAGCTTGCACTATTCATAAGTCACAAGGGATCAGCGTAGACCGCGTGTTCCTGTATACTCCTTGCATGTGTACAGATAATGTTGACTTTGAACTGGCAATGCAGTTATTATATGTGGGTGTTACCCGTGCACGTTATCGGGTAGACTATATTTGAGGAAACTATTATGATTATGCGAAATATCCCCGAATTTGACGAAGTGACGGTACGCCGTCACAATGGAACTGTTACCATGTGTTTTAGTTGGGGTCATTATGGATGGAACGTGTCCGGCGACAGTGTGAAGCGGAAGCCCATTTTCAAGTTAAACCTGTAACCGCCAAGAATATGAATATGCTCCCCATGCAACCCTTTCACCACTCGGATGGCACCTTTCACATTCTTCACACTCCACGCCGCATTCCCTAAAAAGTGATACCCTTGACGTATTTTTTCGCAATCGACACTTCCGTAATCGTCCCAATCCAACCCGTTATACACATACGAATTGCTTCCATAGCATGCAGCATGATTACGGGAAACGAACACCGCATTTTTGTCAATCTCTCCATGAATGAAATTGCCATGATATGTAACGATATAAGGCTTGCTTCCCCCCTTCGGTACTTCGTTATTGAAATGAACAATGTCTGCCTCCTCTGGTATCTGCTCGGTCAGACTGCGTTTCGGATCGATATGGATAATCTTTGCAAAATCACATGCCGATCCCTTGTCTGCAAGAAATGTAACACAATGTCCCTTTCTCACTAACTCTTTCCACAAATACCAAATTACACGCTCCGTACCCCGTATGTTACCACCGGAATGACCGAACGAATGACCAATACAATATTCATGACTGTTTTATTTGTTACTCGCTTTACAAAGGTAATTGAAAGACCTGTTTCCAAGTCTTTTCGTCCGTTTGCAAAGGTATAACATTTTTCCGTACCCACAAGTTTTTCGCCATAAATCTACAGTCACCTTCAACAAGCCCTCTATGACAAAGGCCGGTTGTCCGTGTCGTGAGAGCGACCTGTTCGCGAAACGCATTCAAATAAGATGCACAGTAGTGCCACTGCCATGAAAAACGATGCGTATGAAATTTTCCTCGGTACAGAGATTGTAAAAGACCCGGGTCTTTTGGAGTGTAAGCACCGAGGTTTTCAAGTTCAGCAAATGTTCCGGAGTATGATAGAACTCGATTTTGGTAAGGTAGGAGACCGGAAATGTATCATCCGACGCTTGCTCGCAGGCTGTGGACAGTATTCAAAAATTCTTTCCCCCGTTTCGTGAGCGTGGATTGGGATATTCACTGCGGTAAATCGCCGTTTCGTGAACGTGAATCAAGATTCATCGACGTAATAGAAGAGCTTGAAGTCGTTTGTAAAACGATTTGGACATAAAAAAGAGCCTCACTTTCGCAAGGCTCTCTGTCTAATCTGGCGGCTTCCTACTTTCCCACTTGGTGTAGCAGTATCATCGGCGACGCAGGGCTTAACTTCTCTGTTCGAAATGGTAAAAGGTGTTCACCTGCTCTATAACCACCAAAAATATCTCTAATCTCTCTTCGGTTCTTGTTTCTCTAACATCCGGACATACAATAGAGCTTCTCTAAGGAAGAGTTCGGGTCATTAGTATTGCTCGGCTTTGACATTACTGCCTTTACACCTGCAACCTATCCAAGTCGTCTTCTTCAACTACCCTATAAGGAAATCTCATCTCGAGGTGGGTTTCGTACTTAGATGCTTTCAGCACTTATCCCTGCCAAACTTAGCTACCCGGCTATGCCGCTGGCGCTACAACCGGTACACTAGAGGTTTGTCCAACTCGGTCCTCTCGTACTAGAGTCAGAACCCCTCAAATTTCCAACGCCCTCAACAGATAGGGACCGAACTGTCTCGCGACGTTCTGAACCCAGCTCGCGTGCCACTTTAATAGGCGAACAGCCTAACCCTTGGGACCTTCTCCAGCCCCGGGATGTGACGAGCCGACATCGAGGTGCCAAACCACTCCGTCGATATGAGCTCTTGGGAGGGATCAGCCTGTTATCCCCGGAGTACCTTTTATCCTTTGAGCGATGGCCCTTCCAT
>OQVL01002517.1_pt1 | contig 11198 bp, 11 predicted proteins | sample 1691501 | NCBI WGS metagenome assembly OQVL01 (sample SAMN03418253, study PRJEB22391) | human gut metagenome | biome: human-gut; feature: organic feature; material: feces | host: Homo sapiens | place: Tanzania | collected 2013-01
AGAGAGGCAAGGCCACACCACACCACCACACAACGACAGCCCCGCACAGGGGCAGAAAAGGAAGGTATCTGTATGTCTACCATCAACACCACCACCACCAACACCACCACCGCCGCCCCCGTTAAGCTGATGGACGTTATCCGGGCCCGGTGGGGCGAACCCCCGTAAACGGTGTATGTCATGCCGGGATATACCCGGCGGTGATATGTAGTCCGGCTATCCCCTGCCCGGTCAAAGGCGGTGGGGACGGCGGCGACCGTTGCGGCCCTGTCAGGGGCGGCGACGGCGGCGGGGCGGACGTGTTGTCAAGGTACCCGGAGCGCCCCGGAGAGGGGCGGCGGCAGGATGGGCGGGCTTCCGCCGTGGTCCTGTTGTGGCTATGATACTACGGGTGTACCCGTATGTCAACTCTCAATTTTTAATATCTACTATAAGCGCTTGTAATAATAGCTCCACCGTTGTGACCAGGGCGACGGATCCGGAGCGGGCCCGCCGTGGACAACGACGGCGGCGGGGAGCCTGTACCAGGACGGCAGCGGGAGCGATGGGAGCGTGGCAAGGCGTGCAATATGTGTAATCGTGTTATGTGATATGTGATATTGTGTAATGCGGTATGGCGTAGCGCTTATGGTGGTGGTGCAAATTTTGTTGTATGACATTGTGTAATACATATTGTCATACAAATTGTCATGCGTTACTGTACTAGTCAAAATAGTACAGTTTGACCCGGACCAGATGGAGCCATGCAAGCCGGGAGAGCCGGACTTGCAAAACGGGAGCGGCGGACGGTGGCAGCCGTCAGCACTCAGGGCGGGGACCAGGGAGCGCCGCCGGGGCGGCGGTGGCTACTTCCGGCGGAGTGTAGCGGGCTACAGTTTGAGAGGGTGTAGCTACACCCCCTAAGCCCCCGGGGGTGGTATACATTTCGGACCGGACGGCCCGCACCAGGAGAAGGGCTAGTACGTTATTAAAGCTCTTCCTTCAAAATTTTTGCATTCACCTCATATTCTCATTTTGCAAGTCATTCTCCCCTATTCCTTCATTTATCCTTCCTGCGAAAATTTCGGTGGACCTCTACCCTCTCTATCCTCTTCAGCTTCACAATTTTCCCTTTATTTTCACCGATTTTTCTTCATTTTTTCTCATTTCACTTCCAAAGCTCTATAGATTCTCTAAGCCCAGTTCGATTTTTCGCTCATTTTACCACTTCTCCTCCCCTCTTCTTCTACCGAAGGATTTCTCGTTAGTCGTTCCCTAAACCTAGAGCTATTAGCCTCCACTCAGCCCCGGTGCTCGAGGCGAGCCTGTACCGGTTAACCCGCTTCGCGGGAATTTTTATTTTTTCTTTTTTCCTTTTCTATGGGCTAGCTGCTTCTAATTCAGCTTTCCGCTAGTTGCTGGCTGTTTCCCAATTAGGCAACCCTCAGTTGCTTTCGTTCCCCCCCCTCTAAGCATAAATTACGAAAATTCTCTTGACTTTGCTGTTGGTTCTGTTATAATAACGATAGAGGCAGATCTCCCAGGCTTTCTCCATGCTTTCGATGGCCTCAGCTGCTATCTAACATTTTCCCTTGTATGGGCCTGATAAAAAAAAATAAAAAATGGCGGCGCCAGCCGCCTTTTCACCGGATGAGCCTTCCGATGAGCTGAGACTATCGGGGCAAACGCTGGGGCTTCCGCTACCGCCCTACTCCAAGCTAATGGGAGATACAGGCTAACGAAAGACGGGAGCGAGAGAGCGAAAGAGACTCCGCGCGAGTCGGTCTTCGGTCTGCGGACCTCAGACTTCCCCCGGGTATTTACCTCGTATTCCACACCCCGGGGCACCTCGCTTGGGACTCCTAATCGCTCCCTTCCAGTCGCGATTCCGGGCGCCGCAGCGCCCTCTGACGTCGTAGAGATATATAGAGCAAAATCGGCCCCAAAAATTGCTGAAGCTCATGACGCTCTACGCTGGGGTTCCAAAAATTTTGTTGGCTGTCAGGTGAAATTTTGGCCGTTTTTGTTGGCTGTCAGGTGAAGCTACGTTGGCCGTCAGGGGATTTTTTGTTGGCTGTCAGGGAAGATTTAGAGGGCGGGGCGAGCCTTTTCAATTACGCCAAAATTTGGAATGGAGGTTATGAATGGCGTTTCGAACAAATGGATTCATTGGGGTAGACCCCGAAACAGGGGAGGTGATCGTTCAGACGGATGAGCCCAGCGTGGTCACCGTCAAGTCACCGGCGCAGTACGAGCTGGCGGCGTACTACGCTTCCCTACGAGATGGGCCGGATAGTAAGCGACTCAAACGCAACACGCAGGGTAATTTCATCTGGAGCATCTTCGACGTCGCCCAGGAGAAGCTGCTGGGGGCGCACACGAAGCTGCGGCCGGCGACGCTAACCCGTGTTATGGTATTGGCGACGTACATTACAAAGCATGGTTATCTTGGCATCGATGAGAAGACTCCGATGACTCGGGCACTGATGGGCAAAGCACTGAACATGGCAGCGGCAGAGCTTTCTGGGTTTCTGAAAGAGTTGCGGGAAAACGAGATGCTTCAGGAGAGAGAGGGGCTATTCTTCATGAGCCCTGCTTGGTTCCGCCGTGGGGCGTTCTCGACCAGTGAGATGCGGACAATCCGGATGAACTCGCAGTCAATTTCCCGCGTCTACCGTGACGCCGTCAGAGAGCTGTACAAGAAAGCGTATGGGCGATCTTCGCTGTACCGGCTGAGTTACTTGTTCCGGGTTATGCCATATGTGAACCGGAGGTATAACGTTGTTTGTTTCAACCCCGAGGAAACGGACAGCGACAAGATCGAGCCGCTCAGTCTTGGCGACGTAGCGGAGTTGGTCGGACGGGGTCGGACACACGCCAAGGAATTCCGGGACGCTCTCAGCGATCCTCTGTTTGAGATCCCTGAGAAGGGCACCACTCAGCTCTGCCGGGCTGTTTGCTACGTCAGCGGCAAAGGGAGCGTTGATACATATGGCCTGTACATCAACCCTCGTGTGTACTATGCGGGGAACAACTGGGATGATGTGGCCGCTCTGAGTATCTGGAAAGTATAACAGGACCTCCTCCGGTGTTTGGCCGCGCCGGTGGATTACACGCACTTGCAAGTATATGGGCTTTTTTGCGCCCATTTTTAGGAAGTCACGGCTTCAGCATATCCAAATCTGACGAGAGGAGATGCGTATCTTTGAAGAGAGGAAACTTACGATGGAGGAATATTTTCGCGTTATGGTGAATGGGTGCAGCTACGATTCTATGGAGGATCTGGAGGCCGCCGCCTTTGAGGACCCGGAGTTGGCGGATGATGCCGCCGAGGTGCTGCACATGATGTTGGTGCGGCGGGAGATCGATACATACTTAGACCAAATCATTGAGGACAACGGCGAAGGGTGGTGCCTGGAATGTTGACGAGGAAGCTCTGCCCGCAGTGCGGCGCCTTGATGCGCTGGAACGATTACTTCGGAAAGCTCATCTGCATGACCTGCGGCCACACGGAGGCCGCCATCAACTACGTGGCCGATACCGGCACGCATCTGTGCGACAACGGCGGCGTTTCCTTTCGGCCGGACGGCGTCCATGAGCTGGACCCGTGCGTGTACGAGACCGTGGAAGTCCATCGGAATGTAACCGTGGTGGTGAGCCGGTGCCGCCGCTGTGGCAAGATGGATATCGGGTGGCTGCGGCAATCCGACACGGAGGACCTTACCCCAGAGGAGTGGGAGGCGGGCGAATGAGAGAGACCTGCGTGGAATACATCGCCGGTGAGAAGACGCTGACTTGGTGCAGCTCTGAACCGAAGTACATGAACCGTATCCGTGCCTTGGCGGCGGAGCGGCCTGACGAGGTCCGTATCGTTACGGACAATGAGTACGGTGTCTGCGCTCATGTGCCTATCTCTTGGTTCCGGGCGCCAGTCCCGAAGAGGAAGCGGGAAATGACGTCGGAACAGCGTGCCGCCGCCGCTGAACGTCTGGCGAGGGCCAGGAAAGAGAAAATGTCTGATAAATAATCAGAGAATTGAAGGCAAATTTTCACACGGCCAGGAGAGGAGGGTAATTTGACACCCTCTTCCCTGCCGTGCGAATTTTAGACGAAAACACACTATTTTTATCTAGGAGGTGCTTTTATCCCGTTAGATAAGCAGATCCATCTCTATGCCGTTGACACGAAGGCATTCTACACAGACGAGGAGATGGAGATCGACAACCGTATCTCTGAGATGCGGCAGCAGAAGAACAGGGCCAAGAAGATCGCCGAGATCCTAGAGGATTACTACGGCGGCAAAACGACGGAGGCCAATACCAGGAAGCGGCTCGTAAAGGAAAAGGTCATCACTCGGGAAGACGCGATTCCGAGCGATGAAATGATCGGTGAAATGAGGAATGAGGCCCGTAGTCTGACGAAGCCCATTTCCGCTGCTAAAGAAGAGCTCTGCGCCGCTCTGGACCGCTTTGAGGGTGTCCGGGCGTTCCGGAAGGAGTTTGTGAAGGACCGCAACGTCATTTCCCTCTTCGAATCGGCGCTGACCAGGGCGCTCGGGGTTGAGACCAACACCCTGACGACGGACTTGGTCGTGGTCAAGACATGCTACTTTAAGGTGCTTCACGACATCATCCTGAACGGCTTCGATTGGAATGGGGAGCACTACGTCATCTACACGGCGTCTGCGGGGCAGATCCGGACGAAGAGGTCCGTCTTTATCCGGGAAGCGGCGCTGAACGCTGTGTCCCCGAAGCTGATGTGCGGTCTGACCATCGAAGACATCAATCGGAAGGGCGGCATCAACACCAACAAGTTTCTGGCGTACCTGGCTCTCAGCAACAGCGCCACGGACCCTTGGCCGGAGTTCGACATCACGAAGTGCATTGTGGTGGATGACATGGAGACGCTGGTGGAGGGGGAGGTAGATTACATTGACAGCAAGGACTACTCTATCACCCGGAAGGTGATGGGGGTGCCTGTCCCACACACGGACGGCGCCGGCATGGTGCGGCCCGATGTCTGCAAGAAGAACTTTATGGTGCGGCTGCCGTGGGTGAAGGGGCTGCTGGCGTCCTTTCCGTATGACAAGTTCATCCGGGAGGCGAATCGCCGGGAGCCTGGCGTGAACCACGGGTTGGTCACGGACATCTATGGCGTGGAGCACGATGTGCTGGCCGAGGATATCCAGATCATCTTCACGAAGTCACAGTATAAGCTCTGGAAGTACATGGATTGGCGCCAGTATCAGGAGAACTTCCAGAAATATGGCTGTGAGGCCGGTATCTGCAACATGGAGGATGATGTCTTCGAGGACGCCAAGATCAACTACCAGATGTTGCAGACGCTGACGGATCTCAGCGATGAGGAGCTGCTGGCGATTTCTGAGCGGACACGGAGGAAGATCCAGACGGTCACATCCGACCGGAATACGATGCTTCAGGTCTTCGGGGCTACGGCAGGCAATCGGCGGCGCAATGCTTTTCAGGAGTCACTGATGCTGTATCCGGAGCTGTTGCAGGACGAGTATTGCCGGGATACGCTGCGGATGATCAAGGCGAGCCTGGAGAAGGAAGCGCATGCCGGGCGGCTGGATATCGCCGGGAAGTATACGTTCCTGATTCCGGACATGTACGCTTTCTGTCAGTGGTTGTTCTTAGGAGATAAGGACCCGTCGGGGTTGCTGGAGAACGGCGAGGTTTACTGCCGGTTGTTTGGAGGCGGGAAAGAGCTGGATTGTCTAAGGAGCCCGCATCTTTTTTTAGAACATGCTTGTCGACGAAATGTGGCCGGAATCAATGACGAGACCAAACGATGGTTCCAGACAAATGGTATTTATACGAGCTGCCACGATTTGATAAGCAAAATTCTTCAGTAAACATCTTGCTGAACCGGCCGGAAACGGTCGGATATAAAACCTCGTGAACCTGGAAATCCAGGGTGTGGCAAGGGCGTTGAGTAACCGCAGGAAATGGCGGTGAACCTTGTTGCTAACAGGGGAAGCTGTGAGCGCAGTAATCCTGTGGGAAATATGCTTGGCAAAACAGTATTCTTATTTGAAGGAGTATTGGATGCCAAAAAGATTGGATTTAGTTGGGAAAAAGTTTGGTCAGTTGACCGTGTTGGAATTTTATGATGTCAACCACGGCATGTCTCGTTGGCGCTGTCGATGTGACTGCGGCAACGAAACAATTGTGTATGGTAATCACATGCTGTCCGGGAATACTCAGTCATGTGGCTGCGTTGGCCGAGAGAAACGGCGAAAAGCGTGTACCAAGCACGGACAGAGCCACGCACGCATCTATCAAGTGTGGGCTAGTATGAAGGATCGGTGCTACAATCCTAATAATTGCGCCTATGAATACTATGGTGGAAAAGGAGTCCGAGTATGCGACGATTGGCTTACTCCCAACAACTTTTTTGAATGGGCGTTCGCTAACGGATACGATGATTCTTTGACCATAGATCGTATTGATGCTGACGGGTGGTACGAGCCTAATAATTGTAGATGGATCACGCAGCACGACAACGTATTAGCAATGTTACATAGTAAATCCAAAAAGCACTGGGCAATCAATTATTCAACCGGAGAACAATTCGAGTTTACCATCATCAAGGATTTTGCTCGGGCCCATGGTTTGAATCATAGGATTGTGTCAGCAATTTTGCGTGGTGAGCACCGCCCAATTGATGATTGGGATTTTGGTGTAGTTTCTTAATCTAATCTGTTTTGCCAAGCAAAACACCTCCAACGACTATCGAAAAGGTAACACGAACAGTCGGAGCTCGTGTGAGTAACCGAGTAGAGTAGCTGTGCGGTGTAAGTCCGTGTGGCAAAGTGCGAGGCGCCTAAACCAGAAATGGCATGGCGAAGATATAGTCTGCATACACCCGTCGGATGCGTCGATGTCGACGGGGACAAATCGCTTGTGGTGGAAGACGAGACTATTGTCTCCGCCGCAAAGCGCAACACAAAGGATATTGTGCCATTGTACTATGAGATGGCGAAAGCTGGAGCTCATCCGCTGACGCCGGCCGCCATGTATGATTCCATGATTGCGGCATACACACATTCCAACATCGGAATCGTATCAAATCAGATATCCAAAATATGGAATAATGCAAATGGCGCAAACACTTACATTATCAAACTCCTTTGCCTTGAGAATAATTTCCGTATCGATTACGCCAAGTCCCTATTTTTGCCAGAGCGTCCCGCTTTTGTGGATGATTTGGTGAAAGAAGCTGCTGGTGGCAAAGTCCCTATGTTCTTCATGGAAGCCAAGGATAAGAAGCCGACACAGGTGGCTTCTTACGTCCCGACGCCTGTGAATCGGCTTCGGTATTTGGTGCCGCCGTCCAAACTTTCCTTCAACGCTTCCGCTCTCGGCAAGTTCGACTGGCGGATGCTGACATCCAGCACTTTTATCCCCAACAACGATGTGACGCAGAACATCATTGATACATACCGCCGTCGGGCCAGCCGGATGAGCTTCCGCTTCAACGACGAGAACACGAACACCAATAAGGACTTCCTCTGCCAATCTCTGCGAGATGAGCTGCTCGGCATTCATCCCGACCCGGACTTCGTGGCGGACGTGCTGGTGAAGGAACTCTTCTACCGACGCAAGAGCCGGAACAAGGTCGTCTTCTGGGAGTGCTTCGGAAAGGAAGTGCTGGCGCATCTCCAGCATAACGTTGACAGGAACTCCGCTATGTGCCTGACCTGCGGCAAGCGCTTCATGAAGGAGAACGGGCGGCAGTACCTCTGCCCCGCCTGCCAGGCCAAGAAGCGCCGCCGAGATGAGGCGGAACGGAAGCGAAGGGCTCGAATGCGTCCGCATTCGTAAATTCTCTTGAAGCGCTAGAGCGTCAAGGACATCATTTTTCAACTTTCGTGCGGTAAAATGGAGAAAATCTTTCCGAAACGCATGTGTTTCATCACCTACAGAAGTGTTACCTTCTGAGACATATAGGGAAAGATTGTGCCTGATTTCTGCACGCGGAGGCACGTTTCCGGGGCTGGCAGCAATGCCAGCCCCTTTTGGATATCTTCGCCCAAATATTTTGTAAAGGTGGATTTTAGTGATTTTTGTCCGCAAGGACGAGGTCGAGTACCTCAAGAAGAAAGGTCTGGAAGGGTACATCATCGGGAAGACCTGTCACGGGAAAAAGTTTGTCGAGGAGCATTGGAAGGTGCTGCGAGCGCTGGAGGCGTATAACGCGAAGCGCAACAGCGGCCGCCGCATGGAGGGCTAAGTATGGAGATGGAAATTGCGATCCCGAAGAGCGTAGAGAACCTAAATCTGCCGGCGCCCGAGCTGGTGCAGTTCTACGAGGACCTTGATAACCGGACGATCTGGATTCAAGGTGAGATCGACGGCAGCCTGCTTGACCTCCATAGCAAAATCATGAAGTGGAACGCTGAGGACAAGGATGTCGCCATTGAGAACCGCATCCCCATCAAGCTTTTTATTTTCTCTCCCGGCGGCGACCTGGCCGTTACCATGAACACGGTCTCTATGATCCGGCTCTCAAAGACGCCGGTCTACACCTATAATATGGGTGAGTGCTTCTCTGGCGCTTTTGTCCTGCTGATCGCAGGCCACAAGAGATTCGCCCTTCCCTACTCTCGGGCTATGTGTCATTTTGGCTCTGGGGTGCTGGGCGGGACCTACGGCCAGACAGACAACGCCATGAAGGATTACAAGGCACAGGTGGAGGTTATGAAGCAGTTCATTCTGTACCGCACCACGATTCCTCCGAAGGTCCTGAACAAGAAGATGACCGATGACTGGTATCTGAACCTCGACGAGCAGCTCTCCAACGGCGTTGTGGACGAGGTCGTGGAGGACATGTCTGTCCTGATTGGGTGATTGCATGGCGAAGAAGAAAGTGATCCCTGATTTTTCCGCCGAGAAGCCGGCGACTCTGGACAACAGTCCTTTCTACGGAATCCCACTGGATTCCGAGCAGCTTGCCTTTGCCAACGCTATCTGGAATCCGGACATTGATATTGTGTTCTGTAACGCAAAGGCAGGTACGGGCAAAACCACTATCGCTGTTGGTGTGGCGAACATGCTGGTACAGTACGGCGCCTTTGATGGCATGATCTACATCATGTCTCCCTATGGGGAGAAGACGCAGGGCTGGCTCCCCGGCACGATTACCGAGAAGAGCTCTGTGTACTTCGAAGCGTTCTATCAGGCCCTTGTCAACTGCAATGTGAATCCCAACACCGCCATCAATACCGACAGCATGGTGAACCAGAAGAACGGGACGGGGTACATTACCTGTATTACCGACACTTTCCTCCGGGGATCCAACCTTGACAACGCCGTCGTGATCATCGACGAAGCGCAGAACTATACCTTGGCGCAGCTCCAGAAGGTGCTGACCCGTATCGGAAAGCATGCCAAGGTCGTAGTCATCGGCCATGACCTGCAATGTGATTTGGCAAACCCCTCCGCCAGCGGCTTCATCGACTATCTGCGCCACTTCGAGGGGATGGAGCGTGCCGCCGTCTGTAGTCTGACAACGAACTACCGGAGCTGGATTAGCCAGCATGCGGACGAGATTCGTAAGTGAGCGGGAGGTGTGAAGCCCATAGAGACTCTAAATAAAACCAGCTTTTTATCAGAGCTTTACGACCTCCTCCGCCGCCACGAGGACCCCAATGACGACGTGACATGGGACGATATCGTTGACTACTACAATGGCGCCACTGGCGAGAGCGTGTCAAAGGACACGATCCGCAAGGGCGCTTTTCTTCTGCAAAAATTCAGCCGGGAAAATTGGCTGCGGCCTCCCGGCGATGAGACTGGCGTCTGCTATGACAGCAAGCGCCTGGAACTAGAGAAGGCCGCCGTTAAACTGCGGGATGAGCGAAATGAGCTGTCCCGCATCCAGAGGGAGCTTGCCCGCAGGGAGTCCATGATCGACTTGGTGCGGGAAGGCATCCGTCAGGAAATCAAGCCCCTCCCCGGCTGGCGGCCTGTGGATATCCAGGAGTCCGACAGCTCCCTTATCGTCCATGTGACCGATCTGCACTGCGGCATTGAGATCGACAACTACTTCAATCAATACAATGAGGATATCATGCGCCGCCGTTTGGTGCAGTATCTGGATAAGATTTCTGAGATCCAGCAGACGCACCATGCTTCTGAGTGCTATGTTCTGATTGGAGGAGATTGCCTGAGCGGCCTGATACACCAAACGCTCAGACTCGAAAACAACATGGACATCATCACGCAGCTCAAGACGGTTTCCACCGCTTTAGCGGAGTTCGTGGCGCATCTCAGCGGCATCTTCGCTCGGGTCGAGGTCTACTCGGTCCCCGGCAACCATAGCCGGGTGAGCCCCAAGAAGGAAGATAACCTGAAAGGCGAGAACTTCGACATCCTCGTTCCTTTCATCATGAAGGCTATTCTGAAGGAGTATCAGAACGTCACCATCCATGACGAGAACATCGAGGAGAGCGTGGCAATGTTCGCTGTGCGGGGCCAGAAGGTCTTCGGCGTCCACGGCGATAAAGACTCCATCGAGAGCGTGGTACAGCGGCTGACGATGGTCTGGGGCATGAAACCCGACATCGTGCTGGCCGGGCACCGACATAAGAACGGCATGACGACCGTGTACGATTCCCGGGTGTATGAGTCCGGCAGCCTGTCTGGCCCGGATTCTTACTGCATGGACCGACGTCTGCGGACAAGGCCGGAGCAGACGGTGCTGGTCGTGACAGAGGATGGCGTGGATTGCGCCTACAATGTAACTTTTCGGTAAATGGTGACTTACCATGGGTAAACCAACAAAACAACACAGTATCGTAACGCCAGCTCGCTTAAAACAAGCAAATCAAAAGAATCTCGCAATGATTGATGAGTGCCTGGCGCTACTTTCACAGGATGGCAAATCCGCAAAAACTGTTGCTGTGTACCAAAGAGAATGCAGAGTCTTTTTGGTCTGGTGTCTGCTTTACAAAGGCAATGCAGATTTTGTGAACCTAACCGCAGAGGATGCGGCACTATATAGGACGTGGTTGTTAGAAGATTGTGGGGCATCAAACGACGTTGCAGATAGAATGTTGCGTTCTGTAGCACAGCTTTCGGATTATATGATGCGGCAAGAATTGGTTCCTAGTTCCTACAAAAACATTGTGAATGGAAACGAGTTCGCCCCAGACTTAACCGGAAAAACGTTTGGAAATCTCAGGGTTTTGTATC
>OQVL01002524.1_pt1 | contig 11183 bp, 10 predicted proteins | sample 1691501 | NCBI WGS metagenome assembly OQVL01 (sample SAMN03418253, study PRJEB22391) | human gut metagenome | biome: human-gut; feature: organic feature; material: feces | host: Homo sapiens | place: Tanzania | collected 2013-01
TGCGTGGATTGAAACTTCATGGACTTCACGCATTACTCTTGAAGACTTGTCGCACCCTACGTGGGTGCGTGGATTGAAACAAGAAAAGTTGTGAAGTGGGAGTCTCATAACTGTCGCACCCTACGTGGGTGCGTGGATTGAAACTCTGCCAGGTGTCCGTATGCGTAGGTCATGCCACAGTCGCACCCTACGTGGGTGCGTGGATTGAAACTGATGGCAGGAAGACAGAAGAATACAGAGTTCCTGTCGCACCCTACGTGGGTGCGTGGATTGAAACCTTATGAGCTTGCAACACTCTTTGCGCAAGTTGTGTCGCACCCTACGTGGGTGCGTGGATTGAAACACCAACTCAAACAACGCGGCAATCGTCACCGAATAGTCGCACCCTACGTGGGTGCGTGGATTGAAACTCGCATTGAGACATCATCGAAATCTCCTTTGCTGGTCGCACCCTACGTGGGTGCGTGGATTGAAACTATTGTCTATCTAAAGATTAATGAGCGTGTTGGTGTCGCACCCTACGTGGGTGCGTGGATTGAAACTTCGGCGTGTCGCTCACATAGATGTTGACATTCGGTCGCACCCTACGTGGGTGCGTGGATTGAAACTTGCCCAACTTCAAGGCTTTTGGAATGTCCACGGTCGCACCCTACGTGGGTGCGTGGATTGAAACACGCAATACTTGAACGACAAGGCGGCGGACATCGAAACCGCAAATCAAAACGTGGCGAATGCCGCCCTTGGTGGCGCAAGTGGAAAGCCCATGTTCGCGCAGAAGAACGAAGATGGTATTTCCAAGGGCGTTGCCGATTATGTGGCAAGCCTTAAACCCGAAAACAACGAGTTATCGGGCAAAGAAGTTTAACCCATTAAATTGCAAATTATGTCGTTGACAATTAAAAGAGCAAAGGACAACCGCGTTGTCAAGTGCATTTTGCACCGAATCGCGGACATCCCCGGCGGCGTGACGGTATCAGTCGCCAACCTTGGCGGTTCGTCATTGTTTGAGGGAACGCCAATTGGCAAGGGCAAGAATGGCGCGTTTGAGGTATGCAAGACCGCACAGGTTATCACCGAAGCGGATGCAGCCGCCACGACCTATGAGGTTGCGAAAGGTCATCATTTCAAGGTGGGCGACCGATTTGCGACCGCAGATTGCAATGGTCAGACCATCACCGCCATTGACAAGTCCAACCCAGCGAAGGACGTTATCACCGTAGGCACAACGCTTGGCGCAATTGTCAAGGTTGGAACTTGCGCGTTTGAATCAAGCGGCGCAAACAAGACCTTGAAAGTTGTTCCGTGCGCCATCGCCGGAAGCAACGAGGACGTGGAACAGGGAAGCAACCTTTTCGTTTCCGCTTGGGTTCACGCCGTTGTCAGAGAGAGCAACGCGCCAATCGTGAATGCCACAATCAAGGCATCCATTGCGTGTGTTTCTTATGTTTAACCCTTAAAACGTATTCGATATGCAGAAATCGTTAATGGTTGGACTTAATGAAAAGGACATGGGCGCGGTCATCCGTACCTATGACCTTAAAGACTATTATTATCCAACCCTTTTCCCACTCAAGGAAACCAATTTCTTGACGTGGAAGATGTTTGAAGCACAATCGGGCTTGAAGATTGCCGCCGACCTTGTTAGTCGTGGCGCGACAATTCCACGCAAGACCCGTGAAGCCATTTCACGCATCCAAGGTGACATCCCCAAGATTACCATATCGCGCGAGAAGAACGAGGATGAATTGACCGAATATGACATCATGGTTGCCATGTCGTCAAACAATCCCGACTTGAAAGCACTTGTGGAGTTTTGGGCGGAAGATACCAAGTTTTGTTGGGATGGCGTTGCCGCCCGTGCCGAATGGATTGCATTGAAGCAAATCTCACTTGGCAAGGTGACATTCACCAACTCAAACAACGCGGCAATCGTCACCGAATATGACGTTGATTATCTTATCCCGGCGGAGCAGAAAATCGGCGTTTCCGTTTCGTATTCAACAGGCACAGGCGCAAAGCCTTTGACCGTGGACATTCCAAAAGCCTTGAGGTTGGGTAAGAAACTCTATGGAGCAACTTACAAGTTCCTGTTTATGAACGTTGACACATTCGAGAAGTTCGCATCCCAAGAGGAAGTTTACAAGAAGTGTGCGTCATTCGTTCAGAACGTTGTCGGTTCACAGGACGCGCCCGACCTTGCAACGGTCAATGCGTACCTTGCCAAGAAGAAAGAACTTTATCGCGGTTTGCAAATCATCGTGATTGACCAAGACATCACGCTTGAACTTGCGGACGGTTCACGCTTGACGGAAAATCCGTTTGAGGATGACGTGATGTTGTTCAGCGAAAGCAAGGTTCTTGGCAACACCTATTGGAAGAAACCAATTGACGCAAAGGCAATGCCCGGAAGCGTAGCCGAAAAGGTTATGCACGGACATACGCTTGTCAAGAAGTATTCCAATGAATCGCCCGTCCAAGAGGTTACGGAGGGAATTGCAAACCTTTTCCCCGCGTGGAATCTTGCCGGACGTTCCGTGTTGATGCAGACCAACGCGACAAGATGGAGCAAAAACTAACATTCGCCGCCGGGCGTGCGCATAACACCCCGGCGGCATAAAAGCAAGATGGAAATATGACAAACAAAGAATACTTGATTAAGTCGTTGAACGGCATGAACCTTTCAGATGATGACATTGACATCATCATGGTAAAAGCTGGATTGGATGGCGATGCAGACCTTGACATCAAGGCGTGCGACACGGCGGTTTATAAACGCTTTTCGGTTATCCTCAAAGGCACGATGCAGAATGTGAGCGAGGGCGGATATTCCGTTTCGTGGAACATTGATGCCATCAAGTTGTTTTACAACGCCCTTTGCAACGAACTTGGCAAGGAAAATGTACTTGTCAACCGTCCGAAGATTCGCAACCGTTCAAATATGTGGTAATATGGCAAAGATTGTTCAATACCCGCATTTCCTATTCATTGAGGAAACCCCGGATGCCGTACAGGATGAAAAGGGTTATTGGTCGGAAAGCGAATCATCGCGCAAGTTTCTTTCCCGATGCCGGGAAGAAAGCGATGGCAGAAGTACGGAATACCAAGTTGCCGGGGGCAAGTCCTACAAGGCAACATCCGTCATTCAGTTGCCCAAGTCTTGCCCAAAGGTAAACAAGGGCGCGCGCGTCATCATTGCAAACGATATTGATTGTTCGGACATCCGCATTTCCGGAATATGCTTGAACTTTGATGCGGCACAATTACATTCACGACTATGGCTATAAAACCGAATTTCACCAAAGACGATGTGCGCAAGCGATTCGATGCGTTCTTGAATGAGATTGAGAAAAAGCAGATTGCCCGGTTGCAAAGACTTGGCGAAATGTGCTTGGTCGAAGCAAGAACAAACAAAGGTTACATGATGCAGACGGGCGCGTTGCTTTCGTCAACGGGTTACGAAGTCTTTGTTGATGGCGTTGCCATCCATTCCCAATTCGATGCGGCAAGCGGCGCGGAAAGCAATGCAGCCGAAACGGGCATCAAGTCCGGACAAAGCATCGCGGAAACCATCGGAAAGGGGACAAAGGGCATTGCCCTTGTGGTTGTAGCTGGAATGAATTATGCCGCCTATGTCGAAGCGAAAGGATATAACGTGTTGTCAAGCGCGGAACACCTTGCAGAACGGGAATTGCCCCGAATGTTGGAGAAACTTATTTCAAACATCAAACGTGCGGCAGAATGATAGATTCATTTGAAACAAACGAAATATTGATTGGGTTGTTGCGTGGCAAGACATCCGCCAAGGGCGGTTGTTACCATGAGGGCGACCGACCGGATAATTCAACGGAAGAAGATATTGTCGTGAACACGGTTGATTTGGCGATTGACACCACCCCGCAAATTGGTACATCGAACGTCAACATCTATGTGAGCGACACGCCGAAGAAGATAAAAGGCAAGATGATGTTGTCCGCTAATAACCCACGATTGAAAGCCTTGGCAAGAGAAGTCACGGCAATCATCCGTAATTCGCGGATTCACGGAATCAAAGCAATACCCGGCACGATGTCAATCATGAACGAGCCGAACACCAAGCAGCATTTCGCGAACATCCGCATTGATTGGAATATTCAAATTTAATTTTTCATAATTATGGCAGATAGAGCATCAGTAATAACACTTGGTTTGTGTGAAATCCAAGTTGGCACGGCAAGCGCGGCGGGTACAATGCCCGCGCAGATGGCGAAGATTGGCAAGACTTACAAGGACACTTGCAAGATGACCCAAGATGCCGCCGATGTCACCGAACATTACGAGGAGGGCAAAGCCGCCCCGGAGGTTCGCAAGAAGTCGCGCAAGATGCCGACCTTGACGTTTTCCATGATGGATGCCAATGTGGATGACCTTGTGTCATACGTTGGCGGCGCAAAGGTTGGTGAAGATGGATGGGGTTATGATGGTGACGAGGTTGTTGCCAACAAAGCCATCAAGGTTGTAACCGAACAGGGACTTGACTTTGAGATTCCCAACGGCGACATTGAAGCGGTAATCAACGCGGATATGAGCGCAAAGGGAATTTTCCTTGTTGATTTTACCGTCACACCTTGCGCGGTTACGGCTGGCAAAGCCTTGCGCGGCGTTCCTAAAAAGGGGTAAGGCGCGGGGCATCATAACTAACAAGAAAACCCGAAGTCCCCGGAGGTAACGAAAACGCCTTTGGGGACTTTTTATTTTTTATCAACATGAGCAGCGAAAAAGACGAAAAAACACTACTTGAACAGGAACGCCGGGAGTTGAACACAATCATCGGCAAGGGCGTTTCCTTTGAGGTCAAGGACGTGGAATTTGAAACCAAGACGCGCTTTTGGGGGTTGTTCAAGAAACATATCCCACATGAAGTCACGCGCAAGTTCACAATCCAAGAACCCACGTTGTCAACGCTTGACCGCCTTTCGGCTGAATGGGTGGAATTTGCAATTGACGAACAGGAATTGCAGAAGCCCGAAAGCATGAAAGCGGCGCGCACATTGACGCATTTCCACGCAAGACGCGCGGCAAAGGTCGTTGCCATCGCCGCATTGGGTGAAGAACGATTGATTCCCAAGCCTTGCAAAGCTGGCACGATATGGGTTGAGGATGAAAAGAGATTGGAAGAATTGACGGACTTGTTCGCCCGGAAAATCAAGCCATCCCGATTGCATCAGCTTTACAACATCGTGAACACCATGAGCAACTTGGGGGATTTTGTGAACTCTATTCGATTGATGTCAATCGAAAGAACCACCGTGCCGAATCGGATAGAGTAAAGCAAAGCGGGCTAAATTCCCCGCTTGGTCGCCGGGGTGCGATATGTGAGCATTTCGGTTGGACATACGATTATTTGCTACATGGCATTGCGTGGTCGGTTGTGCAACGCATGATGATTGACGCGCCAAGTTACGACAACACGGATGGCGAGGTTGAGGAAATCACGTTGACGCAAGAAAATAGTGATACGATTTTGAATTATGTAAATTCTTTAATGTAGAAATATGGCAGATGTAAACGGGGGCGCATTGTCCTTTACGTCCATTATGGACAACGACCAAATGAACGCGGCGATTGAAGAAACATTGCGCCGTGTTCAAGGCTTTTCGGATGCCGTTGTTGGAAGCGGTGACACGATGGACAACACAACGCAAGAAATCGTTGAAAGCATCCAAATCCAAAAGCGCGTCATCGAAGAATTGGAAAAGACCGTTGCGGACTTGAACGAACGCATCAATTCCGTTGAACCCGGCACGGCGCAAGACGCGTTGATTGAGCAAGCGAACGCGGCACGCGCGGAACTTGACGGGGAGAAACAAGGCATGGTTGCCTTGATTAACGAATTGAACAACTTGCAACGCGCCAATGAGGGTGCAGCATCCGCAAGTGAGGACATCCGCAACGGACTTTCCCAAATCGGCGCGGCGTGTGAAATGCACGAAAACGCGATTGCCGCCCTTAAAAAAGAATATGAGCAAATAACCCAAACGATGAACGGCGCGTTGAAAAGCGGCAACGATAATGAATATCGTGCATTGCGTGACCGCGCCCAAGCCATCAAGGGTGAAATCGCAACCCGCAAATCCTTGTTGAACGAGTTGCGCGAACAATCAAACGCGCTGGAAGATGAAGCAAGCCGGATGGAACAGGCAAGGGCGGCGGCGGAAAACACCGCACAAGCCCATGTTTCGTTGCGTCAGCAAATCCGCGCCTTGAAAGAAGAAATGGCGGATGCGGTTGCCAACGGCATTGACGAACAATCGGAAGCATACAAAAGGATGGTGAATGAACTTGGACGTTTACAGGACATCCAAGGCGACATCCAATCACAAGGAAAAATTCTTGCAAACGATGAAGCGACCTTTGCGGGCGTTTTGTCCGGCTTGAATGGTGTCGTTGGCGGATTCACGGCGGCACAAGGCGCGGTTGCTTTGTTCGCCGGAGAAAACGAGAACTTGCAAAAGATTATGTTGAAAGTGCAATCCCTTATGTCAATCACGATGGGATTGCAACAGGTGGCACAAACCTTGAACAAGGATTCCGCGTTTTCCCTTATCACCTTGAACAAGGCAAAGGAATGGTGGAATAACTTGTTGGCGGTCGGTCGTGGTGAACAAATCGCATCCACGGCTGCAACGGCGGCAGATACAACGGCAACCATCGCATCCACGGGTGCAACGACCGCAAATGCGGCGGCAGAACAGGCAAGCAACACCGCCAAGACTGCAAGCGTTGGAGCATCCACGGGGGCGGCAGCAGCGCAAGCCGTACAAACCGCATCGGCAACCGCCGGAACGGTGGCAAACATCGGACTTGCCGGGGCGTTCCGCATGGTCGGTGCGGCAATCAAATCCATTCCGGTGTTCGGTTGGATTCTTGCCGGAATATCCGCTTTGATTGCGCTTGTGTCGCATTTCGTAAGCAAGGCGAACGAATCCAAGAAAGCAACCGAAGAATGGTATAATGCCATATCGGAAAACGCTTACAAGCCCATTGCATCCATCATGGAGTTGTCCGACAAGTGGAATGCGCTTGGCAACGACCTTGAAGCGAAGAAGCAATTCGTCGAAAACAACAAGAAAGCGTTTGAGGATTTGGGCGTATCCGTTCGTGATGTGGTTGATGCCGAAAACGTCCTTGTTGCCAACAAAACGGCGTTCATCAATGCGCAAATCGAAAAGGCGAAAGCCACAATCTATTTGCAGCAAGCGCAAGAAAAGGTCAAGGAACTAATCAAGAAAGAACAGGAATACAACGCGATGTCGGACACAAAATCCATGTGGGTTCAGACATCATCGTTCGGCACGGGTTATTGGGTGGAAACCGCCAACAACGAAAAGAAGAAAGCAAAAGCCGCCCTTGATGGATTGCGCGCGGAAATATCAACGGGATTCCGGAACGCCGCCAACGCCGAAAGGAACGGATGGAACATCCTAAAAAAAGCCGGAATAGGTGCAACGCAAACGTACACGAAAGGTTCACTTGGCGCGATTGAACAAGCCATTCAGTTGAAACAAGAAGCCTTGAAACACCTTACCAATAACGATGATTACAAAAAGGCGATGGCGGAAATTGAGAAATTGCAGAAGCAAGCCGACAAAATCACCGGAAAGACAACGACAACATCCGGGAGTGGTAGTGGAAGCAGTCATCATCGTTCATCCGGTGGAGGTGGCACGAAGAAAGATGCGTTCCTTGAAAAGCTGGCGAAGTACAAAAGCGAATATTCCCGCTTTTTGAAATGGGTCAATTCTAACGACCCAATAATTCAGCAAGCGGCGAAAAAGGAATTTGACGGGCTTTTGAAACAGGGTGCAACGTACATTGATTATTTGAAGAACCAACGCGACATCATCTTGCAAGTTGACGTTGCCAATCGTTCCAAGACGCAAAACAAGCAGTTGCGCCAACTGAATGATGCCATTGCGGAGGAAACAAAGAAAACCGTCCTTGAAGCGTTCAACAATGAATTGTCGGATTCCCTGTCAAACGCAAAGACCGTCATCGAAATGTTGAACGTCATCGAAGCGAAGCGCAAGCAGCTTGCCAACGATGGAACGGAACTTGACAACGCCGAAAAAGAAGCCCTTGACAATGCCGAAAAGCAAGCACAGGAAAAGGCGAAGCAACAAACGGACGCGTTGTTGAACGAATACGCATCATTTGTGGAGCAGAAACGCCGCATTGAAGAACAATTCAACGCCGACATGGAATTATTGACCCGCAAGCGTGCAAAGGCATCCACGGACGCGGAAAGGGCAGAAATCGACCAAGCAATCGCCAACCGCACGAAGAAGTACAACACGGACACAAGCAAGGTCGGCGATTATGATGCCATCTTGAACCAATATGGCGGATATGAGCAGAAAAAGGAACGCATCGCGGAACAATACGCCGAACGCCGCCGGATTGCAGAATTGAACGGCAACAAAGATTTGCTTGAAAAACTTGCAAAGGCGGAACAAGACGAACTTTCCAAGTTGCAAAGCGACTTGATTAAAAATTCCGGAGATTGGCAAAACCTTTTCGGCAACCTTGACGAGTTGACAACAAAGACCATCAAGCAGCTAATCGCCAAGATTGAGGGCATGAAAGCGACCATCGGCGTTGACTTGAATCCGCAAGACTTGAAAGCCTTGACCGACCAATTGAACAAGGCACGTTCGGAGGTTGAGAAGCGCAACCCGTTCACCGCCCTTGGCGCGGCGTGGAAGCGTCTAAAAGAAGCAACCAAGGATGGCAAGGGATTGGGAAGCGATGAAGCCAAGAAAGCGACCAAGGATGTTGCAACCGCCGTTTCCGGTTCGATTGACCTTATCAACGGAACATTCAACGCCGTAACGAACGGATTGCAAAAGATGGGCGTTTCGATGGATGAAGAAACCCAAGCCATATTGGGCGACATCGGCGGCATCATGGACGGTGCAAGCCAAGTTGCGCAAGGTATCGCGACCGGAAACCCGCTTTCAGTCATTCAAGGTTCAATCGGCTTGTTGTCATCCGCCTTTGATTTGTTCAATTCGCGCGACCGCAAGGCAGAAAAGCAAATCAAGAAGCATCAAAAGGCAATCAAGCAGCTTGAAAACGCTTACAAGCAACTTGAATGGCAAATTGGCAAGGCGTTGGGCGGCGAGGTTTACAAGAACCAACAAGCAGCCATCCGCAACATGAAAGAGCAACAAGAACACTTGAAAGCATCATGGGAAGCGGAAGAAAGCAAGAAGAAAACCGACCACGACCGCGTGAATGATTTCAAGGAGCAATATGCGGAACTTGGGCGACAAATCGAAGATATGATTGACGAAATATCCAACGACTTGTTGCAGACAACCGCAAAGGACTTTGCAAACGACTTGGGCGATGCGCTGGTTGAAGCATTCAGCAAGGGCGAAGATGCGGCAAAAGCGATGGAAACAACCGTCAATTCCGTTTTGAAAAACCTTGTCGTGAACCAATTGAAGAAGAAATTCTTGGAAAACCAATTGCAAGGCGCGTTGGATAAATTGGAAAAGGACATGGGTTATTGGAACGGCGATGATTTCGTCTTTGACGGATTGACGCAAGCGGAGATTGACCGATTCAAAAGCGCGGTCGGCGCGGCATCAAGCAATTTCAACCAAGCCTTGAAGCAATACGAAGAAATATTCAAGGACATGGGCTTGGATGATACCGATGAATCGTTGACCGGGGCGGCTAAGGGAATAAGCGAGGAATCCGCGAACATCCTTGCCGGGCAGATGAACGCCATCCGCATCAATCAGCTTGACACAAACGAAGTCTTGCGCCAATCGCTGCAAGCATTGAACACGATTGCAGTCAATACGGCATATAACAAGTATTTGTCGCGAATTGAACGCATCATCACAATAATGGAATCCAACCAAGGCGGAAACGCATTGCGTTCGCAAGGTTTGTCCTAAACTCAAAAAAGAAATAACAATGAGCAACAAAGTAACAAAACATCTTGCCAAGGCAGCACAGGCGAACGGCATTTGCACGCCTTGGTTGAACGAGTTGAAAAGCCTTGATGACAAGGATGCGTTGGTGGATATGTACATTCGCGGCATTGATTTTTGCCTTGAACACGATTATCCATCCAACGATTTCATCCGCGAGAATTTCAAGGGCGTAATGGAGAAACACGGCGTGTTCCTTGATGATGCAATTGCATTGCAAGACCAATCCAAGTGCATTGCGCTTGGAACGACAAACGGCAAAGTCACGGCAACCGGATATTCAGTTTCGGAAGTATGGGCAAAGCATGATTCCGCGTTGAATATCGTTGCAAAGGGCAATGCCTTTGTCATGGTTGATGTGTACGACAACGCCGTTGTGAATGTCATCGCAAGCGACCGGGCGAAAGTTTGCGTGAACCATCACGGCGGCAAAGTGATACAAAAAGCCACGGGCGATGCCGTGGTGAAAATCCGGGAGAAGTCAAACAAGTAAATTGAACCATTTATGGACAACAAAAATATAATCTTTCAAATGCCATTCGATGAAAGCGATGGCGCGCTTGTCGCTTATGACTATTCATCGAACCGCGCCGATGGCGTTGTGTCCGGCGCGCATTTCGTTCAAGGAAAGAATGGTAACGCCATTTCCTTTTCCGGCGATGATACTTGCGAGGTTGACAAAAGCGTATTGTCCACCCTTTCCGTTGACTTTTCGATGTTGATGTGGGTGAATGGTGCTGAATGCGAGGTTGGCACGCCAACACAATTGATTTGGATGCTTGCTTTCGCCGGGCTTGACAATTACATTGAAGTTCCCATCGAAGCGAAATCCGGAACTTGGTTTTCGCTTGCGCTTGTGAAACAGGGCGTGAAATATCGCTTTTATGTCAATTCATCCTTGATTAAGGAGGTAACGAACGGTGGCACGTTGCAAGGCGTATCGCTTAACCAAGACCATTATGGCGGCGATTATGGCTTTGGTTTGCTGGATGATGTCAAGATGTACAATCTTGCATTGTCACAACAAGACTTGATTTCGGAAATATCATCCGCCAAACAACAGGCATACACCATTGACGGACACGATTTCAAGGATTACGGAATCTATGTGTCGGCATCCGATGGTTTGTTATCACGTCCAAAACTGAAAAAGCCTGTTCTTTACTGGGGGCGGTCAATTGGCCCTTTTACGACAGAAGA
>OQVL01002525.1_pt1 | contig 11181 bp, 10 predicted proteins | sample 1691501 | NCBI WGS metagenome assembly OQVL01 (sample SAMN03418253, study PRJEB22391) | human gut metagenome | biome: human-gut; feature: organic feature; material: feces | host: Homo sapiens | place: Tanzania | collected 2013-01
GATCCTTGAGCTCGTCTGTGCCGCGGGCTATCTCATACTCTCCGTTCTCCTCCCTGACGTGATAGAACGGATTCATATCGTTGACATAGTGGCTGCCGTAGAAATAATCGAAGCCCTGATTTGTGGGCAGGTACTCGCCGTAGTCGCCGAGATGCCACTTGCCGAAGCAGCCAGTGGCATAGCCCGCTCCCTTGAGAGCCTCGGCTATGGTTATCTCGTCGCCGAGCATACCGTCGGCATTGCCGCCCAGGCGCTTCACATTGGTCAGAGGGAAGCGCGAGGTGATTACCTGGGGATAGTTATCGCGGTGCTCTCCTATATATATATAGGTATGACCGTAGCGTGCCGCCAGTTCGGGCCAGCGTCCGGGCAACTGGCGCTCCTCCCGCGGCAGAGCCTTGTCGGAATTGGTGCGCCATATGCTCTGCGCCTCACACCACACGCACACGTCGGGCTTCAGGCTGTCCACCCACGAGGTGAAGCGCCGGTAGTCATCGGTCTGCCCGTCCCACATGCCGTTCTGTATGTTCCAATACAGCAGGCGCACGCTTTGTGCACGCCTCGCAGTCTTTCCCTTGCGTGCCAGCACGCTGCCGGCACACGTGATGCAAGCCAGCACCAGCATGGCCAGCACCCTCATGATACGGCCGCTCATACCTGCTCCTCCTTGCCAGCCTGCGCGTCCTCCCATTGCTGCCACTCCTCCATGGCCTTCTTCCAATCGGTTCCCTCGGCGGGCGGATTGGCTTCAAGCCGGGCGGCTTCATCGCGTGCACGGTCACGCGCTCGCTTCTCCTTCATATCGGCAATGGTGGCATCGTCGAGTATCAGGATGGCCCCACGCTCCAGAGCAGCATCGAGCTCGGCCTCACCGAAAGCCTTGCCCGGCTCGTTGAAGTCGGATATGTTGAACTCATAATCCACGCGCAACACGTGGCGAATCATCTTCTGGCCGAACCTCTTCGTGCTGTTCTTCCTCCTCAGAAGGCCCTTGATTTCCTTTATCTCCTGCGCAGAGAACTTGTTTCTACCCATAGTCCGTTCAGCAGGAGAAGTTTTCGTCCACCGTCCATTCCTTCATCTCCAGCCCGTGCGCGGCAGTGCAGTGGTCATGTATCCAGCGCTGCTTCTCCTCCTCAAGGCTGTTCCACACTACGGTACACTCGGGGTAAACCACCTCGCGCCCAGCCACTTTCGAGGCTATGCGCTGTTTCTCGGCCACGGTGAGCGAAGCCCACCACTCATTCAACGTATAGTTCATCGCATTCTCATTTAGTTGCGGGAAAAGGCCCGGCGCACCCCTTGGCATGCCTCAAGAGCCACTCCCTCACCACAAAGTTACGTGTTTTTGGGGCAAAATAGCCGTCTTTCCTTGATTTATATCAAGAAAGTTGGACTTCACAGCGTTTTTCTTTGGATTTTTTTGGGCGCTGCGAGGATTTCGCCTTAACTTTGCACCAGCAAAAGGGACGGATACATAACGGAACTGTGAAGCTCTAACTTCCGTCTTAGGTGTTTTTAGGTTATAAAGATTGTTAGTTTTTGTTTTTTAGGTTAATAAAGATTGTTAGTAAGGAGAAGCTTTTCCGTGAGGAAGTGCTTCTTTTTGTTTTCTAACAAGCGGCCTACCCTTAAGCCTGCGTCTGCGCAACTGTAGAAGTCCAGGAGCCGCAGGAGGGTCGCAAATCACAGCCCTGCCTTCAGTTTTTTGGGTTTTGGCAGGGCTTTTTCTGTACCCTCATCAATCCCCACCACTTCGCTTCACTTTCATCAGGAATACCGATTCCCGGATTACCAACCGTGCACCGCCACACCTAAGGATGCGTCACATGGGGACAAGAACTACGCTTCGCCTTAATCATGAGCAGAGAATCTTGAATTCCCGAGCGAGGCTGCACGGGGCAGAAACTACGCCCTTGGGGTTCAAGCAGCACATCCCACTTCATCTTTACAGCAACTCCCATGCCTGAGGTTCTGCATTGCACAGGAATATGCACTGCGGTGCGATGGCAGATGCAGCGCGCTGCGCAGACAGATGCAGCGCATTGCGGAGGCCGATGCAGCGCACTGCGTTTTTTGACCCAATCCGCCCTCCCTTTTGCCCCACACCATTTCACCAGTCCAAGGACTGCTCTCCCCCTATCCTACGAAACGCCCGACAAGCTCTGCACCAGACCGATTCGGACGTTCCTGACACCGCATTCTGAAACAAGCGGGAGAACAGCGCGCCGCCCCATAGAGCACAACGCCCGCCCCACGCCAGTCCGTTCCGAGACTTTTGTGTACATGTTCCTTATTATAGCGAAGCGAAATCCACAAAAGCACAGAGAGCAGTTGGTTTTTCCGGCAAATTGTTTAACTTTGCAAGAGAGAAGGGGAAAGACCGCCCCCCGAGTGCATGAAAAGCAGCCGGGCAGAACTCCCCAACAAGCGTAACAACCTAAAAAAAGAACGTATGGAAACCATCAAGCTCATCGTGAAATGGGTACTGGTCATCGGTGCCATCATCCTCTTCGACCGAGCCTGCTCGCCTCGCGACATCAGCAAGATGCCGCCGCGCACGGTGCTCATCGAGAGTTACAGCATGTACAACCCCGCCGGCATAAAGTCGGCATACCAGAAGTTCGACTCGCTGAGGGCAAACGCTCCCTTTGCACAGAGGAGCGACAGCCTGGAAGCCACCGCAGAAGCCGACACCGCCAAGGCCGATACGTCCAAGGCGACGATACAGCAGAAAATCACGTACTACACGCAGGGCTTCAGGTGCTTCACCTATAGAGAGACGGTGGCACTGAGCCTGCCGATAGTACTGGCGGTGATCTTCGTCTCCATGTTGGTGAAGCGTGTGGGGTAGGGTGCCATGCCTGTGACATCCACCTGACTGAAGTTCACCACCGTGGGGCGGTGGTAGGCACTGGTGGGTACGGGCTCCGAGAAGTACAGCGTGCGTCTGTCGCGCTGTGCCTTGAGCATGGCCATATAGATGGGTGCATCCCGCCTGCCACGGCTCCAGGCGTGAGACCTGCCCGGTGTGCAAAGGCTCGGGACAGCTGGAGAGGCACATGGTGATGCGGCATGAGCAGTATGTGGACATAAGCAAACGCTACATCACGCCCGACATACTGTCGTCCAACGACAAACGGGAGCTGGAACGGATACTCGACAAAATGAGCGGGGGATGGAGCGTGCGCGACAGCTATGACATTCAGGGCACGGCATTCGGCAGCTGCGAGGGACTGGCCCTGCCCGTGGTGGGAGGCATCGTGAGGGACGTGACGGCACACCAAGGTTCGTCAAAGGACAACAGGCTGTGTTTCAGTACGCTCTACGTGGTGGAGTGCAGCAGCACAGCCATCAGATACCGCTTCGAAGGAAAGGAATACACAGCAGTCATCTATGGCGGCACGGACACGCTCTTTGTAGCCACCTCGCCCATCTCGGACTACTTCAACGAGCTGCGGGACAGCATCGAGGAGAGCGCCAAGAAGACCAATTACGGCCAATCGTGGAAAAAGCTGAAGCAACTGGTGGAGTCGAGCCAGGCCACTAATGACGACCGCCACACGCTGCACATGCTGGAGCAGAGGCTGGAGGAGACGGCCATGCTGGGACACTTCACAGGACTGGTGATAGCCATGGTGCTGCTCTTCCCGCCGCTCAACTGTTACCTGGCAAGCTTCAACATCGTGGCTCCCTGGACCGACCTCATCTACCACTACGTCTATCCGGCATGGGTAGATAGCACCGTGCGAGCCCTGGTGGGACTGGGTCTGTCCTTCTGGATAATAAAGGACGGGATGCTGCTGAGCAAGTTTACCTGGCAACACGAGTCGGGAGCCACCCGTTTCTGGCTGGGCCTGGCCAACGGACTGGGAGCCATGCTGCTGTGCACGCTGCTGGTATGCATAGCCAACTATCTGGGCCTCATACAGCTGTTCATTGCGTTCATCATATTGGTTCTGGGCCTCATCTCCTTCCTCATATCGATAGTCATCACCATCGTCATGGCAGTGACGACCCATATCTTTTAAGGTGCCTGGGGCTAACGCCCCCCTCTCCTCCACACTTCGGTTCGCACCCTGCGCAGAGCTGGGGCATGGATACCTCAGTTCGGGATAACCGAGTGTCTTATCCAATATAAATGCAGCGTGCATACGCCTCCTTCCCATGCCATTAGAAGTGGGTAATAACAGAAGGCTGAAAGAAGTTGTTTTGCCCTTAGAATAGTGACAGCTGTTTGGTGTCTTCGATGCAGTATCCCTGCAAAGCCTTTGGCTTGTTGTCGAAGAAGCAATATGCTCCCAATGCTGAAATAAGGTTCATGATAAAGTTGCTTACAGACCTGTGGCGCGAATGTACAATCTGTGCCGTATTCTTCAGCATATCGTTGATGGTTTCGATGATGTATCTCTTGCGCAACATCATCCTGTCATAGAACGGTATCAACTTGTTTTTCATGTTCACACGCAATCCGGTCACCAACTGTATGCCATCCTCAAAGAGAAAGTCAAACAGCTTCTGGGATATGTAACCTTTGTCTGCGAACAGCTTGCCATACAGTCGTTTGGCGAGAACCTTGAATACTTTCGGGTCTTTGTCGCTGACATTTGCGCCTGTAAGTACAAAGGCTATAATCTCGCCCCTGTCATTGCATGCAAGATGCAGTTTGAAGCCGTGACACCAGCCCATCGTTCCTTTCCCATTATCTTGCCGGATCGTACAGCGCGCATGTAAATAACATTTCCTACCTTACGGCAAAAGCCGGTATTTCCAGCCGCGATATCAACTATATCCTGAACCGTATCGGTGGCGATGCGCGAAAACTTTGTCAGGAAATCATCGACACCGACACCGTCGGCAACGTAACTCAGCAGAGCGATAGTTTTACCCTGCCCAAGCCCGAAGAAATCAAGGCAAGGCTGGACGAATACGTAGTCGGTCAGGACCTTGCCAAACGCACGTTGGCTGTGGCGGTGTACAATCACTACAAGCGCGTGCTCAACAAAAACGCAGCCGACGACGGCGTGGAATTGGAAAAAAGCAACATTCTTATGCTTGGCCCCACAGGTTGCGGCAAAACGTTGCTTGCCAAGTCGCTCGCGCGTATACTGGACGTGCCTTTTGCCGTTGCCGACGCAACGACGCTTACCGAGGCAGGTTACGTGGGTGAGGACGTGGAAAACATTCTGCTTAAACTAATTCAGGCTGCCGACTACGACGTGAAACGTGCCGAACGCGGAATAATTTACATCGACGAAATCGACAAAATCGCCAAAAAGTCGGAAAACGTGTCCATCACGCGTGACGTGTCGGGCGAAGGCGTACAACAGGCGTTGCTCAAAATTCTTGAAAGCACCATCGCCAATGTTCCTCCGCAAGGTGGCAGAAAGCATCCGCAGGCAGAGTCTATCCCCATTGATACGACAAACATTCTGTTTATTTGCGGCGGCGCGTTTGTCGGTATCGAAAAAATTGTGGAGAAGCGTCGCCAGGGTGCGGGGCTTGGTTTCGGTAATCAAATCAAAAGTGTGGAAGAAGTTGACCACGCGCAACTCGTAAAAGATTTGCAGCCGCAGGACTTCATCAAGTTCGGTCTTATTCCCGAGTTTGTGGGGCGTCTGCCAATCACTGTCGGTCTGTCGCCGCTTGACGTAAACGCGCTTGTCAACATTCTTACCGAACCTAAAAATTCGCTTGTCAAACAGTATCAGAAACTCATGAAACTGGACAACGTAAACCTTGTGTTCGAACCCGAAGCCCTGACAGCCATAGCGGAAAAATCCATACGCCTCAAGACCGGCGCGCGCGGACTTCGTTCGGTGGTGGAAAATATCATGCTGGAAAGCATGTTTGAAATTCCCGGCCGCAGCGACGTTGCCGAAATACACATCACGCGCGACTGCGTTGACGGCGGCAAACAACCCGTGGTCATTAAAAAGGCTGTGTAGGCGCATTCAGCCGGATGTCACCCTTGCAAAACAATGAGTGACTACAACGCAGCCACTGCGTACCGCTTTGCGCTGTTAAAGTGTGTAAAACGGCACATACTAACGAAAATTGTTCACGTATCCGAGCGGCATGCAAAAAGCCGTCGGGTACAAATGAGGTGACAAATTGACTGAATACAGCAATATACCTATTTTTGCAATGAGGGGAAACTTCTTCTTTCCCAACGTACGTGCAAAGGTTGAAATAGCAAGAGAGATTTCGCGTAACGCATTCAGGTTTGGAATAGATCACGGGCGCAAGATTTTTCTTGTCAGCCAGATCGACCCCGATCGCGCCGATGTCCCCGCCGAAACGGATCTGTACACAGTGGGAGTGATTGCCAAGATTACTTCGATAGGCAGCGCTACGGCGGAAAAATTCGAAATTATGGTCAGCACTCTCGAAGCTGCGCGCATTACGCGCTTCAACGCTTCGCCTGACCTTTTGCTTGCCGACGTTGAAACGCTGGACTACTACATCGTAAACAAGGACGACGCTCGCGCGCTGTTCGATATGACTGTCGGCTACATCAAGCAGTATGCCGAAGTAAACACGTCTGCCGAGCGTATCGACCCCAAGACTTTTACTACGCCGGACGGAGGAGTTGACTACCTTGCTTTTACAAACGTGGTCGGAAACGAACTGGTTACACGCCTTGCGGACAGACAACGCCTGCTTGAGGAAAACAACCTCGAAACGCGCATGGAAAAGATTTGCGCCTACATCATAGGCGAACTGGACATCGCTGCGGCGGAAAAACGAGTGGCTAACCGTGTAAAAAAGCAGATTGCCGACGGACAGAAGGAATACTATCTGCGCGAGCAGATGAAAGCGATCTCGGCGGAACTAGGAGAGGACGCCAACGAAAAGCAGGAATATCTTGACAGAATAAAGGCATGCGGCATGCCGCAGGACGTTGCGGAAAAGGCAAACAAGGAATTGTCGCGCCTGTCCAGGATGTCGTCCACGTCACCCGACGCGGCGGTTATCCGCAACTATCTCGACTGGCTGTGCGACGTGCCCTGGACAAATGAAACACAGGACAACGCAGACCTGGCACTTGCGCGCAAAATCCTGGACGAGGATCATTACGGACTGGACAAAATCAAAGACCGCATAGTGGAATACCTTGCCGTAATGCAACTTACGCACAAACTTAACGGGCCTATACTGTGCTTTGTTGGTCCCCCGGGCGTGGGCAAAACATCCATTGTCAAAAGTATCGCGCGTGCGCTGGGGCGCAAATATCTGCGCGTAAGCCTGGGCGGCGTAAGGGACGAAGCGGAAATCCGCGGGCATCGTCGTACGTACGTCGGCGCAATCCCCGGTAAAATCATATACATGATGAAACAGGCCGGTTGTATAAACCCCGTTTTGCTGCTCGATGAAATCGACAAAATGGGCAAGGACAACCGAGGCGACCCTGCCAGCGCAATGCTGGAAGTGCTTGATCCCGAGCAAAACAACACATTTACCGACCATTTTCTGGAAGTGCCGTATGACCTGTCCAAGGTACTGTTTGTCTGCACGGCAAATGCCACAGACGACATTCCCGAGCCCCTGCTCGACCGTATGGAGGTCATCGAACTGAGCGGCTACACGGAATTGGAAAAAATCGAGATTGCAAACAAGTTTTTGCTTAAAAAGAACCTTGCTCTGCATGGCATTCCCGACGGCGTAATTACAATCTCCGACCAGACGTATGCAAAAATAGTCGAACGCTACACGGGCGAAAGCGGCGTAAGAAGTCTTGAACGTATGATTGCCGCCATTTGCCGTAAGGTGGCGTTGAAGTTGGTGGAAAACCCCGACGCCAAGGTGGAAGTAACGCCGGACAACCTGCACGAATTTTTGGGAACGGAAAAACGCAAGGACGAACAGGGCGTAATCCCCGATACCGTAGGCAGTGCGCGCGGACTGGCGTGGACTCGTATAGGCGGCGTTACGCTCAACGTGGACGCAACGCTGTTTGCAGGCAAGGGCGACGTGCAATTGACCGGCAATCTCGGCGACGTAATGAAGGAGTCGGCACGCACGGCAATAAGCCTTGTCAAAAGCCTTGCCGACAAGTACGGCATTGACAAAAGTCGCTTCGAAACGACGGACATTCACATTCACGTACCCGAAGGTGCAGTGCCAAAGGACGGCCCGAGCGCAGGCGTGACGATGGCGACGGTAGTGATGTCGGCGTTTTCCGACATTCCCGTTTCGGGACAGGTGGCAATGACGGGCGAAATTACCTTGCGCGGAAAGGTGTTGCCCATCGGCGGACTTCGTGAAAAGGCACTTGCCGCCTACCGTATAGGCATCAAAAAGGTAATCATACCCAAGGGTAACGAAATCGATCTCGATGAAATACCCGACGAGGTTAAAAAGGTTGTGGAATTTGTCCCCGTGGAAACGGTCGACGAAGTGTTTGACAACGCGCTTGTGAAGTAGTTGTTGCGTGTAACAAAACGTTTGCGCGAAACAAAAATTGTCGCGGACGCACGTTGCCCGACGAAAAGTCGATTGTCGCTTCGGTTGCAGGCGTGCGGTGCTACAAATTGTTTGCAACAACGTTGGACGTTGACTCGCTGCCGAAAAACGACGTCGGGCTGTTGTAATCGCCGTTGAAAGCGGCGTTCGTAAATAACAAAAAAACGAAGTTTTGTCGCAAAAAAACACATACGTATGCGAAATTTTGCGACAATTTTCGTACTTGTAAGCAAAGTGCAAAGGAACAAAAGCATGGTAATCAAAAAATCATCGTATGTAAAGGGCGCAGCCAATTACGGGCAGTGTCTTGTGTCGGATATTCCGCAAATAGCGGTGTGCGGCAAAAGTAACGTCGGTAAAAGTACGTTTATCAACTTTCTGGTAAACGACGGCAAACTTGCGCGCACGTCCAAACTTCCGGGGCGCACTCGCCTTGTCAACTACTTTTTGATTAACGACGGCATGGATGGCGAATTTCTGCTTGCCGATTTGCCCGGATACGGCTTTGCCAAGGTGTCCGACGCGGAAAAATTGAAGTGGGCGGATTTGCTGGAAAAGTATCTTGCCAAGGAAAAAATGCTGAAACACGTGTTTTTCCTTGTGGACATACGCCACGACCCGACATCCGACGACGTTACCATGTACAATTACCTGTTCAAAAACAACATTCCGTATACGATTGTGGCAACCAAGGCGGACAAAGTGCCCAAAAGTCAGGTGAAAAACCGCACGCGCAGCATTGCCAACTACCTCAAGGTGGGTGAAGGCAACATCATTGCCGTGTCGGGGCTTGCCAAAACGGGCAAGGAAGCGGTGCTTGACCGTATCGAAAAGGTGCTTGTCGCTCATGCGGAATCTTTGAGGGCGGCGGATGACGAAGAATAACGCATTGCCGTTTTGCCGAACAGTGTTCATATAGGGTGCAATGCGTAAAAATCTTGTCAAGTTGTTTGTATTTTGTTAAATATTGTGGTAAAATAAGTGTAGGTCGTATTGCGAAAGCAAGCGATACTGCACTTTAATTTTTTCGGCAGTATTTTTGCCTGTGCAAACGATACTTTTCTTTTTTATCTTTTACCGTAAAAAGATATTCGTACCGTATTCGGACGAAATTGAGGTTTGTATGGTAAACAACAAGGCAGCACGTGTGGCAAAGTATGCCATCATGTTTGCAATCATTATTGTAGCAGTTTTGCTTGACAGAGTCATTACGTTGGGTCTGCCTATTGCCGGGGCAACGGTAGAGTTGCTTGTCACGTTTGCGGTATGTTTCTTGTTCGATTCGTGGCTGGAAGGCTTTGCGGCGTTTACGTTTATGGGTCTGTCATCTTTTATTCTCGCCTTTCCGTTTGGCAAAGTGGCAAGTCAGAATCCGCTTATTTCCGTCCTGCCGCGTATGTTTGTCGGTTTGGCAGCATTCGGCGTGTACAAATTCGTATTGCTGTGCTTCCGCAAAAGTAATGCCGTGCGCACGTCACAGGTAGTGGCAATAGTTTGCGCCGTGGCGGTCGGACTTGTGACAAACACCGTGTTGTACATGGGCGCGCTGACTTTGTTTACGGACGCTTACGGCAGCCTTGTACTGGCAATCAAATCGGTGGCAATTCTCAATATTTTGCCCGAGTATCTTGTTGCCCTTGTCGGTACCGCACCGCTTGTCATGGGTGTGCGCCGCGGGCTTAAACTGGGTGTTGACGGCAACAATCGGAAGCGCGACGAAGTACCGATGGCGAATGACGACGGTCAACAAAAAGACGATACGTATACGGATTTTGCCGACAACAATTCCCAAAACGACAACGTAACGACAGACGAAAACAACTAAAAACCATGGAGTAAACTAATGATATTTACCGTAGACATTGGCAACACTAACATCAAGATAGGCATTTTTGACGGAAAGGGGAACCTTGCCAATTCATTCAAAATGAGTACGGACGTCAAGCGTACGTCGGACGAATACGTGGCATTGCTGCTGCAACTTTTGTCGCACTCGGGCATTTCGGAAAAGTCCGTCACGGGCGCAATAGTGTCGTCGGTTATTCCGCAACTGGACTACACGTTTACCAACGTCATCAAGTATGTGTTCGGCGTCAGACCGCTTGTGGTGGGCGTTGGCGTAAAGACGGGGCTTGCAATCCGTTACGACTTCCCGAGGGAACTGGGCAGCGACCGTATAATCACGTGCGTAGCCGCGGAAAAGCAGTACGGCGCACCTTTTATTCTGGTGGACTTCGGCACGGCGACGACATTCAACGTCGTCAACGAACGCAAGGAATTTATCGGAGGCGCAATTACGCTCGGGCTTAAATCCACTGTGGACAGCCTTGCCAGGTGCACGGCGAAACTGCCCAATGTGGAATTGGAAATCCCGGGTAAAGTTGTCGGTCAGTCCACGGGCAAAGCCATCCAGAGCGGCGTAATTTACGGTGTTGTCGGGCAGGTGAAGTACATGATCGAACGTATCAAAGCCGAAACGGGCTTGAACGACGCCAAAGTAATAGCAACGGGCGGTTTGTCCAACATCGTCAACGCCGTTGAACCGATTTTTGACCACATCGACAGGGAACTGTCCCTTCGCGGCTTGTATCAGATATACGTAAACAATCAAAGTGTATAACTCAACGTTTAACTACGTTGCCGTTGACCGCTTAACCGTCAGATAAATGCGGCGAAGCCTAAGACGAATTTTTGTAAACAAGCCTTTTGTCTATA
>OQVL01002527.1_pt1 | contig 11178 bp, 10 predicted proteins | sample 1691501 | NCBI WGS metagenome assembly OQVL01 (sample SAMN03418253, study PRJEB22391) | human gut metagenome | biome: human-gut; feature: organic feature; material: feces | host: Homo sapiens | place: Tanzania | collected 2013-01
GAAGGACTTATTGGTGTAGTTGATCTAGAAGCCTATTCATATGAAAAAGGAGCAGAAACACCTATAAGAGCAACTGAAAAAACTGTCATAGAAAGAATTCCACCAAGAGTAAAAATCAGAGAAAATGCTCCACTAGAACTTCCTCACATAATGATTCTTATTGATGATGACAAAAAGCAAATAATCGAAAATTTAAAAAATAAAGTTTCTGAAGATGATATAGTTTACGATTTTGATTTAATGAAAAATGGTGGCCACGTTAAAGGATATTTACTAAATGAAGAAACAATGGATGAAGTAGATAAAGGTTTAAAAGAACTAGCTGACAAAGAAGTATTTGCTAAAAAATATGATGTTAATAACAAAGAAGTATTACTATTTGCCATGGGTGATGGAAACCATTCACTAGCAACCGCAAAAGCATGTTATGAAAAATTGAAAGAAACAATGAGCGAAGAAGAATATTTAAATAACCCAGCCAGATATGCTCTAGTAGAACTAGTAAACCTTCATAGTCCAGCATTAGAATTTGAAGCAATAAATAGAGTGATTTTTAACACAAATCCCGAAAAATTATTAAATAGTCTAAAAGAATACTATCAAATTAACAAAGATGGTAATGGTCAAGAAATTGAAGTTATAACAAACGATGTTGACGAAAAATGGTATATTGAGAAAAGACCTGTTGGAGAAAGAAGTTATTTATATAATCTTGACCCCCATAATAAAGATATGTGGTTGAATGCTCTAAGTAAAAATGATTGTATTATCAAATTTGCTTTCTCAACAACATTAAAACCTTTGTATGGGACTATGATAGTGATTTCAATAATCCTTTTATTATGTGGATAGCGAATTATAAAAGGAGATAAATGATAAATGGAAACGATTAAGGGGTTTAAAAGAACGCACAAATGCGGAGAACTGAGCGAAACTAACATCGGTGAAGAAGTTATTGTAATGGGCTGGACGCAGACCTACAGACAGCTTGGCTGCGTCCTTTTCCATGTTGGTCACTTCATCCACACCTGTCTGCTCCATGGTCGATTCCACCAGATTCGGGTCTGTTGTTCCCTTATGGGCAATGTCTGCCTGGGCTTGTACGTTGGTGTACATCGTGTCTCTGGTGTAGATGAGCTGCTGAACTTCCGTAAACTTGTCCTCTATCTGTGTGGCTTCCGCCTCATATAGGTCATGGGTATAACTTCCAATGGAGTTTGGTATGTAACTCAGAAAGTCCAGTACGCACCAATTGCTGCCACTGTTCGTCATGCCTGTATCGGCAGGTGGGTACCACCAACAGAGGATGATGCTTATCACCAATGGCTTGAATAGTTTCATCACATCCAGTGGCTCATGCTTCACCATCATCTTGTAGGCCATGTTCGCTGCCACCACGATAGAGAAGAGGGCTGCGAGTGCCATACACATTTGGACGACCCACCAAAAAGGCCCATTCGAGCCTGTGAAAGTAGCGTCGCACAGGAACTCGTTGGTCTGGAAAATCACGTCATCAATCTCTTCTTCCAAGATGTTGATGCCGAAGTCGGATAATATGCTGCTGTTGTCTGCCATAACTCCTTATCTGTTTATTTTCAAATCATTGTCATCCTCATTCGAGCCGTTATTACTGCCAGAAGATGTGTTGTTTCTCACTGCCATTCCTGCCTCTCGCCATTTGCTGGATGCACTGCTGATGATACTTCGTTTGTTGGCGGTCTGGTAGTTGCCGTTTGCTGTCAACAATTCCTTGGTCTTGCTGGCATTCGACATCTGCACCAGTTGCTTCACAAGTGTCTCGTTCTGTTTTGCCACATCTGCATAAATCTGTAGGTACATCTTCTTACGCTTGGCATTGGGCATATAGGCATCCTTGGTGGCTTTGATGGCTGTCTCATAGACATGATAGTATTCTGTCCAGCGTTGCTTGTCACCGATGGATCCGCCTACAGGCAGGATGCGGTCGATGTTGCTCTTGAAGGCATTCATCTTGCTGTTGATTTTGCTTCCTTCCACTTTCCAGGCGAGGTCAATCTGACGGTCTGCCATATTCAACGCCTCAATCTCTGCTCTTTTGGTCAGGGCAGAGTCGATGGCTTCGGCATATTCCACTTGATTGTAAGCTCCGATTCCTGCCGTGGTACGAAAACCGAGCTTGTTCTTGCTGGCAGCCGATTTCTTGTAACTGCTGTGCAGTAACTGATAGTACAATTCTGGTGACAGACTACCACTACCGATTTCCATCACCGTTATCTGGTTCTTTTTCGAACTGTCATGATTGTATGTTACACCACTTTGGGCATTGCCGCTGATAGCGACTCCCAACATCAACATGATGGTTCCTATTCTTTTGCGGATCTCCTCCGCAATTTTTCCCTTTTTCCTGTTACCTTCCGCTGCGAGTTCCCTGTTGAGTTTTTCTTCCTGCCGAAGACGTTCAGCTTTTTCCTTTTTATCCGCTTCTTCCTGTCTTTTTTTTCGTTCAGCTTCCACTCTTGCAGTGCGTTCATCGAGGGATTCGCGGCGAGTCATGAATGTAACAGACGGATCGAATTTTTCCTCTTTATTTCGAGCCAGTTCATTAAATCCGGCTTCGTTCATAGCTTTGTCAATCAAATGAAATCCGTCCCAGTTATATCCATACCGTTCTTGATATTCGGGGGAGTATGAAAACTGCAAATTTTTCATTTCTTTTATTTCTTCAGCGGTTTATCGACCGGATTTTTCCGCGCGTCTGATCGCCTCATCTACAGCCGATCTGCGGTCATATACCTGAGCCTGTTCCATCCGGGCAGGGTTTGCCGTATACGCGTGGATTTCATCTACCCAATCTGCGAGGTTTTTCAACACTTTTGAATTGCCTACAATAGCTTTAAGTTTTGTGGTCATTGTTTCGAGAGACTGATTGAAGCGCTCTGCATGCTTTATCTGTTCATCATCAATGATGAGGCCTTCAGTTTTTGCATCTTTGACAGACTCTTTCCATGTGGTCAAAAAATCCGTCATCTTGTCGAATTCCTCACCGAAGAGTGCAATTCCAACTCTGGAACGCTCTATGGGATCTTGAATCAACATGATCGCCGAGGATATGAGTTCGAACAGCTCATAAGGCTTTTTACTTTTCAAATCATCGACTTCCAGACCGATGGCACGAAGATTTGAAACAGCTGTTTTATCCCCAACAAGAGCTTTTCCTGAAATTTGCTTGATTTTAGAAAATGCCATCGGAATCTTGGTCATTTCCATATTTGCAGACCGCGCGGCGTATTCGAGTTCCTGCAATTCACTTGCGGAAATGCCGATATTCCGAGAAGCCTTTCCCAGATTATCCAGAGTCGTAATACAGGATTTTAGAGTTTGAACAATATTATTCAACCCCACATATCCGTAAAATTCGCGTTTTAAGTTATTAAAGAAATCAGCGGCATTGTTCTGCGAATTAGAAACAGAGATGTTTTTTCCGCCTCCTTTGAAAGAATATTCCGGAATATCTTTTTGTTGAGTGCGAACCGTAACAACGACATCTTTCGGAATACCTTCAATTGCTTCCTGGATATTCTTCAGATCTTTTTCTGTGATTTTAGAGCTTGTCGATATTTTGCGAGCAGAATCCTGTACAGAGGAACCGACTTTTTCGGCAGATTTTGACATTTGCGATGTTTGCTGTGCAGTTTTCTTTACCATGTCTTCAAGTGCGGCATCATAATCGTCGGGGTTAAGAGTTAAACGTGCTTCTATAGGCATGACGGAATCTCCTTGACTTTTTCTTTTTTTGATGATATATTATTTTCGTCAACAACAGACAAGGTGAAGTATGAACGAAAAATTGAACAATGCAATTAAAGTTTTTTGGGATAGAGACGGGTATCTCTATTTTATTTTCATTACGCTCTTCGGGACCGGAGCTGTACTTCTGTTTGTTGAAAATGCATTTACAGCTGTTTTATTTCTGATTATTCTGTGGGGACCGCAGTTGAATAAACTAATTCAGAAGATTCATCCGGGATTGTAAACCGATTATCGGGAGGGGAAATTTCAAAAATATCGCGACCTGGCGCGGGCAACCTCACCCCTCCCCACCCCCTCCGGAAGGACCCGCAAGGGGGGCCTCTTACCGGAAGTCGAACTCCATTTGATCGTGAAAGGGCGCTCGCGGAGCTTTGCTGGGCAAATGGATATGCGCCCGCCACTTGTTGTACATGGGCCGATTCTGAATCACCGGGGCAAGCTCCGGACAGTATCTGAGGATGCGCTTTTCGTACTGCTGAATCGCTTGCTTGGACACTTCGTACTTTTCCCCGATCTGGGCTAGGGATATATCCGGATTCGCGAGCTTCAGACGCAAGATGTCGCGAATGCGGCTGTCTTCAAGGTCGACAATACGACGGATGATCTCGCAGACTTGAGAGAGTGTGAACATCGGTCGTTCATCTTCTGTTTTTTGCGTTTTTGCGGGGCTCTGAGCGATTTTCTCGCTGTAGGCTACATCATCATAGGAAACATTGCTTATCAATGCAGGATCGCCCGCGGAACGGCAATAATCGACATATTCACAAATGCGGCACTTGTCCAGCCGCCCGAACTTCTTTCCGTAACATTCCAAATCCATGATTTCAACTCCCCTTTGGAGTTACTATAGCATAATGCCCGCAAATGGCAAACGCATCATTTACGGGCAAATCATCGGTCAGCCGATTGCGTCGAAAAGCGTGGGCGCGTCGACCTCCTGTTCTGCGGTGGTGCAATATGCGATGCTGTCACGCCAGTAATTGCCGTTGAGCTCCGACCCTAATCCGTAACGTCCCATGCGGACTGCGCAATACGGGACGGTTCCGAGACCTGCGAACGGATCATAGACGATTTCGCCGGGGTTGCTCCATCGGTTGATTACGCGCTCCACAATGTCGAACTGGAGAGGGCAGATGTGCTTCTCGCGATCCTTTTTGACCTGTTCGCCGTTGAGTGTGCGCATCCGCGCCACATCATCCCATACCCACGGAGTGCGGGCGGGAATCCGGAAGGTTTCAAACGTCGCGGGCAAACGTCCGCGCTTTTCCATGGACTGCGCCGCATCGAGGTGTGCGCCATAATCATAGATCATCGTTTCCGCGCGTTCGTGGAACAGGGAATTGACCGTTTCGAGGTCGTAGCTTTCGAGCTCCTGATCCGTCAGGAAGCGGTTGCCGGAACTGTTCCACTTTGCCCGCGCGTCGATCTGCCACTGTCCGCGCGTGTACTGCGTCTTCTCCTTGCGGACCGGAAAATCGGCATATCCTTTGGAGTGATCCGTCGGGAGTTTCCGGAAGAGAAGCAGATATTCCGGACATCCGACTCCCATTTTGGTTCCGTCCTTGCACTGCTCGCTCCAGCCGAGCCGGTAAGTCTGATTGTTTTCGCGGACCACGTCGGTTTCGATCGTGATCATCCCGAAAAACTGGAAGCCGTGCTTGAGATAGTGGAATGTGGTATCCATGTGGAACGGATCGACCGTCGGCATTCCCGTTCCGGTTACGTTCCCGAACAGGATTCGGTCCTTGACATGCACGATCGCGCACCGTCCGGGCTTCAGCACGCGCAGCAGTTCCGGAGTGAGGTAATCCATCTGACGGAAGAATGCCGCGTTGTTGTAGTTGTGCCCGAAATCGTTGTAGGAGGGGCTGTACTCGTAATGGTTTGAGAACGGAATGGACGTGTGAATCAGATCGACGGAATTGTCGGGCATCCGGCGTGTCTCTTCGACGCAATCGTTGTGTACGAGCTTGAAATGCTTGCCTTTGAACTCTTCGCGTTCCAGTCCGAGCGAGCGTCGCATGGTCGACCGGATGCTTTCTTCTGAAAGTCCGTACTTCTTGATGATTCCGGTGAGGATTTCGGAAAGCTCCCTGTGCCGTTTCCATTTCGCCAGCAGAATGGATTTGATGCTTTCCTCGCTGTCGCAGTAGATGATGTGGATTGTCACCTGGTTCGGCTGGAGAAAACGATGGATGCGGTGAACGGCCTGAATGAAATCGTTGAACTTCGCGTCGATCCCGAGGAAGATCGCGTCGGAACAGAACCGCTGGAAGTTGCATCCGGAGCCGGAGAGTTCCGGTTTCGTTGCAAGATATTTTGTCCTGCCGTCGGCAAAATCGATGATGTTCTTTTCGCGTGTTTCGATGTCCAGATCACCGTAAACGCTGACTGCTTCGGGGAGTGCGTGTTCGATGGCAAGACGTTCGCGCTCGAGGTGATGCCAGAGGATGAAATGCTTGTCCGGTTCGGCTTTGATGATTTCCATCATCTTGGCAATGCGCAGATCGATGCTTTCGCGCTTTTCCCGCGCCGCGTCGGGAAGAGAGATGGACGCGTCGTGGAAGAACTCCATCTGACCTGTCCGGCGGTCGGTCTTGACCTTTTTGAGATGATCGATGTCGACACAGTGCCAGACGACTTTCAGAGGCGGCAGGTCGTATCCGGTGTCGTCATATCCGAGGTCGGAAGGTTTCTGCACGAACACTGCCCAGCTCGATACCCACAGCCAGAACTCGCGCTCCTTGTGCGGATAGAGCGTGAGATTGCCTGCCTTTTCGCTGTCGCGCTGGAAGAACCGCGTCAGAGCTTCGCCCGTGTCCATGATTCCGAGGAATCCGGCGTAATGGATCAGCTCCTTGTATTCGTTCGGCGACGGCGTGGCGGTTGCGACGAACCGGTACTTGCAGGGCTTGCAGAGAGGGAGGAACTCCTGGTATGTCTTCGTCCCGAATCCGCGGAGGATGGAGGCTTCGTCGAGAGAAATTGCGACAAATTGCGCGGGGTCAAGCTGTCCGTCCCGCACACGTTCGTAATTGGTGATCAGGTAAGGCGTATCGGCTTCCTCCGCTTCCGCGTTTGTCCGGACGTACTGGACGCGCAGGTTGAGGAGCGTTTCCGCGTCCCGCACGAACTCCTGTTTCACTCCGAGCGGACAGACGATGAGCGTTTTCCCGCCCTCATGTTTTACGACCTGCTGCATGATGGCGAGCTGGATCAGAGTTTTGCCGAGACCGAACTGAGCAAAAATGGCGCGGCTTCCGCCCTTGCACGCCCACCGGACGATGTCAGCCTGATGAGGCTTGAGAACGTCCGGAAGATCACTCAACGCAACCTCGAAACCTTCGAGCTTGGCGATTGCGATTTTGTTTTTGAGAAAGTCTTCGTATGTCATTTCAATTCTCCTTTTGTGATTTTTCCTGCAAGTTCCGTTCTTGCGATTACGAGTTTGTACATCCGGCTGTCCGGACAGATGTAGCGGTTGTAGAACCATGCGTAAAGGTCTTCTTTCCGTTCCCGCTTTTCCGCATCAAACCGGCGGATGATTTCCACTTGCTTTTCCGTCGAATCCAGCCCGATCTTTTTTGAGAGCTCCGGATGGAATTTTTTTACGCGCTCGAACACATCATTCCATGTCAGATCCGGCAAATCCGGCCGGAACGTCGAGTGATAGGAACCGTAAATCTGACGGTACTTCACTCCGCACGCCGTCGAGCAGCACTTCTGGTCTCTGTTTTTTGAAAGAGGGGTGAAGACTTTCCCGCACATGGCACATACGCGCGGTTCAACGGGGTTGGATTTTGCGCGGTGAGCGCAGAGATTGGAGCAGTACTGTAATTTTTCATAGTTGCTTGGAGAGTATCCGAGGGTCGGAATCACTGCTCCGCAAAGTTTGCAATGGCGTTTCTTCATCGGTCATTTCTCCTTGATTTCCGTGATTTCCACTTTGGAAATCGCGCCTTTTTCCTGCCGGTACTGCCATTCGATTCCGAGGTGCTCCGCGTCATCCCGCCGGAGGAGACGCGCGATTTCGTCGCGGATGAGCTTTGCTCCTCCCACGAGATTATCACAGTCGAGCGGTGTTCCGCGATAGCCTCGCGTAATTGTGATTCGCAGTTTCGCAGACGGCGGGAATAGAGCTTGTGCAGTCTCGACCGCATGGTCCAGTGCATGTTTAACAGGGCGTTCAAGCTCGGGATTTTCAGACCCGGCAAGTAAATGCTCAAAACGGGATTTTCCGCAGTTCCGGCACGTTCCGTTTGCGGTGTACCAGACCCCGCCGCATCCCTGCCAGAATCCGGCTTCATCGGGATTGACTGCTTTTTTTCGTTTTTCATTCATGATCATCCTTTCGTTTTTCAGTAAACCTGCGGCATTTCCGGCGCGTCGGTTTCTGCGTATTTGTGAGGGGTTGAAAATCTTCCGGAAGCCCGGTCCCATGCGAGATCGACGATGTTTCCGGAACTGCCGATGTACTTGTTCTTGACTTTCTGGATGTGCACCTGCACGATGTTGCTTTTGCCCTGCTGATCACGCCAGAGGGAGATTCCGTTGTCTGCCATGTTGTAAAAATCGGCGCTTCCGCTGATGTCGTACATCGTGGCGACGGGATATTGTCCTTTTTCATCCTTTTTGAGCTTGGTCGGATGAGCGACGATTCCGATCCACAGTTTCGTGGACTTCGCGAAATCCGCCGCCATCTGAAGGGCTTCCCCGATATAGTCGATCTTTGACTTTCCGGCGGGAACGCCGCCCTCCATGCGGTTCCAGGGGTCGATCAGAGCGCCGTTGATTCCGTTGCGCTCCTGGAGGACGCGGAACATCAGCAGCAGATTCTCCATGTTGCACTTGGTCAGCGGGTCATGGACAATCGGGTAGATGTGCGCGTCGATGAAAGAAAAAGCCTCTTTGAGGTGCTCTTTTGTCATGCGTCCTTTACCGAAAAACGAGGTTCCGACATATTTTTCCGCGAAGTTTGAGAACAGGTTCTCCGGAGGGAGCATTTCCGGGGAGAAAATGCCCCACTTCCAACCGTAATTTACGGACATGTTGAGCATCAGCGCGTTTGCGAACTCCGATTTCCCGGAAGCCGGCGCAGCGGTGATGATGTTCAGACTGCCCGGCTGCATGGAAAAGAACTGGTCGAGTTCCGCCCATCCCGTGGAAATCTTTTCGGGAACGCCGTTGAAATACGTGCTCCATATCGCCTGGGAGAATTCCGAAAAGCGGTGAATGCCGGGGACCGGAGCGGGTTCCGCCTTGCATACTGCGTCGAGAACCGCCTGCGCGCCGTGCCGCTGCAAAACATCATTGAGATCCTTGCATCCTTCCGGATACCGGGCAATTTTGCATTTTGCGGGGCCTAGGAGCGCGAGAAGCTCTTTTTCCAGCCGCAACCCCGGACCGTCCTTGTCGGAGCAGATAACGACCCATTGCGCCGCTTTCAGAATTTCCATGCACCGTGTGACGCATTCCAGTTTTTTCTCGACCGACTTGTCCTCCACCTGCGGAGCTCCTTTGTCGACCGAGACCGCCGTTCTCCATCCGCTTTCCATCAGGGAGAGCGCGTCGATTTCGCCCTCCGTGATTGCGATCGTCGAGGCGTTCCGGCAGGCGTCGATGTTCCAGAGGCATGGTTCAGGGTTCTTTTCCTGCGCCATGTTCTTGTTTGCGTCACGGTATTTGACGTTGATCAGCTTGCCCTCCTTGTAGTACGGGAAAGCGAAGCAGAGCGTGTCTTCCTGCGTGGCGGGGAGATAATGGTATGTGGAAAAGACTTTTGCTTCCGTGAGCGTGAGTTTGGAGATGCCGCGTCTGCGGAAATATTCGAGGATTCGCGGATCGATGTTGCAGGCTTCTTCCGCCGGGATCGGTTCCGGCAGATGATAGACCTGCTCCGTTCCGCCGGAATGTCCCTGTTCAAGACTTCCGGACCATCCGCAGTTGTGGCAGTGCCATACGCCCTTGTCGCCGTTCACAGACAAACAGGGATCGCCCTTTTTCTTCCGGTTTGCGGAGCACTGGGGACAGATCACTTTCCGGTCGCCGCTGAAATGGACCGGAAGGTCAATGCCGAAATCGCGGAAAGACTTCATCATAGCACCCCGCGCCGTGTTCCGTCCGCATTGTAGACAATGCTTCTTTCCGCCGCTCCCTTCCAGGTCTCCGGATCATCGAGATACCGGCAATCACGGAAGAACGCCGTGGAGCTGATGACATACTTCTGTTCTTCCGGAGAGTACCGCCGAACCCTGTTGGAATATTTTGCCGCCGCATTGTAGACAAGTACAATCGCTTTTTTCAGCGCCTTCGGATCATCGCCGAGTTTCCGGTACTCTCTGAGGATGGCGTATTTGATCTCAAGCAGAGTTTCCGTGTACTTCGTTTTGCGCGGATAGATTTTCCAGATATTCTCCGCCGTCTGGATGACTTCACTGTCTTCGGCGCTGGAAAGTTCTGAACTTTCTCTTTTATCTATTTTCTCTTTCTTGTTTAAACCTGTGTTTAAACCTGTGTTCTCTATAGACGCGCGCGCAACATTTACAGATTCTGTAATTTGTACATTTCCATTTTTTTGTAGATGCACATCTACATTTTCGTACAGTTTCAGAGCCTCATCAGAGAGCGTGTACCACATGGTCCGGTCCATGACATTTGGAGCATGGTGATCTGTTTCGATAAGTCCGGATTCCTTGAGCTTCTGCAGGATGTATTCGATCTGGCGCTTGTTCCAATAGGGCAAGAGCTCCTGGAAAGCCCTGCTGCTGTTGTAGGTCCAGTACTTGCCGTTGATATGGTTTTTCCCGTTTGCCCGGTTGTGGATGATCCAGAAGTAGAGATGTTCTCGCCCTCGGCGGCGAAGTTCGAGCGGGAGAACGCGAGCGCCTCCGCGTTCAGGCTCGCCGCCTCCTGGAGGTAGTTGCAGACGGTCGGCAGCGTCGCCGCGCCGTCGGGGCCGCACTCATAGCTCCGCACCTGGAATTCGTATTCGCCTGTCCTGTACATGGACGCTCCTCGTCAGTTCCGGAAAATGCTCTTGAAGTTGACCTGTTCGGACGCCAGCGCGAAGGCGACGAGCGGAAGGGGGGCGGTGGCGTCGCGCAGCGTCCGGAAGTAGTCCCAGTAGGAGTCCGGCGTTTCGTCCGCGCGCGGCATCCGAAGCCCGATGCACGTAGCTGCGCGACGCGGCGGGGATGCGCCTCGGCGTCGCGACGAGCGAGTGGATGCTCATCGACCTTGCAAGCCGGCGGATCGTGGCGATCCCCGAGCAGGTCTTCGCCTGCGTGCAGGGGGAACGGCCGCCGCGCGTGCTGGGCGACGCGCCCTTCGGGAAGCTGCGGTGGGACTGCCGCAAAGACCTGCGCCCCGGGCGTCTCGCGGCAGTCCCAC
>OQVL01002533.1_pt1 | contig 11171 bp, 11 predicted proteins | sample 1691501 | NCBI WGS metagenome assembly OQVL01 (sample SAMN03418253, study PRJEB22391) | human gut metagenome | biome: human-gut; feature: organic feature; material: feces | host: Homo sapiens | place: Tanzania | collected 2013-01
CACTCTTGTCCTCGGTCTGTTCCACAGGCGGCAGTTGGCGCGTTATGCCCTTGTCCACATCCATCGACGTTGTCACGAGGAAGAAGATGAGGAGCATGAACGATATGTCGGCGGTGGAAGCCGTGTTGAGGGCTGGCACGCGGTGGCGGCGACGCTTAATGAGCATCCTGTGCCTCCTTTCTGCGGTTACGCACACGTCTCACATAGCCATAAGCCACAGCCACGTCGGCAGCCACAAGCAGCAAGAGGGACGTGTCGACAAACATCTCTGCCACACGCAGCCATAAGCCTTCGGCATATTGAACACCGTTAACGCTCACCGCGTCGGTGGGCGCAAGGGCAAAAGAAAGGATCATTATGCAGAACGTGCCCACGCCTACTCCCAACGCTATGCGCAAGGCCGGAACGCCGTTGACCACACCTGTGTGGCCACGCATGCGACGCAACGATCTGTAGACCGCAAACAGGGTCACGGCAACCGCCATGAGCAGCAGCAACAGCACAAACGTTATGAGCACACCGGTCAAGAGCGGAGCGTTAAAGTCGGGGTTCTCATCGTACGGATGTTCATAGCCCACAAGAAAGAAGAGGGCATAGACAACCACGATGAGGGTCATGAGCAGGTAGAACACGCTCTGCGACACCTTCACCGCCTTCCAATGCTTTATGTCGCGCAACGACAACGAGGCAAAAGGAAACAATGCTTTAAATAAGTTTTTTTTCATCATTGTTTAATAACGCCATGTTTGTTTAACAACGCTCCGATAGCTTGACAGCGTCCTGTTTGTTTTTCATCAGCGAGTCGAGCAGCGCGATGGCACACTCCTCCATCTGCGCCGTCAGACGGTCAATCTTTGAGAGGATATAATTGTAGAACAACTGGAGCACCAGTGCCACAATAATGCCGAAGATGGTGGTGATGAGCGCCACCTTCATGCCGGCAGCCACGATGGTGGGGTTGATGTCGCCCACGGTCTGTATCTGCTCAAACGCCATAACCATGCCTATAACCGTTCCGAGGAAGCCAAGCGAGGGAGCCATGGCTATGAACAGCGTGATCCATGAGCAGCCTTTCTCAAGGTTGGCTGCCTGCACGCTGCCATACGACGCCACCGACCGTTCAATGTTGTCCATCGACTCGTCGGCACGCACCAGGCCTTGGTAGCAGATCGACGCCACAGGACCGCGGGTGTTGCGGCACAGCGTCTTTGCGCCTTCTATGTCGCCCGATGCTATCTTCCCGTCAAGCGCCGCCATAAACTTGTCGGTGTCTATCTCCGACAACGTGAGGTATATGACGCGCTCTATGCAGAACGCAAGGCCTATAACCAGAGCCAGCGCCACAAGCGACATGAACGAGGCATCGCCCTCGATAAACTTTGTCTTAAGCATCTTGTGGAAGCCCGGACTCTCCACGGCTTCTATGTCGTCGTCGGCAGAAGCTGCAGAAGCGGCGTTGTCAACAGCAGGTGCCACAGCCGCGCTGTCGTCTTGAGCAGATGCATCTGCCTTGTCGTCACCTGCCATAGAGGAGGTGTCGACCTTTGCTTCTTGCGAGAAGGCTGGGGCAAGACTCGCCATGCCGAAGAGCATAGATAAAACTATCGCGAAGCGCAAAAAAATTGTTTTCATAACAATAATATCTTTTTTTTATTCAAGAATCGCAAGGACCAATTAACAAAATCGGAAATGACCAATTAACAAATCGGCAATGCCCAATTAAGAAAATCAGCACAGCATGTTCGTTGACAACCTGCTGTGCTGACCCTATTATTTCTTTGTTGCGGAAAAGCGGAAAGAGGGGGATTCGAACCCCCGATTCCCTTTAGGGGAATACACGCTTTCCAGGCGTGCCTCTTCAACCACTCGAGCACCTTTCCTTATGAAGCGGATGCAAAGGTATCGCTTTTCCACTTATTTCCGTTATGCAGGTTCACTATTTAACTTATTTTACCACACTACATTCCCTCCACTCGTGGGAACACCTTCAAGGCCGTAGCGGTGGTTATGCGTGCCACCTCATCGTCGCTCACGCCGTAGCTTGCTGCGAGCGTGGAGATGACATGAGGCAAGAAGCTGCTCTCGTTGCGCTTGCCACGGAGCGGCACAGGCGCCATGTACGGACTGTCGGTCTCCAACACAATGCGGTCCAATGGCACAACGGCGGGCAGATCCTCACGCAGATGACTGCTCTTAAACGTTGACACGCCACCTATGCCAAGGACAAACCGCGGAAAGGTCAACAGTTCGGCGGCCTCTTTCTGGTTGCCTGTGAAGCAATGGAACACACCACCCGGCAACTGGTCCTGATAGCGGCGCATGACAGCCACCATCTCGTTTTGTGCCTTGCGGCAATGGATCATGAGCGGCAGACGGGTCTCCACCGACCAGCGCACCTGTTCCTCGAAAGCCTGTAGCTGCTCATCGGCAAACTCGCGCGACCAGTAATAGTCGAGTCCCACCTCGCCAATGGCGATGAACGGATGCTGCCCGTCGAGCATCTGGCGCATCTGCTGTAGCTGTTCGCGCCAGTCGGCCTTCACCTCTTCGGGGTGCAAGCCGACCATGGGATAGGCGTAGCCCTCATTCTCCCGACACACGCTGAGCACGGTGTCTACCGACTTCAGGTCTATGGCAGGCACAAACATGCGGCTCACGCCTGCTGCCTTGGCACGCACTATGGTCTCGGCGCGGTCGTCATTAAACTCTTCCCCATCGATATGCGTGTGGGTGTCTATGTATTGCATCATCAGCTCTCCCGTAGTCTTAATATTTGCGTTTCATCAGTTTGTAAACATACTCTACGAGCATCTGCTTGCGGTCAGCATCAATGCTCACGGCATCGAGACATTTGAGACCCTCGTTAAAGTAGCTCTCGATCTTCTGCTCTGCCAGGCGGTCAATGCCTATGGCGTTGTAGAGACGTGTCACGGCAGCAATCTTCTCCTGCTCGTCAAACTCCTTTGCCTCAACCCATCGTGTGAGCTCAGCCTTCTGCTCCTCATCGGCACGCAAGAACGCGTTGATGAGCATGTAGGTTTTCTTGTTTGACACGATGTCGCCGCCAATGGCCTTGCCAAACACCTTGGTGTCGCCATAGACATCGAGGAAATCGTCTTGAAGCTGGAACGCCAGACCAATCTTCTCGCCAAAGCTGTAGAGACGGTCGGCATCGGCAGCGCCGGCATCGGCGAGCACGGCACCGATCTTCAGAGCACAAGCCAGCAACACGCTGGTCTTCAGACGAATCATCTCTATATACTCGTCCTCGCGCACGTCCATGCGGTTCTCGAAGTCCATGTCATACTGCTGCCCCTCGCCAATCTCAAGAGCGGTCTCGGTGAAGATGTCGAGCACCTCCTTGAGCTTGTCCTGACGACAGTCAGCCATGAGCTTATAGGCGAGCACGAGCATGCTGTCACCCGAGAGGATGGCGGTGTTGGCATCCCACTTCTTATGCACGGTCTCATGTCCGCGACGCAGGTCGGCGTTGTCCATGAGGTCATCGTGGAGCAACGTGTAGTTGTGGTAGGTCTCAAGGGCGCATGCCGAACTGAGGATGCTCTGCGGATCATCCTTGAAGAGGTTATAGGCAAGAAGCATGAGAACAGGGCGCATGCGCTTGCCACCCATCGACAAGACATATCTTATAGGCTCATAGAGCGACACGGGCTTGCGGTCGAAGGGCATGTGCTGGATATAATCGTTTACGATGCCCAGAATTTCGTCTGATTTTAGCAACATCTTTTTTATGTGTTAAGAGTTATTGTTAAGTGTTCAATGCAAAATGTTTTTTGGAGGAACAGGGGGTTCACCAAATCCTCTTTTAATGGTTTTCTTCAAAGCTTAAACTCTATCGGGATGGCAAACATCGTGCGGCACGGCTTGCCGTTCTCTATGCCAGGCTTCCAGTGGGGCATGAGCTTTACCACGCGCTTCGCCTCGTTGTCAAGAAGCGGATGCACCGACTTCACAACCTTGATGTTGGCAATGCTGCCGTCGCGGTTGATGATAAAGGTAACGAGCACACGGCCCTCGATCTTCTGCTTCTGCGCGGCATAAGGATAATGGAGCGTGCGGGTGATCCATTTCATCATCTCCACCATGCCGCCCGGAAACTCGGGCAACTGCTGCACCACACGCAGCTTCAAGGGGTTCTCGTCCTTGTCCACCGCCACGGGCGACAGGGCCTTGGTGGTCTCCTCATCGTCAGAGGCTTGCTCGCCGTTGGCTCCACCTTCGCCCTCACCTTGAGCATCGCGCAGGGTGTTTATGGTGGCGTTGCGCTCAATCTGCTTCTTCACCTCGTCCACGACCTTCACGTTCTTGGCCGTGGGCTTGGCGGGCGCTCCAGACGGTGCTGCGGCAATCATGTCGCTACGGTCGAGGGCAGGCATGAGGTCAAGGTCCTGCATGTCGTCAAACTGTGAGGCATCGCCCGACATGTTGCCCGACGAGGTGTTAAACTCAAGGGCCACATAAAGCGTTGCGAGAGCCATCACCAACCCGAGCATGAAGAACACGGGGCGACGACTGTCAAGACTTGCCTTTTCCGACTTTTTTATTTCCACTTTTCTTTCTATTCTTTCGTTCCACAGTATCGCCGGTCTTTTTATCTTGCTGACAGTTCTTTCTCAAGCAAGCGGCAAAGCCTGACGAAAACATGCGAATCTTTTGTCAATAAAACACTAAAAGAGCGTTTATCGCGTTATCTTTTAAGCATGCCGACACAGGTCGACAGCATTTTCATCTACAAAATTAGCACAGATATTTTAAAAAAGCTGTAACTTTGCGAAATAAATTCGAATAAGGCGAATGAAAAAGGCTATTTTAACGATTATAACCATACTTTGGGCCGTTTTGGCCTCGGCACAGGAAAGTCAGACCGAATATAATTTCCTGCGCCTGCCCGTGAGCGCGCATGCTGCTGCCCTGGGTGGCGACAACATCACGATTATAGAGGACGACGAGGCTCTGATTTTCAACAACCCTGCCCTTCTCTCGTCGGTGAGCGACAAGACGATAAACCTCAACTACATGAACTACATGTCGGGGGTGAACACAGCAAGTGCCGCCTTCAACCGCGTGGTCAAGGAGAAGGCGTCGTGGGCGGTGTCGGCACAGCTCATGAGCTATGGCACGATGAAGGAGATGGATGAAAGCAACACGCAGAAAGGCGAGTTCTCGGCAAAGGACATCGCGTTTGCAGGCTATTTCTCCTACATGCTCTCTAACCGCTTGGCGGGCGGCATAACGGCAAAGTTTATAACCTCCTACATCGGCAACTACAACTCTATAGGCATGGGCGTGGACCTCGGACTCAACTATTATGACCCTGAAAGCGACCTGTCCATCGCTCTTGTTGCCAAGAACCTCGGCGGACAGCTCAAGGCCTATAACGACACCTACGAGAACATGCCCATCGACGTGCAGCTCGGAGCATCGAAGCAGCTGACACACACGCCGTTCCGCTTCTCTGCCACGCTCGTCGACCTTAACCACTGGAACTATAAGTTCATCAACCACCTTGTCTTCGGCGTGGACATCGCGCTGTCACACAACATCTGGGTGGGCGGTGGCTACAACTTCCGTCGCGCCAACGAGATGCAGATTGAGAACGGAGAGGAGAAAAGCAGCCACGGAGCGGGCCTGTCGTTCGGTGGCGGCGTGAACCTTGAGCGCTTCAAGCTTAATGTGGCATACGGCAAGTATCATGTGTCGAGCTCTTCGCTGCTCATCAACGTGGCCTACTCGATATAAAAGAAAGAACAAGAACAAAAAAACATTATATAACAATGAGAAAAATAGTTATCGCGATTGACGGATTTTCGTCTTGTGGTAAAAGCACGATGGCCAAAGACTTGGCTCGGGAAGTGGGTTACATATATGTAGACACGGGCGCAATGTATCGCTCCGTAACACTCTACGCCTTGCGCAACAACCTCTTTGACGAGGACGGCAAGGTAAAGGAAGAGGAGCTGATCAGCAAACTCGACGACATCAACATCTGCTTCAAGCTGAACGAGCAGACAGGACGTCCCGACACCTATCTTAACGGGGTGCGCGTGGAAGACCTCATCCGCTCGCTGGAGGTGTCGCAAAAGGTCAGTCCCATTGCCGCCATACCTGCCGTAAGAGAGAAGCTCGTCAAGGAGCAGCAGAAGATGGGCGAAGACAAAGGCATCGTCATGGACGGCCGCGACATAGGCACCGTGGTGTTCCCTAACGCCGAACTGAAGGTATTTGTGACGGCCAGCGCTGAGGTGAGAGCCCAACGCCGCTACGACGAGCTGAAAGCCAAGGGCATGCCCGCTTGCTTTGACGACATCCTGAAGAACGTCCAGGAGCGCGACTACATCGACTCGCATCGCGCTACCTCGCCTCTGCGCCAGGCCGACGATGCGCTGGTGCTCGACAACAGCAACATGACCATCGCCGAACAGAAAGAATGGCTTAAAAAGGCGTTTGACAAGGCTTGTGCCGAACAATAAGCTGAGCTTGCACTAAGAATTTGTAATCTTCGCATTGCAATCTTCGCATCAATATAGGCCCATTAGTTGAAAAAAAAGGGCTATTGGTTGAAGAAAGTTGTTATAAATAATTCTGTTTGTTATCTTTGCATTACAAAAACAAACGAATCACGATATTTATTTCAGATTCCATATATTTAAAGTATCTAAAGATACACAAGACAGTTAGTGAGAATTAGATTATAAATTTTGAGTTAATTACTGATTTTTTGGAAAGGACGCCTTCGTGAGAAGTCGTCCTTTTTTTATGCCATCGCGTCAGAACACAATGTCAACGAATGCATAGGGGAAAGGTATAAAAACAAAAAAGCATCACCCTCAATGGATGATGCTCAAACTGTTGTTGGGATACTCGGACTCGAACCAAGAATGACAGGACCAGAATCTGTAGTGTTACCATTACACCATATCCCAATAAAACGCCGTAGCAAAGCAGCAGCTTCTCTATTGCGAGTGCAAAGTTACTCATTTTTTTTCATACTCCAACTTTTTCACCGTTTTTTTTATAAAAAAAAGTCAAAATAACGCATAATTATGTGCTTATTCAGATATTTAGGTGTAACTTTGCACTCAAATCGGACGTTTTTTGCCTCGTTGCAGCGGTTGCTGACAGACAACAGCATGAGCCACACTAAGCCCAAGCATGAGACAACCCAAAAACCAGGCATGGGCGTGCAGAGAAAAAACGACGTCGCGATACACCTTATTTATATAATAGAGAGATTTTATATAAAACAAGGAAAAACAATCAACAACAGTAAAAAAGAGCTGCGGAAGCAGTTTTGAAAGAAAACAATTTTTAAAATCAAGCAAAAGAAAAGAGATCCGAATGGAACAGACAGAAAAATTGGTTAGCACCATCATCAAGGGAATACAAGAGAAGAAGGGACAAGGCATAAAGGTTGTTGACCTCAAAGGCATCGACGGAACCATCGCCAGCTATTTCATCATCTGCCAGGGCAACTCGCCCGCACAGGTGGAAGCAATAGCCGAGTCGGTGAGCGACACCGTGCGCATAGACCTGCACGAGAAGGCAACCAACTGCGTTGGACTGGAAAACTGCCAGTGGGTGGCGATCGACTTCACCGACGTGCTGGTTCATGTGTTCCTTCCTGAAGCACGCCAGTTTTACGACCTCGACAACCTGTGGCAAGATGCCAAGGTTACCGACATCCCCGACCTCGACTAAGAAGAGAGGAGCATAGCGAGGTGGCCGAAAGGCATAACAGCAACATCTATCCTCACAACAGCATCACAACAACAAATTCATGGCAGAAAACAGCAATCCACAACCAAACAACGACCAGCCGAAGATGCCCAAGTTTAACGTCACTTGGATCTACACCATCATCATCATCGCGCTGGCCATCCTGTTCTTTACAGGAGGAGGCAACGCCTTAGGAGGCGACAGCTCCGCAAGTCAGACGGCAACATACACCCAGTTTAAGAAATATGTGGCTAAAGGTTACGCCAAAAGTGTGGTGGTGATCAAGCCCGACAACAAGCTTAAGATGTTTGTCAAGCCTGAACACATACGCGATGTGTTCCAAAAGACAGCGCAACAGGTTGGACCGAAACCTTATGTCAGCGTCGACTATGGCTCTATCGATGAGCTCGGACAGTATCTTGACGTCATGCAGCAGCAAGGCAAGATTGTTGACGTGAGCTACGACAACAACAAGGACAACTTCCTGACCAACATCTTCTTCAACTTTGGACCGATCATCCTTATGGTGTTCCTCTGGGTGCTGCTCATGCGCCGCTGGGGAGGCGGCGGTGGCGGCGGCGTGTTCAACATGGGCAAGAGCAAAGCCAAGATGTATGAGAAAGCCGACGACATGTGCGTGACCTTCAAGGATGTGGCAGGACAGGCAGGAGCGAAACAGGAGGTTGAAGAGATTGTGGAGTTCTTGAAACAGCCTGAAAAATATACCGAACTGGGAGGAAAAATTCCTAAGGGCGTGCTGCTCGTAGGCCCTCCGGGAACGGGCAAGACCCTGCTGGCCAAGGCCGTGGCAGGCGAGGCCGGCGTGCCGTTCTTCTCAATGAGCGGTAGCGACTTCGTCGAGATGTTCGTGGGCGTGGGAGCAAGCCGCGTGCGCGACCTCTTCCGCCAGGCCAAAGAGAAGGCTCCGTGTATAATATTCATCGACGAGATTGACGCCGTGGGACGTGCCCGCGCAAAGAACCCGTCGATGGGCGGCAACGACGAGCGCGAGAACACGCTCAACGCCTTGCTCATCGAGATGGACGGCTTCGGAACCAACAGCGGCGTGATCATTCTTGCAGCTACCAACCGTGCCGACATGCTCGACAAGGCCCTGTTGCGTGCCGGACGATTTGACCGCCAGATAAACGTAGACCTGCCAGACCTGCCTGAGCGCAAGGAGATTTTCCAGGTTCACCTGCGTCCCGTGAAGACCGACGACACCGTCGACATCGACTTCCTGGCCAAGCAGACACCTGGCTTCTCGGGTGCCGACATCGCCAACGTGTGCAACGAGGCAGCCCTCATTGCCGCCCGCCGCAACGAAAAGTCGGTAGGAAGACAAGATTTCCTCGATGCCGTGGACCGCATAATAGGCGGTCTTGAAAAGAAAACAAAGATCATGACCCTGGAGGAGAAGCGCACCATCGCCCTCCATGAGGCTGGCCACGCCACCGTGTCGTGGTTCTGTGAGCACGCCAACCCGCTGGTCAAGGTCAGCATCGTGCCGCGCGGACGTGCGCTCGGTGCCGCCTGGTACCTGCCTGAGGAGCGACCGATCTCTACCAAGGAGCAGATGCTCGACGAGATGTGCTCGCTGCTTGGAGGACGAGCAGCCGAGGAGCTCTGCACAGGACACATATCGACAGGTGCCATGAACGACCTTGAGCGTGCCACAAAGAGCGCGTTCGGCATGGTGGCATATGTCGGCATGAGCGAGGCGCTGCCCAACATCTGCTTCTACAACAACCAGGAATATCAGTTCCAGCGCCCCTACTCGGAGACCACAGCCAAGCTCATCGACGATGAGGTGCTGAAGATGATCAACCAGCAGTATGCCCGCGCCAAGGACATCCTTAAAGAGAACGCCGACGGACACCGTCAGCTGGCAGAGATGCTCATCAAGCGTGAGGTTATATATGCTGAGGACGTGGAGAAGATTTTCGGCAAGCGTCCATGGCAAAGCCGCACGGAAGAGATCATCAACGACAACGAGCCTAAGCTTGAAGACATGCCCGAGGCTGTGAAGGCAGCACAGGCAGAGCACGAAAAGGCACAAGCTGAAAAGGCGGCGGCTGAGAAGGCTGAAGCCATAAGCGATAGCGATAGCGAAAGTGGGAACTGCGGCAACAGCAGCGACAGCAACAAGGAGAAATAACAAAAAAAGCGACAATCAGAATGAGCGACAAACTTAAAAACATGATAACGCGTGCCATAACAGGCACATTGTTCGTGGCTGCTGTGGTGGTGTGCTTCATGCGCCCGCAAGCCATGATATTCCTTTTTGCTGTTGTCACAGCTCTCACCGTGTGGGAATATACGGGGTTGGTGAACAACATCGAGGGGGTGTGCGTGAACCGCTTCATCACAACAGCGGCGGGCACATACCTGTTCCTCGCCTTCGCGGGGTTCTGTAGCGACATCACACCGTCGGCGGTGTTCATTCCCTACCTGCTCACCGTCATCTACCTGTTCATCAGCGAACTGTACACGAAGGCTCCGAACCCAATAAACAACTGGGCTTACACCATGCTCTCGCAGCTTTACATCGCCCTGCCCTTTGCCATGATCAACGTTGTGGCGTTCAGAAGCGAGGGCGGCGTGACGGTCTACGACAGCATGTTGCCGCTGAGCATCTTCATCTTCCTGTGGACAAACGACACGGGTGCCTACCTCAGTGGCTCGCTCTTTGGCAAACACAAACTCTTCCCTCGCGTCAGTCCGGGCAAGAGTTGGGAAGGCAGCATTGGCGGCGGCATCTTGGTGCTTGCCGTGGCAGCGCTCATTGGCCATCTCATGAACAGCGGTGAGGGTGGACATGTGCTCTCCTTGCCAGCATGGATGGGCCTCGGACTGGTTGTCGTGTTCTTCGGCACATGGGGCGATCTTGTCGAGTCGCTCTTCAAGCGCACCATCGGCATCAAGGACAGCGGCAACATTCTGCCCGGTCACGGTGGCATGCTCGACCGCTTCGACTCCTCACTCATGGCTTTCCCCGCCGCCGTGGTTTACCTCTACACGGTGCTCACCATGTGCGCTTAAAAGACAATGAGAAAAAGATTATAAAAACAATCTCTTAACGGAGAGATATAAAAACGCAATGGAGCCGTCTTCATTGCGTTTTTTTATTCAAGACAACAACGATGTTTTGGCACAACAACGATGTTTATACACGACAACAACGATGTTTTGGCACGCCAACAACGATGTTTTGGCATGACAACAACGATGTTTTGGCATGACAACAACGATGTTTTTAAACGACAATAGAGACAATAGAGACAATCTTTAAATTGTTGGTGCAAACAAAAACCACATAAAAAGAATTGTCTCTATTGTCTCTATTGTCTTTAAAAAATCGCTGTTATCATTAAAAAAAATTCGTGTTATTCGAGTTATTCGTGTTCAAAAGAAGAATCTCGTGTCCTCCAGTC
>OQVL01002534.1_pt1 | contig 11171 bp, 10 predicted proteins | sample 1691501 | NCBI WGS metagenome assembly OQVL01 (sample SAMN03418253, study PRJEB22391) | human gut metagenome | biome: human-gut; feature: organic feature; material: feces | host: Homo sapiens | place: Tanzania | collected 2013-01
GGGACTGCGGTTACGATCAGGTTGTATGCGTGGTTCTCACCGGAATGGGTGCGGACGGCACCAAGGGGATTGTTTCCCTTGCCGGGAAGAAGCCGGTCTATGTGATCGCACAGGACGCCGCGTCGTGCGTGGTATACGGAATGCCGAAGGCGGTTGCCGAGGCGGGCGTTGTGGATGAAGTGGTTCCTCTTAATGACGTAGCTAAATCAATTATTAAGAATGTGGGGGTAAAGTAATATGGATGTAAGCCAATACCTTGAGATTTTTATTGATGAGACAAGTGAACATTTACAGAATTTAAGTGACTGCATCATGGAGCTGGAAAAAGATCCGGAGAACATGGACACGATCAACGAGATTTTCCGTGCAGCACACTCCTTAAAGGGAATGGCTGGAACCATGGGCTTTAAGAGAATGCAGCGCCTGACACATGACATGGAGAATGTGTTCCAGGAGGTCCGCAGTGAGAAAGTCAAAGTGACCAGTTCTATGATTGACCTTCTGTTCAAGTGCCTGGATGCGATCGAGGGCTATCTCGACAACGTAAAGGCAAGTTCGGATGAGGGAACAGAGGACAACGAACTGATCATCAAGGAACTGAATGATTTCATCGCGGCGGAGGATGGCGCAGCAGCTGCACCTGCACAGGCGGAGCCGAAAAAAGAAGAGGCACCGGCAGAAGAGAAGCCGGATGCATCTGTAAATGAGGATGAGAAATAGGAGGCTGCCGGCTATATGAAAAAAGCAGATAAAAAGAAGTGGTCAACAAAGAAAACCTGGGCTGTGACAGCTATAGCCATGGCGTTGCTGGCGCTTCTTATAGTACCGGTTTTTGGATGGATGTATATGGAAAGAAGTATGGAGACAATGACGAAGATCAATATTCCATATGCACTGAAGCTTGGAGCCGGGAACACCAGACCTATACAGGAACTGGAACTCAGCAATATCGATGTGTCAGGTGAACAGAAGTATAAGGATATTGTATTCTGTGTGTACAGCAGTCAGGAGAACAGAGAATATGATCTGCAGCTGGCTCACACCAGCAATATTGGATTTACATACAATATTTACCATGCATCTAAGGATGAGAATGGATCTGTTAATTATCTGAAAGAGAACTATAGTCAGTGGGCTGAATTAAAAGGCAGCTATCTGAATAAACAAGAAGGCAGCAAGTATGCTACAGACGAATTTCATAGAACAACATATGATGCCTATAACAATGTACAGAAATCGGCGGAGCCGCTTTATTGGAAGACGACAGATAAACAGACTCTTAATAAAACAACCAGTGCAATTACTACAATAGATGAAGATACATATTATGTGGACTATTACATTCTGCGTATATTATGGGATGATACAGTACAGAACAACAAGGAGACTGACATAATATATATTATGGCAAAATAATGATTCATAAGGAGGTGAGCCACCACAGGTCATGGATACATATGAAAAAACAACCAATACAAAGTCTCTGCGGCGCAGGCTCACTATAAGTATTTTGGTGGTTATTATCACGCTGTGTGCCGTTGTTTCAGCAACCTATGCATGGTATATTTATAACACCAGCCGTCACACCACGGATGTGCGCATGGCGGCTGGTGCCGGTGCCAATCTCCAGATAAGCAACAGCTATTCCGGGGAGTATGGCTCGGCGGCAGTGCTGGAGAGCTTTAAGGGGCAGCTGGAGCCTGTGTCAACGAACAAGGTGACGGTGGGATTCCAGAAAGCGACATCCTTCATAGTTGGACAGGGCGGTCCGGCTGATCTTCTGGCAGCGGGGTTTGATGACAGTGAGGCCAGGGATTACTATCACACAAGCATGTATCTGCGCACAAATGGCAATGACACGGACATTTACCTGGCTGATATAGGCTTTGAGGACAGTGACGAGAAAGTTCCGATATCATCTGCCATCAGGGTTGGACTTGTGGTCCATGAGCCGGGACAGAACATGTCTGCCAGCTCAGAATATATATTTGCCATAAGTGACAAGAAGAATCCGGAGGCCAGTTACAACACGGTGACCGGAAAAGAAGGCTATGTGCTCGACGGTGTTAAGAAGGATGGTACAACGGTGCCATTTTCCCCGTATACATCTGATGCGTACTGCATATATGACAAGAACACCGGAGTTGTCACGCTGAAGAAAACGTCCGAGAAGCTGTGTACCATAACAGGTGACGGACATGGGAAGCCGGGAACTCCTGTGCAGATAGAGGTATATATCTGGCTTGAGGGCTGCGACGAGGACTGCACTGTGAACCTGTGCGGAGAGACACTGAAAAAGCTTGCGGTGTCATTTGCCGGAATTGTGCAGGAGTAAAAAAATAAAGAAAGGGGGTGAGTCCTGTGGAAAATGTAAACAATGCAGATGGTGTTGAGAATAACAAGGAGACCGTGAAGAGGCTGAGAAAGTCGCTGGTCATGGCGATTGTTGGTATGCTTTTCTTTCTGGTATCGGTGACGGGAGTCACGTATGCGTGGTTTACTGCTTCCGGCAGGGCTCACACCAATGTTACGCCTATGGGCGGAACTGTGAGTGATGGTGACACGAACCTGCTGATAAGTACAGCGGAGAGCGGGCCATTTGACAGGGAATGCGATCTGGTATCTGTCGGGGATGCACATGCACTTAAACCGGTGTCCACAGCGGATCTGGAGAGTTTTTACAGAGTGATCATGCAGAATAAGGAAGGAATCGCGGTCTCTTATGAGAACGCAGATGACAGAGTTGACTCAGATACCTTTCATGGAACGGTATACCTGAAAAGTGAGGGTGCACCGTGCAATGTATATTTTAACGGAGAGGAACTTCAGCTGGGAAGTGACGCTCAGGCTCTTGCGGCCATGAGACTTGGATTAAAGATCACCAACCATGATGGTTCCCGGACATTTGTGATGAGACTTGATGACCTGGGGAGTACCGCTGCAGCAGAGGCGAAGGCTACAGTGCCGGCGGCTGGAACTGTGGTTTCGGGTATATCAGGTAGTGGCGCTGCCAGTTATGTGAGTGATCCGGCGGTAAATGTGTCGGACTACATGGCGCAGGCAGCAGGTAATGATGAATATACTGCGGGAGCAAATGAACTCTTCAGCCTTGATGCTGATGAGATTGCTTCTGTTGAATATTGGCTGTATCTTGAGGGCTGCGATGAGCAGTGTGTGAATCAGGTACAGAATATAGATTCCGACATAAGACTTGCATTTGCAGGTGTGAAGACGGATGTTGCGAAATAACAGATTTAGTTAGGAAAGGAGCGGCAATATGAGACGCTGGTTCAGGACATGGTTCCTGGGAGTGACCACCGTTACGGCTCTGTTAGTCCTGGTGATAGCAACATATGCCTGGTTTTCCTCCAATAAGAAGGTGGCGACCAGCACGGCAACTGCCAGAACTGGAGAAGAGACCATGGAGCTGCAGCTCAGCGAGAGCGGGGGCAGTAGTTTCAGGGACAGCAGTACGGTGCGGATAGTACAAGTGAATAATACAAATGCGGATCGCCTGCTCCCTGTATCTACATCTGATCTGGTGAGTTTCGTTGCCGCACCTGTGACAGTATCAGGACAGGCTACGGCATTTCAGTTAGTCCAGAATGAGGAGAATTATTATCACGGCAGGATATATCTGAGAGCTGCAGGAAGTGGCTGGGATCCGGGTACAAAGCTTGATCTCTACCTCGATCAGAGTGATGGAGTCCTCGGGAATGCGGCGGATGGCATGCTGCTCAATGCATCAAGGCTTGGACTTAAGTTCAGCGCGGATGGTGTGGATACGGGATCAGTTATATTGAGACTTAGCGAGAGCGGGAATCCATCCGGTGACAGGGTGTTCAACACCGTGGTAAATGGTAAGACTCTTGGTGATGGACAGGTTCTTTCGTACTCTGGAGGAAATGTGAGTGCTGTCAGCGATCCGAGTGAGAGTGTCGATGATTACACCATTACATGGGGAGAATCGTCAGTGGATATTCCGGATACACCGCTTGTCAGTATGGAGCTGAACAAGGAGTACACTTTGGACGTATATTTTTATCTTGAGGGATGCGATCCTGACTGTTCGAATTCGATAAGTTTCGATGCAGCTCAGCTTCATCTGGCATTCTATGGCATGATAAGTCAGGAGGGCAGCAGATGATGGCAGAAATCAGGAATAAGAAGGATCAGGATAATAAGAATCAGAATAAAAAGAATGTCAGACAAAGGGTGTACATATCTCTCATGCTGACACTCATAGCGCTTGTGGCAGTTACGGCGGCCACCGTGGCGTGGTTCTCCATAGCCGACAGGACAAAGGTCAACACCATGGGGCTGGATATCGTGGCGGATGTGGAGATGAGGATGGATCTGGATGCACATGATACAATAGATCAGTACGTGAGAACGCTTTCATTTGAGAGTATTCAGAACAGGATCCAGAGGGAGAAAGGATTTTCAATGAGTGCGACACCTTTGTCTCCGGTAACTACCTCGGATTACAGCACATTCACATATGAGAATGGAAAAGTGGCAGAGGCGACTGAAGGCTCGTATCTGGAATTCACATTGCACTTTATGGCGGCGAAGGATATGATAGTCCACCTCACCAGCGCTGACAGTGACACGGGTAAGGGCGATGGCACTATGGTCAGTTCCAGTGTGGCGGCGCTTCCACAGACGATGAGGATATCATTTACCGCAGATGGACAGACCTGGGTATATGATCCGGGAGCGGGTGATACATCTGAGACTCTGGGAACCGCCAAGACATTTGGCCTGGCGGCGGCTTCAGATATGCAGCTCAGTGATGCCAATTCGATCTTCACCCTGAAAGAGGGCGAAGATAAGGCAGTTGTGGTGCACATATGGCTTGAGGGTACAGATCCTCAGTGCACGGATGAGCTCAAGAAAGCTGACTACAGCATAAGGCTTAGATTTACAGGAACAGACATGAACGGCAAGTCATTTACAGAGTAGGAGGCAGGCCGACGACATGCCACACTCACAGGAGTGTGGCGATACCAATAAGGATGAGCGATTGTGAGCTCTGGAGATACAATAAGATAGGGAGAGAAAAAACATGAAAAAAGCAGCAACAGTTATAGTGAGTGTATTACTTTGGGCGATTATTCTGATCGCAGCTCTATATGCATTTACGACGATGGCAACAAAGGATAGTCAGAATGTGTCAAGCATACTTGGATATACGCCGATGACGGTACAGTCAGATTCCATGTCGCCGACATTTGAGAAGGGCGATCTGATATTTGTGAAGAAATGTGACACGGCCAAGCTTGAGGTCGGAGATATCGTATGTTTCCACACACTTATTGAGAACCAGTATGCGCTGAACACCCACCGTATTGAGAAGATCGATGAGACGGAGGGCGGTGCGAGAAGCTATACTACCCGAGGTGACAACAATGCCGCAGCCGACCAGCACATCATTTCAGATGGAGATATTGTCGGCAAATACGTGGGTCACTGGGCAAAGGTCGGCAAGGTGATGGATTTCCTGTCAAGCAGTGTGGGATTTCTTATCGTTATCGTAATACCTATGTTGATATTCTTCATCTATCAGGTATACAACCTCATCATGATCAATATCAGACTGAAGAGAGCCATTGCGGTGGAGAATGCACAGGCGGCAGAGGAGGCAAGACTCAAGGTCAGAGCTTCTGGCGGAGATGATGGAGCTGCCGATAGTGATGCTGAGGCCAAGCTTGCAGAGGCTGAGAGGCTTCGCGCGGAGGCTGAGGAGATGAAACGTAAGGCAGCAGAAGAGCTGGCCAAAGCCCAGGCGGCAAATGCTTCAGCTGGCAATTCAGAAAACGGAGCTGCTGATGGCATGTCAGATGGTTCTGCAGATTCTGAGAAATAGGAGGAATAAGTTTAGTGAGTGAATTTTTAAAGTTTGCATTTGAACTGCTGTCGCAGGTTGTATATAACATAGCGCAGGTCCTGGCGTCGCTGCTCAAGCTGCTTATAACCGGATGGGCAGAATATTTCCTTATATTCAAGACCTATATAGGCACATTGAATATAGCGGGAAAGATACTGTCCGTACTGCTCATGCTCATACTCATTGCAATACCTGTGCTCATAGTTGTGCTGATTGTCAGAAAGATCATATTGAAACATCAGCTTAAGAATGACGATGTGGACAATTCAGAGCTTTACAAAGAGATAGGAAGACTGAACAAGCAGGTTCTTAATCTCATGGATGAGAAGAATAGTATCCTTGCGCTCAAGGTCAACGCCATGGGTGGAACAGAGAGGATACCTTATATGGGTGCATCTGCACTCGTGGATGATGGCATACCTACTGTTGGCAATGTGACAAATGCATCAGGTGAGGCTGCAGCTTCTGTGGTTCCTTCTGCGGTGGCTGCAGGAGGCAAGGCTGGTGTAGTGCCGGGGGCTGTCATCGCCGGTGGAACACTCAAGGCGGTTCTGGAGGACAAGCCGGATGTGTTACATCGTTTTCCAAAGCTGCAGCTTGTGGATGAGAAATATGCGAATTATGTTGAGCCGGCATTCAACAATGATATATCACTTGAAGAATTTGCGGATAATTACCGACTGTTTGCGGCAAGCCAGATGCATCTGTACTATACCCCTGAGATCATCAGAAGATTTGTCGCAGGTATGGCGGCAAGTAAGCTGCTTATACTTGAGGGTATATCCGGTACAGGTAAGACGAGTCTTCCATATTCATTCAGCCGTTATATGAACAACCCTGCTACGATAGTGTCAGTGCAGCCGTCATTCCGTGACCGTACTGAGCTGCTCGGTTATTTTAATGAGTTCTCCAAGAGATTCAATGAGACGGAATTCCTGAGAGCTCTCTATGAGGCGAACTACAGACAGGAGCCAACCATGATCGTACTGGACGAGATGAACCTTGCACGTATCGAGTACTACTTTGCCGAGATGCTTTCCGTTTTGGAAATGCCAAGCAAGGATGAGTGGGTTCTGGATCTTGTCCCGACCGCATGGGATGGAGATCCTGTAAAGCTTGATGCAGGAAAGATACATGTCACAGATGGAACCTGGTTCATCGGTACGGCGAACAATGATGATTCAACATTCACGATAACTGATAAGGTATATGACCGTGCAATGCCGATCGAGCTGAACGAGAGGGCAGACGCATTTGAGTGCGATCTTCAGCCTGCATGTGAGATCACAACGGAGCATCTGCTGTATCTGTTCCAGAAGGCAAAGGTCGAGCATCCTATCAGTGATGTGATGATGGAGGATATACAGAAGCTGGACAAATACCTGCTCACAAGATTCAAGCTTTCGTTTGGAAACCGTATCATGAAGCATATGTATGATTTCATACCGGTGTATGTTGCCTGTGGCGGAACAGAGCTTGACGCTATGGATTATATCGTTGCCAGAACTGTTCTGAAGAAGTTTGAAAGTTTGAACGTGAGCTTTGTACGTGATGAGATCACAGGACTTATCAGTTACATAGAAAAGATATTTGGTACAGAGGGAATGAATGACAGTAAGGAGTACCTGAGACGGATCCAGAATCTGTATTGATGATATTAGTGGGCAATAATTTATATTTCAATCGTTTATATATTAGGCAGGAGAAAATGTATGGCAGATAGACCAGATATTAATGATAATACAACTGAAGAGCTTGTTCCGGACGGAGTGCCGAGCCCGGACGCGTGGGATGATCTTGGTGGAGACGGAGTGCCAAGCCCGGATGAATGGGACAGTGCCGGTGATGGATGGGATGACGAGGAGTCTGAGTATTCCGAGGATGATCTGACGATCACGAATCTGTACGAGAAGTATACGGGAAGTGTGGAAGAGGCACTTGGTGATGACAGATATTTCCAGTACATGTTTGAGATGATACAGGCAGGTGACAACAAGCTCCATCAGGTGAACAGAGTTCTCCACAAGGTGGTTGACGAGACCTGGCTTACAGTGGTTGAAGAAGGAATAGAATCTATTTTCAAGATAGTTGATAAGCCTCGAAGGTTTATCGCGACAAAAGAAGAGGTCGTTCCGGTTGCCCTGGCGAAGAAGATCAGTGCCGACAGTGTGCGCCATCTCAGTCAGAACACACAGTTCATAGCCACAAATGCTGCAGGAGAGATGCAGCCGACCAAAATTCTCAATGTGACGACAGAGGAGAGCTATGATCTTTATGAGAACAGATTTGTATATCACCTTATACAGAGACTCTTTGCTTTCGTAGATAAGCGTACAGATGTGATCTTCTGGGCGACAGGAGATGAGACCTGCAATGTCATGAGCATGGAGAGCAAGGTGGACGATGCCTATGAGCAGATATCCTATAAGGTGGAGATGACTGTCAAGAACAAGCAGAGCCTTGTGGAAAATGATACGGATAACATGAGCGTCTTCAAGAGAATCGATCGTGTGCGCCGTATGTCAAGGGTTCTGAGGCAGAGCTCGTTCTGTGAGATCATGAATGGCTGTGCCAAGGTTCACAGTCCTATCCAGAGAACAAACCTTATGATGAAGGATCCGGATTATCGTGCATGTTATAAGCTGTGGCAGTTCATAGAGAGCTATGATGAAGTTGGTTTCAGTATAGAGGAACAGGATTCCGCAATGGAATTTGATGAAGAGTATCTCTTACAGATGTATATCAACATGATAACCAACTATACGGTTTTCAAGAGCCTTCTTGAGTCCGATCCCCGTAAGATGAACGAGATCGCAGTGGAGAAGAAAGAACCTGTAAAGCCTAAGTTCATAAAGGAGATCAAGGAGGAGATAGTAGACGATCCGAATATACCTGATGTTGAGATACGAAAGGTATTTGTCGAGGAGGTAACTCAGGCACAGCTGGATGCAGAGGCCGCACTGGAACAGGAAAAGCAGCACACCCAGGAGCTTGAGCAGACAGTTTCGGAGATGCAGTTCTCCATGTCTGATCTGCAGTGGCAGGTAGATTCCTTAAGTGAGCAGCTGCAGCAGCTCTCTGATCTGCAGGCTCAGACCGAGGAGGAGCGCAACTCTTATATGATGCAGTTTTCTGAGGAACAGAAGGCTCATCAGGAGACGAAGGATGCGGCGGAGAAGGCGGAGGCTGATGCGCTGGCAGCATTTGAGGCGGCTCAGAACGAGGCACAGATTGCCATGGAAGCAGTTCAGGCTGAGATGAAGTCCAGGGTTGAACAGGTGCAGGCTGAGATGAAGTCCGCGGTTGAGCAGGCACAGGCTGAGAAACAGGCGGAAGTCGATGAAGCCAAGAAGAACGCAGAGGATATGGTGTCCAGGGTTAAGGCGGAAGCTACCGGTCAGATTGCAGAGATAACACAGAAGTCAGAGACAGAGCTGGAAGTGGCCAGAAAACAGGCGGCAGAAGATATAGACAGAGCGCATAAGATTGCAGCCGAGGAGATAGCGGAAGCAAAGCTGCAGGTACAGTCAGAGATAGAGCAGATCAGGAGAAATAGTTCAGAAGAGATCGAAGCTGTAAAGGCTGAAACGGAGAAGCAGATAGCTGATGCAAAAGCTGAGGCGGAGAAACTTGTGTCGGACAAAAATTCTGAAACGGAGAGACTTATTGCAGACATCAAGGCTGAGGCAGAAAAGACAGTGTCAGATATCAAAGCAGAATCTGACAGGGAGGTTGCTGAAGCCGGGAAGCTCAGAGCCGAAGCAGAGAGAGCAGCGGCAGATTTTGAACAGCGTATGGCGGAGGCTCAGAAACGTGCTGAGAATAGCGAGGCAGAGGCGGCAGCAGCCAGGGAGCAGGCAGCAAATGTGCAGTCTTCCAAAGCTGCAGCTATTCAGGAGGCTCAGGCAGCAGTGGCAACGGCTAGAAGTGAGGCAGAAACAGAGGTTCGTGCAGCCCGCAGCAATGCATCATCTGATATAGAGGCGATGAAGAAGGAAATGGCAGAGACCATTGCAAGGATTCAGAGAGAGGCCTCAGAGCAGGTGGCAGCTGCGCAGAAGAGTGCAGCAGAGCAGATTGCTGAGATGCAGCGAAAGGCAGCTGAACAGATCGAAACAGCTCAGAAGAGAGAACAGAAGGCATTGGCAAAGGCGGAGGCAAACAGTCTCAGCCATTACATAAGACGTTCTCTTGAGGAAAGACGAGAACGAAAGAATTCTGCAGACGATAAGTAGTAAAAAGTTGCAACAGGATATACTTTTATGTTTAAGAAGATACTATATACAATTATAAATGTACTATCAGTCATTATCATCATTGCAGCAGTATTTGTGCTGCTTATAGTGGTGATGACCAAACCGGGTAAGACTCCGAGCATAGCTGGTTACATGGCACTTCGGGTAACCACAGGCAGTATGGCACCAACCTACGATGTGGATTCACTGATAATTGTTAAGCAGACAGATCCGGCATCCATACATGAGAATGATGTCATATCATTTTATTCATCGGATCCGGCTCTTTCTGGTGCGGTAAATACACATAGAGTTGTCTCGATAGAGACGGATGGTAATAATTACAGGTATATTACAAAAGGTGATGCCAATAATGTGGTGGATCGTTACGATGTGGACTCAAGAGATCTGCTTGGCAAAGTGGTGTGGTCATCGCTCATACTTGGCAAGATAGTGAGGCTTGTGTCCAACCCACTTATATTTGTACCCATAATTCTTGTCCCGCTTGCCATTATACTCATAGCCAACCTAGTAAAGACTGTATCCTATGCAAGAAAGATAGCAAAGGATGAGGAGGAAGCAGCCGTAAAAGAGGCTATTCAGTATATAAGAGAGAAGAATCGGATGCAGACGGGACAACACTTTCCGGAGACGATCAGGAAGCAGCCGGCGAAGATGCGGATAGTATGTCAAGAAATGTTGTCTATCGTTCGGATGAGTTTTATCTTTCGATTGTTCTGCCTGAGGACTGGGAGTACCGGATTTTATCAGAAGAGGATCTGGAAAAAGAAGATAATCTGTATTCCTGTGCGATCCGTTTCTGGCAGAAGGATTATCCGGAGGATATCTTTGTGCTGGGATACCAGGCGCCGTTTGGTATGTGTGGAACCGGCGTGATGATAGAGGAATTGAAGCTGGAGAATGGGATCACCGGATGGCGATATACAGAAGAACTGGATTCGTCGTTGTGGCTGACCATTACATTGAATAACCCGGAAAACGATGTCAGCGGCGGAACGTATCTGATTACAGCAAGTCCATCTCTG
>OQVL01002535.1_pt1 | contig 11170 bp, 7 predicted proteins | sample 1691501 | NCBI WGS metagenome assembly OQVL01 (sample SAMN03418253, study PRJEB22391) | human gut metagenome | biome: human-gut; feature: organic feature; material: feces | host: Homo sapiens | place: Tanzania | collected 2013-01
TTTGATTTTCCCTCTTTAGAAGGGCTATAGGATTTTTCACTTTTCGTTTTTCACTCTTCCCTTATAAGGGCGTCAGCCTTTTTTTTACCTTTTTACCTTTTTACCTTTAAAAAAGGCTCCTTTAACCATTCGTGGTTTCCCGAAGCAGTCGTTTCGGACCTCTATGGCGGTGAAACCTTCGTTGGCCATGACTTGGGCTACCTCGTGGGCATAGGCGGTATTTGTCTCGAAGAGCAGACGGCCGCCGGGCTTGAGAGCCTTCGACGCGTAACTGGCAATGGCGCGGTAGAAGAGTAACGGGTCGCTGTCGGGCACGAAAAGGGCAAGCTCTGGCTCATAACTGAGCACGTTGTCGGACATGTCGGCACGCTCCCTGTCGCAGATATATGGGGGATTGCTCACAATGACATCCCAACGCTCTTCGTCATCGGGGGCGCTGAGAGCATCCTGATGCTCAAATCTTACGCTCGCTCCAAGCCTATGGGCGTTGCCCGCTGCTATGGCCAGTGCGTCTGTCGATATGTCCCACGCCGTGACACGCGCCTGAGGCAGGGCTAACGCAACGGTTATGGCTATGCAACCGCTGCCTGTGCCGATGTCAAGAATTGAAGGGTGGGGGGCTTCTTCTCCTTTTTTAGAAACCTCCTTTTCTTCTTTGCCTCTTTCCTCCTTGCTGTTATCTTCTTTTTCTTTTTCTTTCGCCTCGTCGCAAGCCCATTTCACCAGATCTTCGGTTTCGGGTCTTGGAATGAGCACGCCTGGAGCCACGTCAAACAGTCGTCCGGCGAACCATTCGGCGCCTAACACATATTGCACAGGCTCCGATTTTTCCAATCGTTGCATGATTTTCTCCAGTCGCGTGGTGTCGTCTGCCGATAATTGTGTAACTTTGCCTAAACAAATGTCGGTTAGTGACATGCCGAACAGGGCATCGAGCACGGTGCGCACGATGGCTTGGGCCTCACGCTCATTGTATATGGCGGTGAGCCGCTTCCATAATTGGTTGTATGTCATGCCACAAAATTAATAAAAAATGATTATGTTCCAAAATAACAGCCAAGAAAATAATGACAACAAGGGCTTAAAGACCGATGCGGAGAACAACGCTCAACAGCTTGAAGCTACACAGCTACAGGCTGATAACGAGGTTTCTCAACCTAAGGCCAATGATGCTTCGCTATCAGGAACCAATGAAGCTTCGCTATCTGAGGTCAACGATGCTTCTTCTCAAGAAGTTGCTCAGCGTGAGGTCGACGAGATGTATATGCGTCGCTGCCTTCAGCTTGCCGACTGTGGCCGTCAGAATGCCAAGCCCAACCCCATGGTCGGTGCCGTCATCGTTTGTGACGGACGGATAATAGGCGAGGGCTACCATGTGCGTTGTGGCGAGGGCCATGCCGAGGTCAACGCCTTTGCGTCGGTGCGTCCGTGTGATGAGCCGCTGCTCGGCCGAAGCACGATGTATGTCAGTCTAGAGCCTTGTTCTCATTACGGCAAGACGCCGCCATGTGCCGACCTCATCGTGAGGAAAGGCGTGCGTCGCGTGGTCGTGGGCTGCGTCGATCCTTTTGCCAAGGTCCACGGACGCGGCATAGCTAAGCTGCGCGAGGCGGGCATAGAGGTGACGGTGGGTGTGCTCGAAGACGAGTGTAAGGCTCTGAACAGCAGGTTCATGACCGTCAACACAGAGCACCGTCCCTACATTCTGCTCAAGTGGGCACAGTCGGCCGACGGGTTCCTTGACGACCACTATCATGCCGCACGCTTTTCGACGCCCTTCACCACCATGCTCGTACACAAGATGCGGGCCGAGAACGACGCCATTCTTGTGGGACGTGTCACCGACCAGCGCGAGCATCCGCGTCTCGACGTGCGCGAGTGGAGCGGTCCGTCGCCAGAGCGCATTGTGCTGACCAGCGGCCAACGCATCACCGACGTGCTCAACACGTTATACAGCAGGAAGAAGCAGTCGCTCATTGTGGAGGGCGGCGCTGCCACTCTGCGCTCCTTCATCGACGCCGGACTGTGGGACGAGATTCGCCGCGAGACCTCACCCCTGTGTGTGGGCGACGGCACACCGGCCCCCTCGCTCCCGAACGACATCATATCGGCCGACAGGACGTTTGTCGACGGCAACGTGATAGAGAGGTTCTTCAGGGTGAAATGATAAAGCTGGAAATCATTGATGAAGCGGGAAATCATTGATGAAGCTGGAAATCATTGATAAAGCTGGAAATCATTGATGAAGCTGGAAATCATCGATAAAGCGGGAAATCATTGAAGAAGCTGGAAATCATTGAAGAAGCTGGAAATCATTGATGAAGCGGGAAATCATTGATAAAGCTGGAAATCATTGATAAAAAGGAAGCCCGCAGAAAAAAACTGAAGATAAACCGTAGCCCCGTAACCTCCAGTATTCAAAACAAAAGAAAAAAGAAACCATAAAAGATAGGAAACAAGAAAAATGTCAACAAAGCAAGACGAGCTAACACCGATGATGAGGCAGTTTTTCTCGCTGAAGGCCAAGCACCCCGACGCGCTGCTGCTCTTCCGTTGCGGCGATTTCTACGAGACCTACTGTGACGACGCTGTCACGGCATCAAAAATATTGGGCATCACGCTCACCCGACGGTCGAACGGCGCATCGAAGACAGGAAGCGGCAACGCCGAGATGGCGGGCTTCCCGCATCATGCGCTCGACACATATCTGCCTAAGCTCATACGCGCCGGCAAGCGTGTGGCCATCTGCGACCAGCTGGAAGACCCCAAGCTCACGAAGAAGCTCGTGAAGCGCGGCATCACAGAGCTGGTTACGCCAGGTGTGGCCATGGGCGACAACGTGCTCAACTATAAGGAGAACAACTTCCTCGCTGCTGTCCACTTCGGACGTGGCGGGGTGGTGGGCGTGGCGTTCCTCGACATCTCCACGGGCGAGTTTCTCACAGGCGAGGGTCCTGCACCCTATGTGGAGAAGCTCATGGGCAACTTCCAGCCCAAGGAGGTGCTCTATGACCGCGCCTGCAAACAGCAGTTTGAGCAGGCCTTTGGCAACCGTTGGTGCGTGTTCGAGCTTGACGACTGGGTGTTCACCGACACCACAGCCCGTCAGAAGCTGCTGCGCCATTTCGGCACAAAGTCGCTCAAGGGTTTCGGCGTGGAGCATCTGCCCAACGGCATCATTGCCTCGGGAGCCGCCTTGCAGTATCTGGAGCTTACGCAGCACACACACATAGCCCACATCACGTCGCTCTCACGCATAGAGGAGGAGCGTTATGTGCGCCTCGACAAGTTCACCATACGTTCTCTCGAACTGTTGCAGCCCATGCAGGACGACGGTGTGTCGCTGCTCGGCGTCATCGACCGCACAGCCACACCCATGGGCGGACGCATGCTGCGCCGCTGGCTCGTCTTCCCGTTGAAGGATGTCAAGGCCATCAAGGCGCGTCTCGACATCGTCGACTATTACGCCCATGAGCCTGCCTTTGCCGAGTGCATGGACGATGCCTTCCACCGCATGGGCGACCTGGAGCGCATCACCAGCAAGGTGGCAGTGGGACGTGCCACGCCGCGCGAGGTGGTGCAGCTCAAGATGGCTCTACAGGCTCTCGTGCAGGTCAAGACGGCTTGCCAGCACGCCAAGAACGAGGCGTTGCAGAACATGGGCGAGCAGATACACCTGTGTGAGGCTCTCAGACAGCGCATAGAGAAGGAGCTGCAGCCCGACCCGCCACAGCTCGTGGCCAAGGGCGGCGTCATTGCCGACGGCTTCTCGCCCGAGCTTGACGAGCTGCGGCAGATCTCGCGCCACGGACGCGACTACCTGTTGCAGATCCAGCAGCGCGAGACGGAGCGCACGGGCATTGCCTCGCTCAAGGTGGGCTACAACAACGTGTTTGGATATTATCTTGAGGTGCGCAACACCTATAAGGACAAGGTGCCGCCAGAGTGGGTGCGCAAGCAGACGCTCGCCCAGGCTGAGCGTTACATTACCGAGGAGCTGAAGCAGTATGAGGAGAAGATCATGGGTGCCGACGAGAAGATCCTGGCGCTCGAGACACGTCTCTTCAACGAGCTTATTGCCGACATGCAAGCCTATATTCCCCACATACAGATCGACGCCACGGTGACGGCACGTCTCGACTGCCTGCTGTCTTTCGCCAAGGCAGCCGACGAGCACGGTTATGTGCGCCCCGAGGTGTCCGACGATGTTGTGCTCGACATTAAACAGGGCCGTCACCCCGTCATAGAGACGCAACTGCCTGTGGGCGAGAGCTATGTGCCCAACGACATCTTCCTCGACAGCGACAGCCAGCAGATCATGATCATCACCGGCCCCAACATGGCGGGCAAGTCGGCCTTGCTTCGCCAGACAGCCCTCATCACGCTCATGGCACAGGTGGGCTGCTTCGTGCCGGCACAGAGCGCACATGTGGGCGTGGTCGACAAGATCTTCACCCGTGTGGGAGCGTCCGACAACCTCTCGCTGGGCGAGTCGACGTTCATGGTTGAGATGACCGAGGCCGCCGACATCCTGAACAATGTGACGCCGCGCTCGCTCGTGCTCTTCGATGAGCTGGGCCGTGGCACCTCTACCTACGACGGCATATCCATTGCGTGGGCCATCGTGGAGCATCTGCACCAGTACAGAAAGGCGAAGGCACGCACGCTCTTCGCAACCCACTATCATGAGCTCAACGAGATGGAGCGTCTCTTCCCGCGCATAAAAAACTATAATGTGAGCGTGCGCGAGGTCGACGGCAAGGTGATCTTCCTGCGCAAACTGATGCCCGGCGGTTCTGAACACTCGTTCGGCATTCATGTGGCAGAGATTGCGGGCATGCCGAAGAGCATCGTGCAACGCGCCAACGAGATCTTGAAACAGCTCGAGGCCGACAACGCACAGGTGGGAGCGCTTGAACAGAACGGTCTGGCGGCTACGGCCGGCAACGGCTCTGCAGCGGGTGCCGGCGGCTCTGCAAACAGCGGCTCAACAGGCACAGGCGGCTCTGCAGCGGGTGCCAAGGCTGCAATAAAGCCAAAGGCCAGCAACGCCCCCACGCAGCGTCTTGGCTCGTCAGATGCCGTGCAGCTGAGCTTCTTCCAGCTCGACGACCCCGTGCTCTCACAGATCCGTGACGAGATCGTGGGCCTCGACATCAACAACCTCACGCCCGTTGAGGCTCTCAATAAGCTCAACGAGATAAAGAAAATTCTTAAGGGGCATTGACCCCTGGCAGGTGTCTAAAAATTTTGGACACCTGTATAAAAAAACGGCTTAAAAGTTTAATATATCGCTTGTTTTGTTTAATTTTGCAGTATCTTATAGCACAATAGGATAACTATGCTTTAAGATAGAAAGAAAAACAGTAAGGACAATGTTGAATTTAGACAACTTTTACAAGGCGCGTTATGTGCTTAACAAGGTCATCAGAAAGACCACGCTGGTACACGCGCTGAAGGTCAACCCCGAGAGCGATGTCTACTTGAAGCCCGAATGTCTGCAGAAGACAGGCTCGTTCAAGATTCGCGGTGCCTACTATAAGATCTCACAGCTCACACCCGAGGAGAAAGCCAAGGGCGTGATTGCTTGCTCAGCCGGAAACCACGCGCAAGGCGTGGCGCTCGGTGCTACGGCCATGGGCATAAAATCGCTCATCTGCCTGCCTGAGGGCGCACCCATCAGCAAGGTGGAGGCAACAAAGCGGCTGGGTGCCGAGGTGTGCCTCGTGCCTGGCGTCTACGACGATGCCTACCAGAAAGCTTTGCAGCTGCGCGACGAGAACGGCTACACCTTCATTCATCCCTTCGACGACGAGAACGTCATTGCGGGCCAAGGAACCATCGGTCTGGAGCTGCTCGACCAGCTGCCCGACGTTGAGGCCATCGTGGTGCCTGTGGGCGGCGGCGGACTGATCTCCGGCATAGCCTTTGCCGTGAAGTCGCTCAACCCCGAGGTAAAGGTCTATGGCGTGCAGGCAGAAGGCGCACCGAGCATGGTGCAGAGCTTGCATGACCACAAGCAGGAGGCGCTGCCTTTTGTCTCTACCATTGCCGACGGCATTGCCGTGAAAGAGCCCGGCTCGCTGACCTTCGAGACCTGCTCACGCTATGTCGACGACATCGTGACGGTGAGCGAGGACGAGATCTGTGCTGCCATCCTGCATCTGCTTGAGGCTGAGAAGATGGTGGCAGAGGGTGCTGGCGCTGCCAGCGTGGCTGCTGTGATGTTCAACAAGGTGCCTGTCAAGGGCAAGAAGACGGCGTGCATCGTGAGTGGCGGCAACATCGACGTCACCATTCTCAACCGCGTCATCAACCGCGGTCTGACGAAGAGCGGACGCATCTGCACGCTCTGCATAGAGCTTGACGACAAACCGGGACAACTCCTGCAGGTGAGCACCGTCATTGCGGAGCTGGGAGCCAACATCATAAGCGTGAGCCATGAGCGCAACGCCGACAGCGAGGCTGTGAACGCGTGCCTGCTGCGTCTCACCGCTGAGACAAAGAACCACGAGCATGTGGCAGAGATAAAGCGACAGCTCGTGGAGAAAGGTTTTAAGATTATAGAATAAAGAAGATATGAAACAGATTCACACCGACAACGCGCCCAAGGCGCTCGGACCCTACAGCCAGGCCATTGAGGCCGGAGGCATGGTGTTCGCATCAGGACAGGTGCCCATTGACCCTGCCACAGACCAGTTTGTAGAGGGCGGCATAAAGGAGCAGACACGTCAGTCGCTCACCAACGCCCAGAACATCTTGCGCGAAGCAGGCACCGACCTGCACCATGTGGTGAAAACAACGGTGTTCCTCAGCGACATGGACAATTTTGCTGCCATGAACGAGGTCTACGCCGAGTTTTTCCAGCAGCCTTATCCAGCACGCTCTGCCGTGGCTGTAAAGACGCTGCCCAAGGGTGCTCTCGTTGAGATCGAGTGTATCGCGGTGAAGGGATAACCCCGTTATATAAAAAAAAGGCGAACACAAGCTTGGGTGCTGTGTTCGCCTTTTTTCTTTGGCTCGTCATGAGCCGCTTGTTTGAACATTGTGCTTATTCGCTGAACGTCACGCAAGAGGGCGGTAATCACAAAAACCTCTTGTTTTCAAACGATTGCATTATAATGAACAGAGTTTGAAAAAACTGCCTTATAAGCAACAGTGCGTTCCTTTTTATATCTTACAATTTTATAGTGAATATTAAAAAAAAGTAATAAAAAGTAAATAAAATTTGTTTGTTTAAAATAATTTGTCTACTTTTGCTTTCTCATATATGACGAAAAAACTTGACCATATATAGATTGTGGCCAGAAGATCAGTGATTGTAAAAAGGAACCAAAAACATTATAAAAGATTGTTTGTATATGAAGAAAGTTTACAAAAAATTAGTGACTTGCTCACTTGCTGTGCTGGCATTGTGGCCAACTACGGCGGTAAAGGCGCAGACGGCTGTCGATGACGGCCAGACCTTTTATGCGTATCGTATTGACCAATTGAAAAAAGATGCCCAGGGCTTTAGCACGACACCGGAGATTGGTTGGGTGACATTCAACACCAACGACACGACTAAGGTGACGCTGCTGAAGAAGATAACGGGCTATTATGACATGGAGAAGGTGGGCGCTGGCGAGTATCTCGACGGCAAAATCTACACCTATGGCTATCAGTATGATGCTTCTGACTATGATGAAGCTTACCAGTCTACAAAATACATTGTGTATGATGCCGAGACCTTTGAGCCTCTGAAAACCATCGAGCGCTATGGAGAGCGCCGTGTGTCTGACATGACTTACGATTATACAACCAACACGATGTATGCGTTGGCAGAGGATGAGGTGACTAACTACCGCGAGCTGAAAGTGACCAGTCTTTGTATCGTAAACACAGAGACGGGTGAGCTGACGCGTGTGGGTGGCACGGGTGACCTCTATGGCATTAACGGCTACGGAAAAAAGGTAATTGACAACCTTGTGACGCTGGCTTGCGACAAGAACGGCAACCTCTATGCCATGTCGGCCTACCGCCATTTCTATAAGATAGACAAGTTCACGGGCAAGGCTACCGAGATAGGCAAGGAGCACAAATTGGCTGTAGAATCGTTCTTCCAGTCGATGACCTTCGGTGCTGACGGCGTGCTCTACTGGACGCAGCACACGGCTCACCCCTACGGATGGCTCACCACCATCAACACAACCACAGGTGTGCCCACAAAGATAGGCACGCTGGGCCACAGCGACAAGCTGACCTGCTTGTTCCAGAAACGCAGTCTGGTGAAGACTTTCCCGCTGGCCGTAACCGATCTGAAGGCGGTGAACGACGAGGTTAAGCACAACCAGGTGACGCTGACCTGGACATTGCCCACCAAAAACTATGATGGTACCGACGCCAACCTGACCGGTGTGCGCGTTTATCGTCTTGGCACGGCCGAGCCTATTGCTGAGTTAGGAAACGATGCCACATCGTTTGTTGACGAGCATTCGGACAATGGACAGACGGCTTATGAGGTGGTAGCGGTAAACGCCACTGCCCCTGGTGTGCCTGCCACCGTTAGCCTGTTTGCCGGCTACGACCAGCTGAAGGGCGTGAACAAGCTGCATGCGGTGAGAGACAAAGCCACCAACGAGGTGAGCGTGTCGTGGAAAAAGCCTACGCAGACGGTGAACAAAGGCTATGCCGATTTCGACAACATCGTGTATAATGTCTATCGCGTAAATCTGATTTCGCAGACCTATGAGCAGCTGTCAGCAAACCAGAAGGAGCTCACCTTCAGCGAGGCTCTTTCTGACGAGGGCATCTACTGTTATGTGGTAGAGGCTGTCAGCGGTGGCGTGATAGGCTTGGGTGCCAAGACAGAGAACTTAACTGTGGTAGCGACAAAGGTGCCGCCCTTTACCGCTAAGTTTGAGAAAAACGGCGACGGCCTGTTCTGGACAGCGGCTAATCTTCCGCATAAATATGGTGCAGGATGGTCAATATCCACTTCTGTAGACAAAAATTTTGATGGCTACTATGCTCGTTTGTATAAGGCTTCAGCCAACGACCCGCTGGACGACTGGTTGATCTCGCCGCCAATACAGATGGAGAAGGGTGAATATAACCTTTCTTATTATGGCAAGGGCTCGGCAACGGCCAAGTGGAGCTGGGCTGTGATGCTGAGCGACAACGACGAAGAACTCAGCAACTTTAACACGGAGCTCGACCGCCACGATGACGAGATCGTGTTTGGTGACAAGACGGTGCAAGGCGGATGGAAACAAGTATGCAACAAAAACTTCACCATCGCCACCCCGGGCATCTACTATATAGGTCTCCACGGCTATACCAAGGAGGGCTCTTACATCTCGCTCTGCATTGACAACCTGAGCATTACGCCAGTAACCTCTGGCATAAACAGCGTGAAGGACACGCCTGCTGCCAAGCTGACCTTCAAGGATGGCGTGGCTGAGGTATCGGGTGGTAAGACAATCAAACAGTGGACGGTGTATAACGCTCAAGGTCAGCAGGTAATGCAGGGCTTGGGCAACGGAACGCCTAACGTGCAGATTGGCCTCTCGGCGCTGAACAACGGCCTCTATGTCGTGTGCGTCACCACTACTGATGGCACCGTTCAGACTTTGAAGCTGAAGAGATAATAAGATAAAAACAATATAAAAGGCCGACTGTATGGAATGTAATTCTCATGCAGTCGGCCTTTTTCATGACTTCGTCATTCAAAAACATCTGACTTTTTTACAAAATTGTTAATAGGGTGTTCAAAATTAATCACATCTTCTTATAAGATACACATATCTTCTTATAAGATTCAAATATGCGATTAATTTTGAACACCCGCTTATATGCTTTATATGCCCAAATACTTGTGTCCAGGTAAAAATGACAGCAGCTTGCCGGTAATCACACAGCACAGAAAGGAAAGCAGAGCTATGCAGGGGATAGCTGCCCAAACAGGTATGAGCGGCTCTGCCTGGTTGCCGTTCACGAAGAAACTGGCAATAGGGGCCAGGAAGAACAGGTGCATCAGATACATGCTGAACGAGAGGCGGGAAATGCCTGTAATCCATCTGGGGGCTTCTTTCTGCTCAATACATGTGAACAGCAGGAAGGCACCAAAGGTGGCCAGCAACACGTTGGGCGTACAGAATTCCCACGACCATTCAAGCAGAGGTGTCTCTATGATCTGACCGGGAACACCCTTCCACCAGAATGACCAACCTGTAAAGGCACCACCTATGAAAAGGCAGATTAAGCCGATTCTCATTCTCTTGCCCCGATTCCAGGTGATGTGCTTTCTGATGTAATGTGCCAGCACCAGATAGCCCAGATAGCCTGAGCAGTACCAGAGCATTGTAAACCCATTCCAGAAACATTCGCCCCAAAGCTCACGGGTGACAAATCTGTGAAGCCATGGAATGAAGGTTGAGAGAATGAAAATGCCGATGAATGTGAGCTCCTCTTTGGCCGTTGATTTTTCCAGCCAGGGCGAGACGACAGGGATGATGAGGTAGAGCGAGATGAGCGGATACATAAACCACAGGTGTCCGGCCATTGGTGAGAAATTGAATGGCAACATCCACAGACCGTCCAAAGCTTCGTTCCACGTCCATTGGCCGAGCAAGGCGGGGATGAAAGTGTAAAGGAGCTGAAAGACTATGAACGGTGGCAGGATGCGCATGAATCGCCGTTTATAGAATGAGTGCATCGTCATGCCCTCCTTCATTGGCACAAGAAGGAAAGCACTCACCACCATGAACAGAGGCACGCAGATGCGGCTTAACGCTCCGTCATAGAACGAGACCCAGAAGCGGTTGCTTTCATTGGCCAGCATTGACACATTGCCGGCCAATCCTGAGCTGTCTGCACCATAGAAATTTTCGCTGGCATGAACAAGCATGACCAGAAAACAGGCCACGACGCGGATGTACTCAATAAAAACTATTTGTTTCTTTTCCATGTTTTGTTTGTGTTTTTGCTAGATTGATATAGAATGCAAAGGTAAGAAAAAAACAAGAAGTTCACAAGTTTGTGGCTTGTCTTTTGCACCGCTAAAAACAAGCGAAAAAGAGGGCGCGGAAAACTGTATATTTATGCAGTTTTGCCCTCTTTTTTAGTGGCGTTTTAAAAGAGCCCAACTTACGATTTGAAAGTGCCCAAATGACGTCCTCAAAGAGGCTCT
>OQVL01002537.1_pt1 | contig 11166 bp, 4 predicted proteins | sample 1691501 | NCBI WGS metagenome assembly OQVL01 (sample SAMN03418253, study PRJEB22391) | human gut metagenome | biome: human-gut; feature: organic feature; material: feces | host: Homo sapiens | place: Tanzania | collected 2013-01
TATGCCTTCGGATTTTCCTTTGCCAATCGTTCACGTATCTCTATTGCCGCCTTATGCATATCTTCACTTTCCTTAAATCGTTGTGTATCGCTATACAGAACAGCTAAATTATTATACAAATTATCTATTCGTATATTTATGTTCGAATTGCTTTCTTGTCCTATTTTTTTAATATCTTGATATAATATTCTTCAGCCTCCTTAAAACAATTTTGTTTTTGAAAGAAATGCGCACATTCAAAAACATTTTGGAAATTACAAGTATCTACATCAGCCAAGTGTTTAACGTAAACGGCAGCGGAATCGTACTGCATATTTTGGATGGCAATGTCGTACTTGCCTCTCCAATACATACATGCCGTTTCTATTTTGTTTTTACGTATCTCTTTTTCTTTTGCAAGCATCGACTCTTTCTCTTCTATATCGCGATTCAGAGTCTTTATATCGTTCATTTCCTTGTTGATGTCAATGGTGTTGAGCAGCGAATCGGCTTTTTCCAATTCTCCATTTTCGATGTATGAACACAATTCGGCTTTACGATTGTTCATTGTCGCATAGTCGAGGTTGACATATTCCTCCACCATTTTGTCTATCAGTTCGTTGCGCTTTAGGTATTGGTTGTCCAAGTTGCCCAACTGTTCTTTAAGAGAGCGTATTTGAGTTTCGAGTTCATCCGAATTCTTTTTCTTGTCTGACAACGCTTTCTCTAAAGACGTTATCTTTTTCTGCAACTCCCTTGTTTTGGCATTATAGCTTTTAGTGATTCGTTCTTCTATGACTTTTGAGATGCGCGCTTCGTTTTGTATACGTTCTTCTCTTGATTGCATAACAATTTCAACGGCTACTTTTCCTACATTATATGCAGGTGCCAATGGTGACAACAAGGTGTAGCCTTTCAATGTAACACTGCTAATGCTAAACTGCGTCTTACCCCCACCAAGATTAAAATTAAAAGTGCCGTTGGGTGCAGTAACTTTTGATCCGTTAAGTCCTTTGACAAACACTCTCGCTCCCTTCAATGGCGAGCCGGTACGATTGTAGGACGTGCCTTGCGAACGCACGTATCCATTCTGTATTTGTGCAGATGCGGTGATGCACGAAATAAACAATGCGAATAATACAGATAATGTCTTCTTCATATAATGTTTAGTTTTTATTTTGTGAAAACAGCATCAGAGTCTCCACATTTGGCGTCTTTAATTGTGTCAACCAGCGACACTTCTGATGATGTCAAGTTATATACAGTGCTTTGTTTCTCAATAGGAATAATGGCATCTACAACGCCTTGATCATTGCTCTTAGCCTCCACTCCAGCGATACGAATGGTTTTGCCTGCAACGGGCATCACCTGGGAGTCATACATGGTGAAACGCACATGTCCGAACGCATTGATGTCGCGAGAAATACTTAAAGCGATGTTTTTGCTTAGTAAAAGAGTTGTATCTGTGGTACACCAATCCTCACACCTGAACTGTACCCTTATTTCCTTTCCAATCATACTGGCAGGAATATTGGTGAAAGTAGCTGTACTGCAAAGTGTATTCAACGTGTCTGTTTTCTTTTCATTGTCGAGCATCAGCGTAACTACTGCATTATGCAGAGGTGGCAGGTTCTTATTATGGACACTGGTCTCTTTCAACGAAACCTCAACATCCACAGGTCTGTTTGTTAGCCATGTTACGATCAAGGTAGCCAATACAGCCGCCATGCCTATAAACCAAAAAGCAATTCTCTGCCGCAGCATACGTCGGTGGCGTTGCCAGATACTGTCGAACTCCACTCCTAAGAGTTTTGTGACTATCTGCACATACGCCCTCTCTCGGTTCAGCCAAGGCCACCGGTATACCTTCTCATGTATGTTGGCGCCAAGTATCTCAGGAATGCCAAACTGTTTGACCTTCGGATTGAAGCATTCTGCAGACTTGTCGCCACTGTTCGGCTCACCGTCTATTATAAAGAAATGAATGTTCTTGGTACGTCCTAACTGATGAAAGAACTCTATCTCAAGTCCGACATAATACGATTGGGCTGAGTTAGGCGAGCATATCACAATCAGATTTTTTGACTGTCGCAATCTATTCTTCAGTTCTTCTGTCAGACCACCTGGTTGGATGTCGTATGGGGCAAAGAATATCGGATTAAGAGGTTTGCGTTTCCATCCGTGTTTGCTGCAGAGAGTAGCAGGCATACTATAACTTTCCAGTTTTTTGTGTATGCGTTTTCCCCATTTCGTATCATGTGTGCTATATGATATGAATGCAAAATATTTGAACTGTTGTTCCATATACTTAAAGCTGTGTTTGCGATTACCGCGTTGTGGGAATGATGTTACCATAGCGCGGTTATAATGTAACCGAGGCGTGGTAACAATGTTACCGAAGTGCGGTAATAAAGTTACCGCGCTTCGATTGCTGTACATTAGAAAGCATCCAAGAGGATAAATGTTGCCCAATGCTTTGCTTCGGTATATCCTTTGCTTCTCAGTTCCTGCTGGGCTTTTATCAATGCTTTGCGTTTGCTTTCTCCAGCCATAAGGTTTCGATAGAAACATATCATCAGTTCGGCTGTCGAGTTGTCATATACATTTTTAAGGCTCATCAGCAAGGTGTGTACACCGGCATTCTTGAAGCCACGCTGCAAACCTATCACGCCGTCTGTGCCCATCTTTCCAAGTCCGGTCTCACACGCAGAAAGAGCTACAAGGTCGCATTCTCTTAGATTCATCTTTGCAACTTCTGCCGCTGTCACTACTCCGGTTGAGTCGAGGTTGGCACCAGCAAACGCCAACATGCTGTACGACATCGCCTCTGCATCCGAGGTGTTTTTCTTGTCTGTAATGTATGCGCCATGGGTAGCAATATGAAGAATGTTGGTCTTCGTGTCAGACAACCTCAAGAAAGCCTTCTTGCTTGCTTCTCTATCCATGAACGGTTTAACAGACTTTATTTTTCCGCTTTTTAGAATTTGTTCTATTTCCACAACCTCCTTTTTGGTATTTGCGAGGTCTGCAAATTCACCATGTTGACCATTGCTTCGCATGGCAGAAATTGCTTGCTTGGTTGAACGCGACATTGTTGCATCTTCATTATAATTTATGTCGCCAAAGAGTATGGCGTTGGTCGTAGCGACCTTTTTATGACTGTAGCAGAGCTCTTTTGTTGTCGAAAGTCTATACACTTCCATTTGTTCTGACAAAGGTTTGCCTTCGTACGAGAGATATTCAATGGCAATGAGATTGAAAACGCCGTCTGCCGAGAAGAACAATCGTTGCTTACCATTAAGATACGGCTTCAGTTTGTTCCAGACTGTGCTATTTGCGGCATCGAACAGACGCTCGTTGTTTTGCATAGACTTTGCCTCAGCAAGGGTGCAGACAGTCAGGGCTACCGGCTGGTTCATCTCTGATGTGAGCACCAATGCCTTGATGACATTCTCGTCGTCAAAAGCGCTGGTGCCGACAACGGCAAATTCTATGGCAACATCCTTGGGTGAGAGTTTCTGCTGCACATCCTTCCAATCGTATGATATGTAATTGGTGAAGTCGGCAAATTCTGAACAACCCTTATAAAGCTGCAAGAGCAAAGCCTGGTTCTTCTGGGTCAGCTTTAGTATTTTTGCCATGTCGTCATCACTCCCGGCATTCTTGCGCAGATGCTGTATCTGTGTCTCGTTCTCCTTAGTCTCCTCGTATAGAGCTCTCATCTTCTTGTCGCCTTTTTGTTGGAGCAGTTTCTCAAACTCAATTGCCGAATTCAGCAATATACCCTTAGCCAAGAGTTCTGCATCGTATGCTACGGCTGCAAAATCTGCTTGTAGCGAAGCGTCTTCTGCCGGAATCATTATTAGCAAGTCCAACATTTCTTTTATGTTTTGTTGCTCTTCTTGCCAGGTTAGCAAACGTTCATTTTCGCTTTTCATACGAAACTCGTCTCTAATAGCATCCCTCACAGCCTCAACGTATTGCTGGTAGTAGGCTACGGCATCTACATAATCTTCTTTCATTGCATAGCAGCCAGCGATAGTTGCAAGTGAGCGGGCATAGGTAAGTTTGCCGAGATATTGTCGAGTCATTTGCAGGTTAGCCTTCTCGTCTATAATGATATTGTCGAGCTTGCGGTTTCTTGCCTTTAGCATTTCCTCGTCATTGTATTCCACGTCTTCCGCTCTGCCAGCATAGAAATAACAGAGTTTTAGAGAAGACGCGGCGTCAGTATATTCCTGCGACATGCCCTTTGTCTCGAACAGTCGCATAGCAGCCTTGTGGTGTTCTATAGAGGAGTCGTACTCTTTGTTGAATTTCTCCGCCTTGGCAAGACGTAGTACAGCCTTTGGATATTCTTCGCTGTCGGGTTCGTATTGTTCATAGTAAGCCACAGCTTCTTTGTAAGCCTTAACAGCCATGTCGAATTTGTTCAAAGCAGAAAGCGCATTACCAATACCTTTATTACATTCGGCAATCTTTTTTAGTGCGGAGTTTTGCTGTGAATCGCCCTTGTTGTCTTCTGTAGAAGTTTGCAACTTGTAGAAATTTATAACTTCATTGAAGTTGTCGATTGCTTGCTGGTATTGTTTGCCGATATGGTAATATAGAGCCGCCATATAGAGCTGGGAAGCATAAGTCTTGTTCATTCCCTGCGTTTTTAGTATCAGCTTTGCCGATTGTGTGCCATATTCGCCAGCAGCAGCCATATCGTTAGCGTTAGCCAGGAATTTCGCATACGCCTGATACGCTTCCGCTTTTTGCATGTCGTCCATCTTCATTGACAACACGCGCAAGAAACACTCTTTTGCTTTAACCGAGTTGCCTTTCATTGCATAATAATTAGCCCTTGCCAGCATACATTTCGGCTCGTTGCACTCCTTTTTCAATTCGTGCTGATTGTGGTCTTCTGTCAAAGTCATCAAGCGCATAAGATTCTCTTTGTCGTTACGGTCGCTGTAGATCATGGCAAGCCATTCAAGAAGACTCTCGTACATCTTGCTGTACTTCTCAACGCTTGGCAGAGCCAATTCCCAATATTTCACAGCTCCGTCAATATTATTGCTTAGATAATAGAAACGTCCCATGTTGAGGGCATAGAGTCCGTAATTCTTATGTGGCTTTCCAAGTTTTGCCTTCAACTTGTCGCAAAGAGCCATTGTTCGCTCTTGATATTTCACAGCTGTCGCGTTGTCGTTTTCCAACGCGAAGGACAAGGCATAGTTGTTGAGCGATGTAATATAGTCTTCGTTTACTTCCCCGAATAGTTGTTTGCGCATATCCAAAGCTTTCTTGGTATATGAGCGACCTTCAGCAATCTTTCCTTCGTTCACACATTGTTTGCCTTTGTCGTGAAGGGCTTGCGCTTCGGAAGCCGATTGAGCGTTGGCTATCAGGCAGAAAGAGAATGCCAGTATAGATAATAAGATTCTGTACATAGTTTTTGGAGATTGTTATTTAGTTTTTAGTTGTTAATAATTACAAAGCTTATATCTTTCTTGCTACAGTTGATTACCTCCAACTCTACGATGTTCATACAGTTGTTAGGCAATATAAAAGATGTTTTCCTATTAGGTTTACCGCGTTTGACATCTTCGGTGTCATCATATCGCTTGTTAAGTCCCTTCTTGTTTGTGACCCGAATTTTCATTGTTACTCGTCCTCCTGCTTCAGCGACAACCGCAATATCCTGCCTGTTTTTAGACGTGAATGTACATTTTACGCTTTTCCCGGCTTTGGCAAGAAAATTCTTTGTGCGTATAGAGCCGTCGGCAGTTTGTCCTCTTTGACTTATGTTCTCGTTGATGGTGTCAGCCTTTGAATAGGCGTCTTCACCGCTAACCAACATATTGCCACTCAAATCAGTTGAAACTATCACAGTTTCTTTTGTTATATTTAAAACGTAATCACCTAAATCTTCTATAAGACTTGCACTATCTTCAGGAGCAGGTGTCCAGTCACTAACTGTATTTCCTTTTTCTAACATCATATTACTTATTTCTACTGTTCCTACAAAAGCATCCATTCTAATTTGTACACCAGTAGCACTATCAAAATTAATTGGAGCAGTTATAGTATGCTTATAAGTAAAAGTACCATCACTGCTAGGAGTAATTCTACTCCATCCTTTACTTGAACCTCCATAAGTTTGTATTATAAAATCTCCACTAGTATAGTTTGAAACTTTATATGTGAATGATAATGTTATTTTTTCACCGTTACAAGAAGATTTTGCATCACTCAATAGATATAAATTAGTACATTGATTAGCACTTTTAGTTCCAGTGATTGTTTTAGCATTTTTAGTATCAAGTAAATAGTTTCTACCACCAAAACTTAATTCCTTTAACTCGTCTTTTGTTGTATATGTTTTACTTACTGTATTCAATATACCATCTGCTTTTTGGTCTATTGCACTATTCATATTAGTTGTAGTAGTATAATTGCTTGATAAGTTGTTAGCTAAATCATTCACAACTGTTTTCTCAGCATAACTATCACTTACTGTACTTAATATACCATTAGCTTTTTGATCAATCGCACTATTGACTTGCGTACTAGTATAATAATTTTTTTCCAACTTAGTATTTAAATCTGTAACACTTGATGTTGTGGCATATGTTTTACCTACAGTTGTTAACACACCTGTTACTTTTTGATCTATTATACTATTCATATCACTTGTAGTTGTATAGTCTTTAGCTAATTTATCTGTTAAATCAGTCACAGTAGTTTGCTTAGCATAATCTTTACTAACTGTTTGCTTAAATCCTTCTAATGTATGTTCTAAATTAGATTGTTGACTTTTGACCTCCTTAATAGCTTCACCTAGCGATTCTAATATTGGTTCAGTATAAGTTGTTTTAGTTGGGTTCTTCCAAGTTTGTTTATATCTCATCCAATAATATTTACCAACTTCAAGTGTAGGCATAGTATCTAACCAATCTCCACCTGTTTGAGTAGTTGCGCTATCAGAAGCATACCATTGAGGTGTACTACTTGTCATAGATTGACCAGTATCACCTTTTTCCCCTTGTTGTCCTTGTTGTCCTTGATTACCTTGTTCACCTTTTTCTCCTTGGTCTCCCTTGTCACCCTTATCACCTTTGAATCTACTCCATACGTAATCAGCTTTATTATTACTTTCATCAGGTGTAGTCTTATTTATAGCGATACCTATGTACATAGTACTATTCTTTGGCGTATCGTATAAACCTGTTCCATCAGCATTATCGCTATATTTTATCCATGTGTAATGAGTGATACCATCATCACCTTTAGCACCTTGTACTCCAGTATCACCTTTTTCACCTTTGATTAAACTCCATGTATAGTCGGCTTTGTTAACACTCTCATCAGCAGTTGTTTTATTATAAGCGAAACCTATATAAGTTTTATTAGTTGGGTCATCACTAATACCAGTTCCTTTATCATCATCAGCATATTTTATCCATGTGTAGTAAGTTTTACCATCCTTACCTGCTACACCTTGTAAACCTTGGTCTCCTTTTTCTCCCTTGAATTTACTCCATATGTAGTCACTCTTATTGTTACTCTCAGTGGCAGTTGTTTTGTTAGGAGCAATACCAATGTACATTGTACTATCTTTTGGAGTGTCATATAAACCTGTGCCATCAGCGTTATCACTATATTTTATCCAAGTATAATGAGTAACACCGTCTTCACCTTTAACCCCTTGTACACCTTGGTCTCCTTTATCTCCTTTTATTAGACTCCATATGTAGTCAGAAGGTTTGTCGCTTTCAGTTTGTGTAGTTTTGTTATAAGCAAGTCCAATATAAGTCTTGCCTGTTGGGTCATTACTAATACCTTCACCAGTTACACTATCAGCATATTTAATCCAAGTATAGTAAGTGATACCATCGTCACCTTTAACACCTTGTTCACCTTTAAATTTACTCCATGTGTAATCGGTTTTGTTATTGCTTTCATTAGGCGTTGTTTTATTAACACCAATTCCGATATATTTCGTTGTATCTTTTGGAGTATCATATAATCCAGTACCATCTGCATTATCACTATATTTAATCCAAGTGTAGTAAGTAGTACCATCTGCACCAGTATCACCTTTTATACCAGTATCTCCTTTTTCCCCTTTAATTAGACTCCACGTATAATCAGTTTTATTAGTACTTTCAGTAGACGTTTCCTTGTTATAGGCAAGACCAATATAAGATTTACCAGTTGGATCATCGCTAATGCCAGTTCCATTAATATCATCTGCGTATTTTATCCATGTATAATATGTTTTACCATCTTTTCCAGGGACACCTTGTAAGCCTTGCTCACCTTTGTCACCTTTGAATCTACTCCATACATAATCAGCTTTATTACTACTTTCGTTAGGTGTTGGTTTATTTATGGCAATACCTATATACATAGTACTATCCTTCGGTGTGTCATATAGTCCCGTACCATCTTCGTTGTCACTATACTTAATCCATGTATAGTAAGTTTTACCATCTTCACCTTTGACACCCTGTACTCCTGTGTCTCCTTTTTCCCCTTTTATCAAACTCCATGTGTAATCAGAAGGTGTATTACTTTCAGTAGATGTTTCTTTATTGTAAGCAAAACCTATATATGTTTTACCAGTTGGATCATTACTTATACCACTACCATCTATAGTGTCAGCATATCTAATCCATGTGTAATAAGTTTTACCATCTTCACCAGGAGTTCCAGGCACACCTTGTAAACCTTGATCACCCTTATCACCTTTTTCACCTTTTATCTTACTCCATGTATATTTACTAACTAGTTCGCTATCTTTTTCGTTTGTGTCAGTGTAAACTCCTATGTATGCCCCAGCGGTTTCACCTTTATTTGATGTGAAAGTTTTACCTCCATCATCACTATATTTAATATGCAAATAATATGTTTCACCATTTATACCATTAGTACCAGGGATACCTTGTTCACCTTGCATACCTTCAAATCTACTCCATTTATAAGCAGTATAATCAGTACTATCATTTGGGTCATAATCAACATAAGTACCTATGTAAGCACTAGGAGTTTCAGTCATTGGATTACCATTTGCATTAGCACTATATTTTATATGGAAATATGTTGTTTTACCATCTTTCCCAGCTGCACCTTGTATTCCTTGTTCCCCTTGTTCTCCTTGGATACCTTGATCACCTTTATCTCCTTTTTCACCTTTAGCACCTTGGATACACACAGGTGTTGAATATTTTATTCCTCCATTAGAATAAGTATATTTTACACGTTGCCATACATATTTTCCACTAACCCAAGTAGGAGATTTATCAGTAATCCATTCACCACCTTCTAAAGAAGTAGCAGAAGTAGATACATAAAATTGTGTTTCAGAGTTAGTCAAAGAAGAACCTACATTTGTTTCTAATGATCCTATTTTATTAACTAAACTATCTACTGTACTAACAGTTGAATTATAAGCATCTTTTAATTGAATTGTTTTACCATTTTCAGTAGTTATTGTTGTGTTATCAATCAAAGAACTGATTTGTCCTTGTTGAAGTTTTATATTAGTTGTATTACTTTGAACTTGTTTTATAACAGAACTTAAATCACCATCAACTGTTATTTTTTCTATACTATCAACCTTAGTTTTCAAAGCCGTAAACGCCACATCTAAAGTTTGATTTGTATCATCGAACTTAATTTTACTAGAATTAATTGTACTTGTATTTCCATTTATATTAGTAATTAAACTATCAATATCTATTTTTCCACCTGATATATGAGCATCATCACTAACCATATCATCTACTATTAAACCACTACCAATTGCTCCACTTTTTATACCCTTCTCGTCTATTAATACCCCTGTTCCTTCTGCATTAAATAATGAGAATGTGAATTCACCAGTAGCATCTTTTCCTATTTGAATACGTACCTTACCATTTTTGTCTTTAAATTGTTGAAGATTGCCTTTTAATGTCATACTTCCATCGTCAGATTGTATATTAACTTTATTAGTATTTAACACACCAGCGTTTATTTTATTAGCATTTACAGTATCTATAATTGTAGAAGCTGTTGCTGTATTTTTTAAAAATATACCTGGTGTTTTTTGACAAGCCGCTTCAATTTGAACGATTGAAGAAGCATCATAAACTGAAGGAAATAAAAATAAATCTGCTCTTTTATAATAATAACTTAAAATATTTCTATTAGTTATTTTCCCACATAATATTATATCGTTATTAAGATCCAACTGTTTTATATGTTCTTTTAAAACATCCTCATCTTGTCCCATCCCAACATAAAACATTTTAAATTTTAAATCAGGTCTTTCTTCTTTTAATATTTTTAAAGCATCAACAATAAATAAAACATGTTTTAATACATTTATCCTACCTACAAATAAGAATACCTTAACATCAGGTGTTAAATTATATTTTTTATCAATATAATTATAAGCATGTTTTTCTTCCTTAACAGGTAACATTTCCGTAGCATTATTTAAAACTTTAGGTAATTTTTTATAATGATATTCTTCATGAAATATTCTTGCAACCTCTTGGTTAACAGCATAACATTCATCACAGTTATTAAATACATCCATTAACCCTTCAACGAGATAACTTGCTATATATTCACTTTTTACTATTCTTTTAAAATCTTGTTTAAACTGTGAATGCATTGTTCCTATGCATGGTATATTTCTTTCTTTAGCATATTTAACCCCAACTTTACCAAGAGTAAAAGGCGAATGAATATGTACTATATCTAAATTACAACTATTAAGTTTTTTATAAAATTTCATATCAAGTTTAGGTACAGGAAGTAAATAATCAAAAAAAGCAGGTTCAAAAGAATTACATCTAATTACTTGGTATGGTAATTTACTATCATCATATTTTTTTCTATATTTAGGGGCGAATACAATAACATTAGCATACTTTACTAATCTTCTTGCATAATTATCAACCACCATAATAACACCATCTGTCATTGGAAAAAACGAATCTACGAAAAGTCCAATTGTTATTTTTTTATCCATAAATATCCTCCGAAATAATTATATCATTAATGCTTTTTTTATACAAATAAAAGGAAGTAAACTTATTCAATGTTTACTCCCTTATTGAATATATACAAACATAAGTAATAATATACTATAATTAATATAAAATAATACCAAACAGATCGGAAGAGCGTCGTGTAGGGAAAGAG
>OQVL01002540.1_pt1 | contig 11157 bp, 12 predicted proteins | sample 1691501 | NCBI WGS metagenome assembly OQVL01 (sample SAMN03418253, study PRJEB22391) | human gut metagenome | biome: human-gut; feature: organic feature; material: feces | host: Homo sapiens | place: Tanzania | collected 2013-01
AAGTGGCGGGATTCGAACCCGCGGCCTTTTGGTCCCGAACCAAACGCGCTACCAAACTGCGCTACACCTCGAAAGTGGAGCCAATAATGGGACTCGAACCCATGACCTGCTGATTACGAATCAGCCGCTCTACCAACTGAGCTATATCGGCATCCAGGCTAATGAGGCATGCTGCTTCATCAGCATTAATTAGTTTACCACAAGCAAAAAAGAAATCAAATAGAAAATAAACGATATGTATGAGAAAGGAGTAACTGGAATGAGCGAAGCATTATTATTGGTAGCCGAGGGCTACGAACAGATTGCTGCCGGAATCAGAAAGATGGTCGCAGCACAGAAAGATACATCTAAAAAGGAAGAGAAGCCTGTGAAGAAGGCAGAAAAGAAGGAAACTCTTGTGGCAGATACATCGAAGGATGAAGCTGCCACGAAGGAGACAGCCGTTGACAGAAAGACGGTCCGTGCTTTCCTTGCGGACAAGTCCAGATCAGGAAAGACCTCCGAGGTAAAGAACCTGATCGGGCAGTTCGGTTTCCAGAAGCTGTCGGATGTTCCTGATGAAAAACTGCCGGAACTGTATGAGAAAGCACAGGTGCTTTAATGGGCGGCCACGCAAGATACTCACCATCGTCCGGCAAAAGACGTCTGGAATGCCCTCCATCATTACTGCAGGAGGAGCAGTTCCCGGATGAAGAGTCACCCTTTGCAGCAGAGGGTACTGCCGGACATGCGATGGCAGAGTATCTCATCAATAAGTATCTGAAGAAAAGAACAAAAAGACCTGTATCAGATTATTATTCGGATGAGCTGCTCGAAGCAGTGGATGACTACGTGGAATACAACATCGGTCAGATCGAACAGGCAAGAAAGGACTGTGATGACTCGTTCATCGGAGTGGAGCTGAAGGTCAGCCTTGCACACAGAATCAAGGACTGTTTCGGTACTGCAGATATGGTGGTAGTCGATTCCCATAAGATCCATATTATCGATCTGAAGCTCGGCAAAGGCGTGGTGGTCGATGCGGAACAGAATGTCCAGCTTATGATCTATGGACTTGGAGTTCTGGACATGCTTGGCTTCTTATATGAGATTGACACGGTGGAACTTACCATCGTCCAGCCGAGGATCGAACATTTTTCCACTTGGGAGATATCAGCCGAGGAGCTGCTTGTATGGGGAAAGGATGTCCTTGAACCGGGAGCAGCAAAGGCTCTTGCCGGAGAGGGAGAGTTTAAAGCCGGAGACCACTGCCGATTCTGCAAGGCAAGATTTACATGCCGTGCAAGGGCAGAGGAATATCTGAAACTTGCCCAGATGGAATTTGCCGAGCCGGCCCTTATGTCGGATGAGGAAATTGCAGAAGTTCTTTCCAAGGCAGATGCCCTGAAGAAATGGGCAGAAGAAGTTTACACCTATGCACAGAATGAAGCGGTGGTCAACCACAAGGAATGGCCGGGATACAAGCTCGTGCTGGGAAGAAGCAACCGTAAATATACGGATGAAGATGAAGTGGCAGAGGCAGCACAGAAAGCCGGATACACGGACATCTATAAAAAGAGCCTGATCGGCATTACCGAGATGGAACGGCTGATGGGCAAAAAGAAATTTAATGAGATCCTTGGTTCACTGGTGTACAAGCCTGACGGCAAGGTCACACTGGTGCCGGATTCAGATAAAAGAGAAGCAGTTAAAACAGCAACCGCAGAAGCGGATTTTAAGGAGGACTAAATTATGACAACAGCTAATTTAACAAAAGTAATCGTACCTTGCAGACTCAGCTATGCACACCTGTGGGAGCCGGACTCCATCAACGGAAGCGAGCCGAAGTATTCCGTATCCTGCATCATCGACAAAGAGGATAAGGAAACCATCGCCAAGATCAAGAAGGCAATCGAGATCGCTAAGAATGAGGGAAAAGGCAAGTGGGGCGGCAAGATCCCGGCGAACCTGAAGACTCCGCTCAGAGACGGTGACATCGACAGACCTGAAGACGAGGCGTATGCGGACAGCATGTTCCTGAACGCCAACAGCAAGCAGGCCCCTCAGATCGTGGACAGACAGGTACAGCCGATCCTTGACCAGAGCGAGGTATATTCCGGCTGCTACGGAAGGGTATCCATTACTTTCTATGCTTACAACAGCAACGGAAATAAGGGTATCGCAGCAGGACTTGGAAATGTACAGAAGTTAAGGGATGGAGAGCCTCTCGGTTCCAGAGCAAATGCCAAGGATGAGTTTGAGGCCGTGGATGCAGAGGATGATTTCCTTGCATAGGAGCATAACGGCAGTTTTAAACCGGGCGGTGGTTTCCACCGTCCGTGTACATAAAGGAGATGTTATTTCATGGAAGAACTGATGAAAGAGCTTAACAGCATAAAAAAGTATATCCCGTATAACACATACCGCACCATCAAGGGACAGATGAGGTCCGGCAATATGGCAGCAGCAAGAACGGGGATCAACAGAATAAAGAAAAGAGTGGAGGGACAGGCTTATGGACACACTTGCAATTGATATTGAAACTTACTCAGATGTATCACTCCCGGACTGCGGGGTACATAGATATGCAGCATCGGAGCAATTCGAGATCCTTTTGTTTGCATACAGTCTGAATGACGAACCGACAAGGATCATTGACCTTGCATCCGGGCAGACGATGCCGGATGAGATCATGGAATGCCTTATGGATGATTCCGTGGTAAAAACAGCATTCAATGCTGCCTTTGAGCGTAACTGTATCAACCGCTTCTTCGGGCTTTCCTTAAAGCCGGAAGGATGGAGATGCACGGCAGTTCAGGCATCCATGCTGTCGCTTCCGCTGTCACTGGAAGGCGTGGGCGAAGCACTGAACCTTGATAAGAAGAAAATGTCGGAAGGAAAGGACCTTATCCGCTATTTCTGTATGCCGTGCAAGCCTACCAAGGCAAACGGGGGAAGGACAAGAAACCTTCCGTCCGATGCTCCTGAGAAGTGGGAGCTGTTCAAGACATACTGCATCCGTGACGTGGATGTGGAAAAGCAGATCAGAAACAAGCTGGCAAAATTCCCGATACCAGACAGGGAACAGGAGCTTTACTGCATGGATCAGAGGATCAATGACCGTGGAATCATGGTTGACCGTGAACTGATCAGCCATGCAGTGGCGTGTGACCTCTTATATAAGGAAGCAGCATCCAAGAGGGCATATGAGATATCAGGACTGGAAAACCCGAACAGTGTATCACAGCTTAAGGACTGGCTGAATGAAAAAGGAATCGAGGTGGATTCCCTTGCCAAGGCAGCCGTGGAAGAACTGGTGGAGAAAACGGAAGGGGAAGTATCCGAGATGATGAAGCTGAGGCTTTCCATGTCAAAAACTTCGGTAAAGAAATATGAGGCAATGGAACGCTCTGTCTGCCCGGATGGAAGGGTGCATGGATTATTACAGTTTTACGGGGCCAACCGCACAGGAAGATGGGCCGGCAGACTCGTACAGATCCACAACCTTCCGCAGAACCACATGGAAGATCTGGAACTGGCACGCTCCATTGTAAAGGAAGGCAGATATGACCTTGTGGAGCTTTTATATGATTCCACCCCGGAGGTGCTGTCGGAACTGATCCGTACCGCATTCGTGGCAAAGCCTGGATGCAGATTCATTGTCAGCGACTTTTCCGCAATCGAGGCGAGGGTCATGGGATACCTTGCCGGAGAGGGATGGGTCATGGAGGAGTTCCGTGGTGCCGGAAAGATCTATGAGCAGACGGCATCCAAGATGTTCCATATCCCGATTGAAGAAATCACAAAAGGTAGCCCGTACCGTGCGAGGGGAAAGGTAGCATCGCTTGCCTGTCAGTATGGAGGTGCGGAAGGTGCGCTTGTCAGCATGGGAGCATTAAATTTTGTGGAAGAAGAGGAATTGAAAGGGCTGGTGCAGTCATGGCGGACTGCAAATCCGCACATCGTGAATTACTGGTATGAAATTGACGGTGCAGTAAAGGCAGCCGTGAAGGAGCGGAAGATGACCACGGTCGGAAGGGTGACGGTATATTACCAGTCTGGGATGTTAAAGATCGCACTGCCGTCAGGAAGGGTGCTGTCCTATGTAAGACCGAGGATGACCGTGAACCGATTCGGTTCGGAGAGCGTCAGCTATGAAGGTGTCGGCACGAACCGCAAGTGGACGAGGATCGAATCTTACGGGGCGAAATTCTGTGAGAATATCGTTCAGGCAACCGCAAGGGATGTACTGGCAGAGGCGATGCTCCGTCTGGAAAAGAAGGGATTTGATATTGTGTGCCACATTCATGATGAAGTGGTGCTTGAAGTGCCGGAGGGGACATCCTCGGTGGAAGAAGTAAATGAGATCATGGCGGTATGCCCTGACTGGTGTGAGGGGCTTCCGCTTAAGGCTGCCGGATTTGAAAGTCCGTTTTACAAGAAAGATTAGGAGGCAGAAACATGTTTGTATCAATCGGAAACTCAAGAATGGATAAAAAGTTTAACTGCACGGATATGACATATGAAGATTTTGTCAGCCGTCTGTCCAAGACAAAATATACTGCGGAGACAATGGAGCAGTACAGGAAGATGCCGAAAGGGCAGCAGGACAATATCAAGGATGTCGGAGGTTTCGTGCTTGGAAAGCTGAAGGGAGGACGCAGGAAGAAGGACTGCGTGATTTCCAGATCCGCCATCACGCTTGATATGGATTACGGAACACAGGGCATCATTGATGAACTGGAAATGTTCTTTGACATGAAGATGGTCGTGTATTCCACGCATAAGCATACGCCGGAAAAACCGAGACTGCGTATCATCATATTCCTGACAAGGGACGTGACACCCGATGAGTACGGGGCAATCAGCCGTATGCTTGCATCGGATATCGGCATCGAGCTTTTTGATGATTCGACCTATGAACCATCAAGACTCATGTACTGGCCGAGCACTTCCAGTGATGGTGAGTATGTGTTTCAGGAGATCGAAGGGAACGAAGTCGATCCCAATGAAGTGCTGTCCCGTTATAAGGACTGGCATGATGTATCAGCATGGCCGGTCAGCAACCGTCAGGCATCCGTTGTACAGAGGGATATTAAAAAACAGGCTGACCCACTTTCCAAGGACGGACTGATCGGGGCCTTCAACCGCACATACACGGTGACACAGGCAATCGACAAATTCATCCCGGATGTGTACAGGCATTCAAGGGCAATCCCCGGAAGATACGATTATATCCCGGCGGACTCTGCTGCAGGGGTTGTAGTCTATGATGATCTGTTCGTATACAGCCACCATGCAACAGACCCATGCTGCGGAAAGCTGATGAATGCGTTTGATGTGGTAAGGCTTCATAAATTCGGTGACAAGGATGCAAGAGCAGCCGAAGGGACAGAGCCGGGAAAACTACCATCTTTCAAAGCCATGCAGGATTTTGCTTCTGCAGATGACGAAGTGAAGAACACGCTTACCAAGGAAAGACAGGAACTGGCGGTACAGGAATTTTCCACAGAGCCGGATGAGGACTGGCAGAACAAACTGGCACTTGACCGCAGGGGAAACATCAAGGATACACTGCAGAACATAGCACTGATTATCCGCAACGATGAGAATTTCAAGAACATCGTGTACAACGAGTTCAAGGATACCATTGATGTCATCGGTCCGCTTCCGTGGAAACAGGTAAAGCCCGGATGGAACGATTCTGACCTTGCAAATGCAAAGGTGTATTTCGAGAGGGTGTATGGCATTTGGTCACCGACCAAGTTTAAGGATGCACTGCTTGCCGTGGTGTCATCCGACAGACTCTACCATCCGATCAAGGATTATTTTGCAACGCTTCACTGGGATGGACAGGAGCGTATCGATACACTGCTCATCGACTATTTTGGTGCGAAAGATTCACCGTACACAAGGGCGGTCATCCGCAAGACACTGGTGGCTGCGGTAGCACGTATCTATAAGCCGGGAGTGAAGTTCGATTCCATCCTTGTGCTGAACGGTCCGCAGGGAATGGGAAAATCCACCTTCTTTGCCATCCTTGGAAAGCAGTGGTTCTCGGATTCCTTATCCATTTCGGATATGAGGGATAAGACTGCTGCCGAGAAGCTGCTCGGAAACTGGATACTTGAGATCAGCGAGATGAACGGTATCCGCAAGACGGAAGTCGAGGTAGTAAAATCCTTTGTCACCCGTCAGGATGATAAGTTCCGTCAGGCATACGGGGTCAATGTAGAGTCCCATCCAAGAAAGTGCATCATTGTGGGAAGCACCAACTCCGAGGGAGGATTCTTACGTGACGTTACGGGTAACAGAAGATTCTGGCCCGTGCATGTGCCGGGGACAGGAAAACACCATCCGTGGGAGCTTGACTGTGTTGACCAGATCTGGGCAGAAGCAATCCATCTGTATAACGAAGGCGAGGAGCTGTTCTTAAAAGGTGCAGAGGCAGAGGAAGCATATAAGATGCAGCAGGAGGCAATGGAGTCGGATGACCGTGAGGGCATCGTTCAGGACTATCTTGACAGACTGCTGCCGGATAACTGGGCATCAATGGATATTTACCAGAGAAGGGCATTCCTTGGCGGGGGAGAGTTCGAAACGGTCGGTGTCAAGGGAACTGTCATGCGTGAGCGTGTGTGCATCATGGAAATCTGGGTGGAGTGCTTCGGCAAGGAGCGCCAGAACTTAAAGAAGGCGGATTCCTATGAGATTGAAGGTATCTTAAACAAGATCGGGGGATGGAAGAAGTATGATTCCAATACCACGGGCAAGACCAAAGTCCCCCTTTACGGAGTGCAGAAGACTTTTGTGCGGATGGATGAGAAACCAGAGGAAACCCGTTAGGCGGTTTCCGAGGTTTCTCAGATGCAGATGGGCAACGGTAGTCGGAAACCGTGCTGACACCTTGGAAAATAAGGGGTTGCGGTTCTTAGTTTCCCAGTTTCCCATTAAATCCAGTTGAGAATTAAAAATAAAGATAAAAAGAGCAATTCATGTATATATGCGCGTATAGGAGTTAAAGGCATATGGCAACCGCAATCGGCAAAGGAGGTATCTGGTTTTGCTAGAAAGTACAGTAGAGAGACATTTGAGGGAAGAAGCTAAAAAGCGGAAAGGCATGGCACTGAAGTTCGTATCACCCGGTATGAATGGAGTGCCTGACCGCATCGTCCTGATGCCGGACGGGAAAATGGCATTTGTGGAACTGAAAGCACCGGGGAAGAAGCCGAGACCGCTTCAGCTAAAGAGAAAAAGGATGCTTGAGGCGTTAGGCTTTCCTGTTTATGTAGTTGATAATATCGAACAGATCGGAGGTATCCTTGATGAAATACAAAGCACATGATTATCAGCAGTATGCGACAGATTTTATAATCGAACATCCCGTGAGCTGCCTGATCCTTGATATGGGACTTGGCAAAACGGTCATCACGCTTACGGCACTGTGGCTTCTGCTGTTTGACTATTTTGAAGTAAGACGGATCTTGGTGATAGCACCGAAGCGTGTGGCAGAGACCACATGGCCGGCAGAGATAAAAAAGTGGGAGCATCTTTACGGCATGACATTTGCCGTGGCAATGGGAACTGCAGAGCAGAGAAAGGAAGCACTTCTGTCAGGAGCCGATGTGACGATCATCGGAAGGGACAATGTTTCTTGGATGACAAAAAATATATTTTTTGATTTTGACATGGTCATCATTGATGAGCTGTCGAGCTTCAAGTCCCCGAAGGCACAGAGGTTCAAGGACCTGAAAAAAGTAAGACCGATGGCAAAACGTGTGGTCGGGCTTACGGGAACACCGGGAAACCTCATGGACTTATGGGCAGAGATCGGAATCCTTGATATGGGGCAGAGGCTTGGAAGATATATCGGCGGCTACCGTGACAGGTTCTTTCTGCCGGATAAGCGGAATCGTGAGATCATCTTTTCGTATAAGCCGAGGGAAGGGGCAGAAGAAAAAATATATGAACTGATCTCTGACATCAGCATTTCCATGAAAGCCGTGGATTATCTTGATATGCCAGAATGCGTAAGCAACCGTGTGTCCGTTTCCATGTCGGAATCCGAACAGGAGCTTTATGACAGGATGGCAGATGAAATGCTCCTTGAATACGGGGAAGGACAGGACATCGATGCAGTAAATGCAGCAGCCTTAAGCAATAAGCTCCAGCAGATGGCAAACGGTGCGGTCTATGATGAATCCGGCAATGTCCGTAATATCCATGATAGAAAACTGGTTGCTCTGGAAGACCTGATCGAATCGGCAAACGGAAAACCGCTTCTGGTTGCATACTGGTTCAAGCATGACAGGGAGCGGATATTGAAACGGTTTCCGGCAAGGGATATCAATACCAAGAAGGATATCGAGGACTGGAATGACGGAAAAATCCCGGTGGCACTGATCCATCCGGCATCGGCAGGACACGGACTGAATCTTCAGGAAGGCGGTTCAACCATTGTATGGTTCTCGCTTACATGGTCCCTCGAACTGTATCAGCAGTTAAATGCCAGACTTTACAGACAGGGGCAGAAACACACGGTCATTATAGAGCATCTGGTGACAGAAGGAACGGTCGATGAAGATATCCTCCGGGCAATCGAAAGAAAAGATACTACACAGAATGCAATGATAGAAGCAGTAAAGGCAAGGATTGGAGGTATGACGGATGACGGCAGAAGTAATGATGAAGGAATATAAGAACATGAAAAAGGAACTGACCGTGACTGAGTTCCAGCTCCGTCAGTTTCAGGGAGTGAGCGAACAGGACATGATCGATTCCATGCTTTACTCCCATCAGGAAGGGGAAAGGGTGCAGACGAGCACTCTTTCCGATAAAACGGCAAACATAGCAATCAAGTATAAGGCAGCAATGGAACGGGAAAATGACGAGTGGTACGATTTCCTTTTCCATAGATATATGTTCCTGAAAGAAGAACTGGATTTTTTCGAACATGCAGTGAACGGACTGGATGAAAGACATAGAAGCATTATTACGGATCTTCTGGATGAGGATATGACATGGGACATCATGATGGAAAGATACCATGTGAGCCATACGATGATCGGTAAATACAGAAAAGCAGCATTGAAGGAACTGGATAAACAGTATGAACTGAGGGACAGACAGGTGGAAGCCTTTGTCCTCGGATAGGAGGTTTTTATGTGTAAGCGTGGAGATATTTATTATGTGGACTTCGGAGAGAAGGCAGGAAGCGAACAGGGCGGTGTCCGTCCGGCACTGGTGGTAAGTAATAATAAGGCAAATAAGCATTCACCTGTGGTTACGGTCATTCCGTTGTCGGCAAGGGTGTGGAAAAAGAAGTATCTTCCGACCCATGTACAGATTCCACTGAAGAAAAGCAACGGTCTGAATAAACCGAGCATGGCACTGGCGGAACAGGTGGAAACCCTTGATAAAACAAGGCTCGGAGAAAGAATCGGGGAAGTGCTGGATGACATGGTCATGGAGCAGATCACCGTGGCACTCCAGATACAGATAGGTGCATATGCAGAGTACAATTAAGGCAGTCAGACGGCTGTCTTTTTTGTTTGGGTTATGGTAAAATCTTAATATGTTTTTATATGTTTGGGGACTTGGGAAGGAAGTGATGTTCTATGTCATATGAAGAAGATTATAGAAGACTATATAGTGCAAAATGTGCTTGTGGAAAAGGTTATTTGCAATTTTACAGAATATATTTGTCCAATGACTGGGGACAGGAAAAAGAGAATGATACGGCAGTTGAGATTTTCTGTGACAGTTGTAAAGAGAAGTATCATTACGAAAGAAATTATGGCAATGATTATTTAGTTCCGAATGGGTTAGCGTTTCCAAAACAAAGACCCGAATTGGACAGAAAATATTCGTATGATGATAAAGAAAAACTTGTAAAAAAATATGGCAGAGAAAAAATAGCTGCTATGGTGGCGGATATGACTGCACCAAAACATAGATTTATAAAGAATCTGGAAAACGAAGATGCCATTAGTTTTGCAAATTCGTGGGCACAGTGGTACAGAAAGAAGTCACTGACACCGATGGTGTCATATTTACAAAAAATATTGGATGAATATGATGATATAGAAAAGAGTATTGCAGCTAAACAACCATATAATAAAAAATATGAACAGGAATGCAGTATCTTTTCAAGGAAAATAATGGAAACAGACTACGGTATTGTTTATCCGGGTTAATTTAAAGGGAGAGCATTATGAATAATGTTAAATTGAGTTCTGCTATATCAGAATTCTCCAAAAACAGAAAAAACAATTCTGCATACTACGAAGAAAATTGGGCTGAAAGAAAAGAGCGAAAGGAATACTATCAGTCATTTACAAAAGCAGAAGCAGTAATGAAAAAACTTTGTAATGAAAAAGATTTAAAAGGGCGTGATGTGGAGCCTGTTACAACTTCAAAGATCAGAAATTTACTTGCAATGACAGCTGATATTTACAATGTTCCCTGTGTAAATCTTTTTAGTGCACTCTGCAAATTAATAAATGCTTCTATTACCTCATTCCATGCGCCGGCCAGAAATATGTCATCTCCTCCGGAATAAATAATCGTTACGTTTCTCTCATTATCCTGCAAAATCTGATTTATATAAAACTTGAAAAATAATGATAACTGTCTGGATAGCGTAGCCGTTCGAGAAAGTGTTGTATAGTGATTATGATCACCTAATCTCTCAAATCCATGCACAAATGTCTTTCCCAAATTATCTACATCTGCCCGCAAAATTCCAATTCTCTTAATTCCTTTTGATTGCTTTGCAAGTTCTTCAAACGTTTCTTTAGCTGAATAGTCCCCTACCCATAGTTTGGTGGTTACATGCTTTCCTGTGTAGATACTATTTTTGGTATAACATCGTTTATATACCGGTGTTTCCATACATGCCCGCAGTTCTTTTTCGCTATCTGCTACCAGATACTGATTTTCCGGAAGAGGCAATGCATCAGGTTCACTTTTATTTAGAATCGTAAAATACTTTTTATGCAAAACATTCGAAGACAATTTTTCCAGCGCCCTGCAAACAGAACAATGATCTCTTTCATCTAACACAGCCATTTGACGACATGTCACACATTCTCGTTCCCCTCTTCTTTCTTTGCAATTTAACATTTGAATTTCTGATGCCCCATAACGATGGAACTTCTGTGAGGATATCATCTTAGA
>OQVL01002541.1_pt1 | contig 11155 bp, 10 predicted proteins | sample 1691501 | NCBI WGS metagenome assembly OQVL01 (sample SAMN03418253, study PRJEB22391) | human gut metagenome | biome: human-gut; feature: organic feature; material: feces | host: Homo sapiens | place: Tanzania | collected 2013-01
GAAGAACGGAACATCACGAAGTGGGTGACGGAATAGATAATTATGCAACGCTAAAGTGCAAGTGGCATTGACAGCTGCTTGCTCTTTTCGATTTGTTTTATCTTGCATAAGATAAGCTGCATCTCTGCAAAACAATTTTAGAATTTAGGAAAAATGAATCAAGAAAATCAAATATTGTCTCCTGAACTGGAGGCTCGTGTTCATCAGGCTGTGGAGAATTTCATGCAGGGCTATGGCTGCTGCCAATCTGTGGTGGCTGCTTTTGCTGATCTGTATGGTCTCGATGAAACAATGGCTAAACGTATCGGTGCTGGCTTCGGTGGCGGAGTGGGTAGAATGCGCATGATGTGTGGCGCAGTATCAGGTATTGTTGTGCTGGTGGGACTGGACTGCGGTCAGACCGAAGGCGACGACCGGGAAGGTAAGTCTGCCTGCTACAAGGTGGTGCAGGATTTGTTAGCTAAGTCAAAGCAGCAGAATGGCAGTATCATCTGTGCTGAAATCCTCGGTCTGAAAGGATATGAGAAGGCACAGTCCAGTTATGTGGCTTCAGCCCGTACGGCAGAATACTACAAATCTCGCCCTTGTGCTGCAAAGGTGGAGAGTGCTGCCCGCATCTTTGCTGAATATCTGATGGAAAAATGAAATATCAGACCAATAAGGACTTGGTTGAATCCCAGTTCTACCTGAAAATGCTGGATGATTTCTGCAAGTCGGGACAGGTGAAAATTCCTGATCCGGCAAGTACTGTCATGCCTTGGGATTTGAAGGAAGATCCGCTCAAGGATTATCTGGTTCACCTCTTTACCTTGAAAGTTACTATTGCAGAGACAGGTGAAGAGGTGCAGAAATTCCAGCGCCAGGTGGTTAACAGCAGAATCAAGAGCAAGATTTTCTATGAGACTGTAGGGAAATTCATCGTGGAATGTGTTCACCACATGAGATTCCAGCGACAGAGAGCCTGGACGGAAAGTCATCGGGCTGATGATGTGCTCGACTGGACTCCCTTCCGTAGGATGAACGAAGAGGTTTGGAGACCCTTGCTTGACCAGATTGATGAGGAGCATCGGAATGATGGATTCGACAAAACTTTCTTCCTCCGGCTTTTCGGGGAGGAGTCTATTCAAGCTAATCATAATGGAGAAATTCATGATGGAGATACTGATAGGTTGCATTCCTCTATCGGCGCTTCCAAAGTTGAGAACTGGGAACGGCTGGTAAGGGATTGGAAGGCTTGTATAGAGCAGCAGGTGATTTCTAAACTGAAGGACTTCATAGCGCTCAGACAGACTCATTTCGAGACTGGATTGGTCCGCATGATGGATCAGATAACCCGCAATATGAAGTTGAAGGGTATTTCTGAACAGCGGGCAGTTCAGGCATGGGAAATGATGAAGAACGCCTGGACAGAGACGGAATTTGAGCGTCGGCTGAACGAGATGAAAATACAGGATCAATATCCTGAAATCAAGGAGATCGTAGCGAAGATGGGACGAGTGGCTGATGCCAATGGTAAGGATCGGCTGACCATCGCTTCGGGTGTCGATATGAAGATGGAACATTCCTCAGGAAGTGATATTGAGGGCATTACCGTGGGCGATGATCTCAACTCGCTTCTTCCGCTCGAACTTGCACAATACAGTGATGAGGACATGGAGGGACTCTTTATATATAAGTATCGCACGCGTAGGTTGCAGACTTTCCGCTACAAGAGTGAGATGGCTAAGCCTTCCCGCAAACTTGGTTTTACTCATGCCTCCCGCAAGGGACCTATGATCGTCTGCCTCGATACTTCTGCGAGTATGTATGGCACTCCTGAAAGAATTTCTTCCACACTCATTTCCCTGATAGAAGAAACAGCAGAAGAACTGGAGCGAGACTGTTTTCTGATAGATTTCTCGGTGAGTACACGTGCCATCGATCTCATGGCTAAGAGAAAGGTGGAACGGCTGAAGAAGATTGGAATCAATATTGTGGAAGGGACGGAAGATACGGCATCAGCCAGTCATCTCCCTTTTATCGGAGGAGGAACATCTGCGAAAAAAATGATGAGCCAGATGTTCGAGTTGCTCGATCATGATGGATTGCATTATGTGAATGCAGACGTACTTTGGATAACCGACTTCCTGATTCCGAATCCCTCGCAGGCTATGCTGTCGAGATTCAAGGAATACAAGGAGACGGGCACCCGGTTTTATGGCATCCGTATTGTCAGAAGCGACGATAAGGAGCCGAATGAATGGAAGGCTTACTTCAACCAGATTTATACCGTCAGATATCGTCCTTTGAGGCGATACTGACGGTTGAAGTCTGGGCTTATTTTTTCTTGGTCAGCACATAGTGCTTGGCCATTGCGCCCTCCGGTTCTGTGCCGAGAGAATCGGTCATGATGAGGCTCTGGGCATCCTTTACCTTGTAGTATGACTTCTCGCCACTTGAAGGGCGGGTGATTTCTACTACGCCATTAGCCAGCATCTTGAAGATTCCGCTTGCTTCGTCGTGACCATCCTTGCGCTCAATATAGTCGGCAGAGTACTGGTAAGTACTGTCGGCATTGAGTGTGAGCACGGTCTTGATACCTGGGCAATCGGCTGCAGGGAGTGTTCCTTCGTAAGTACCTGCGATAGAATCGAGGACGAAGGCATTGGATTCGAGTGAATCCTTCTCTGTATAGCTGAGACTATCTTGGTCAGCTTCCTGATTGTTGGTCTTCTTGCTATTGCAGGAACCAACTGACAGAGCTGCTATGACAGCTGCTGTCAAAACTAATTTCTTCTTCATAATGAATACCTTTACTGTTCTTACGGCAAATATACGCTTTTTCTTCACTATCTGCAAACTTTTGGCAAAGAATTTATGTAATATTTAACATTCGCCGTTCTATCAGTAAAAGTTGTTAAAGAGGTAATGTGGGACTTAATCGTCGCCCCAAATTTGGTGGAGTCGCAAAATATCGTTAACTTTGCAATCGTAAAGAGAAATCTCGGGAAAGTTATCTTTACAATAATAGATTTTAAACAGTTTATAGAAGAAACATGAAATATATTATCTTTGATTTTGACGGTACGATCGGAGATTCTCAAAGTCTGATCGTCAAGACATTGCAGGACACGATGAGGGCCAGGCATCTCGAAGTGAAATCGGATGAAGCTTGTGCCAAGACTATCGGTTTACGACTGGATGAGGCTTTTGTCTCGCTCTTTGATATGAGTGATGAGGAAGGGATGGAGTGTGCTGCTACTTATCGCGAGATATTCCTGGAAAACAAGCAAACGATGATCGTAAAGCCGTTTCCTCATGTGATAGAAACGCTCAGGGAGTTGCATCATCGCGGATTTGTATTGGGAATGGCAAGCAGCAGAAACCATTGCTCGCTGGATGGATATGTGAAACAGATGCAGTTGGAGGATATTTTCTCTTCCATTGTGGCGGGTGATGATGTGGAGCATGTGAAGCCTGCACCCGATATGGTATTCAAGGCATTAGGAGAGATGAAGGGAATGAAAAATCCTGTAGCTTCGTCTGATGACGTGAAGGATATGCTTGCTGAAACCCTCGTAGTGGGTGACATGAATTTCGATGTGGATATGGCGCATCATGCCGGCTGCAGGGCCTGTGCCGTAACTTATGGAAACGGAACCCGTGAGCAGCTTGCCTCTGCAGAATGGATCATTGATGATTTCGCCGAACTTCTGGAAATCCTAAAAGAATAAATGTTTCTGAAAACATAAAATGCTCAAGGAGTAAAAAGATAAAATCAAGAAGTAAAAGAATAAAACAGGAAATGAATGAAAGATTATTTTATCGCTTGTATAATAAAAAAGCAGGTAAAATAATCTTTTATTCATTTTTTTATTGTACCTTTGCAAGCGCAATTGGTTTGCTGCCACTTCCTGCCGCCGCAGGCATGGTTTGTGCGTAGTGATTAAAAGGGAATCGGGTGAGAAGCCCGGACAGTCCCGCTGCTGTAAGCGTCTTATTGCGGCAAGCACCATGGTCACTGACATTTTTTCGGGAAGACCGCTTGCCATGAGTTTTGCATCTTTTTATGGTTAACATAGAGTGAGATGCTGGGAGGATGCAAGTCAGAAGACCTGCCGTTGCCATCGGAAAACGATATGATTAAAGGTCGTCTTTAAGATAAGAGATTCCGATGATTCTATCCAACCCCGTGGGATGGGTTCGTGATGGAGACATACTATTTATTTACTTATTATATTAAGGTATAAGGAGATTAAATGAGAATAATGAAATTACTGCTATGCGTCGTGGGATGCATGGTAGCAAGTGGTGTACTATATGCGCAGAAGCAGCATGTAGGTAGTTTGGATAGTATTCATACTATTAAGGAAGTTGTTGTAGTGGGTAATAATACTCCGAGTGTGATTCCGGCACAGGTGATGACAGGTGATGAACTGCAGCGGCTCAACTCGATGAGTGTGGCCGATGCCCTGCGTTTCTTCTCGGGTGTGCAACTCAAGGATTATGGTGGTGTGGGTGGTATCAAGACCATCAACATCCGTTCTATGGGTACCAATCATGTGGGCGTGTTCTATGATGGTATAGAACTCTCCAATGCACAAAATGGACAGGTGGATTTGGGAATGTATTCACTCGATAATATGCAGACAATCTCGCTTTATAATGGACAGAAAAGCCAGATATTTCAAGCTGCCAAGGAATTTGCTTCGGCAGGTTCGGTGTATCTGCAGACTCGTGTTCCAGAATTTGAAGAAGGTAAGGCTTATCATCTGAAAGCGAAATTCAAGACTGGTTCTTTCGATCTGGTGAATCCATCGCTGCTTGTCGAACTGAATCTCTCTGATAGGGTGAAAGTTTCCTTCAATGGCGAATGGCTCAGCAGCAGTGGTAAGTATAAGTTCCGTTACCGTAGAAAGGCAGTAAAAACCGATGAAATCATGTATGATACAACGGCTGTAAGAGAGAATGGTGATATTCGTGCCACCCGACTGGAGGGAGCCTTATTTGGTGACGTTAAGGGAGGTGACTGGATGCTGAAAGCATATAATTATACCTCAGAACGTGGTGTGCCAGGGGCTATCGTTAATAATGTATGGCGGCGAGGCGAGCGTATCAGCGACAATAATTCTTTCATACAAGGTTATATTCATAAGCGCTTTTCTCCCCATTACCAAACGAAGTTAATGGCGAAATACTTTTACTTTCTCACCAAGTATGTCAACAAGGATACCACGGTAATGCTGATAGATAATGTGTATCGCCAGAAGGAGTTCTATCTGTCCACTCTGCATCAGTATGATCTTTGCTCTTGGTGGAAGGTGTCAGGTGCTTATGATTTCCAGTGGAACAACATGGATGCTGATATGTATGGATTTGTGCATCCTACTCGCTGGAATCATATCGTGTCTTTAGCCACAGCAATAGCCTGGGGTGGATTCAAGATGCAGGGGAGTGTGGTTTATAATTATGTACATGATGTAACAAGGGATGCAGAGGCACCAGCCGATAAGAATACCTGGTCGCCGGCAGTGTTTCTCTATTATAAGCCGTTCCAAAACATAGGTTTCTCTTTGAGGGCCTTCTATAAGAAGAGTTTCCGGATGCCAACCTTCAACGACCTCTATTATGCAGAGATGGGCAACTCTAAACTTAACCCGGAATATACCACCCAGTATGATGTGGGATTTGCATATTTCAGTCCTCGTATGAAGGGAATATTGTATGAGTGGGCTGTGCAGGTGGATGGGTATCGTAATTTTGTGAGTGATAAGATTGTGGCTTATCCTAAGGGAGCACAGTTCCGTTGGACGATGCTCAACCTGGGCAAAGTGCATATCAATGGACTCGATGCCAAGGTAAGTGCAACTCTCCGACCATTGCGCAAACTTTATGTTACTACTCGTCTGCAATATACTTCCCAGCAGGCCATTGATGTAACCAATCCTGCCGATACCTATTATCGCGACCAGATACCATATATTCCATGGAACAGTGGTTCGGCTGTGGTACAGATGGATTACGGAACTTGGGGTTTGAACTATAGTTTTATTTATACCGGTGAGAGATATAACCAGCAGGAGAATATCATCTATAATCATACACAGCCATGGTATACTCACGACCTCTCTCTGCAGAAAAGTTTCAATTGGAAGGATTACAAGGCTCGTGTGGCATTAGAGGTGAATAATCTCTTCAGCCAGGACTATGATGTGATACTCAATTATCCGATGCCTAAGCGCAACTATCGCCTTACGTTGACGTTTGAGATGTAATAATGGTGGCACGCATCAAAAAAAATAAAAACATGATGAAAAAGCTATTGCTATATTTACTAATAGGTACATGTTTGGTAAGCTGCCGCGAAGATGAAGTGGTGGTTCCTACTGAGTACGAAATTATCCCCGAGGAGGTGAAGCCGGGACAGAAAATTATCGGCATGTACCTGCTCAACGAGGGCAACATGGGTAGCAACAAGAGTACGCTAGATTATGTTGATTTCTCACAGGGGTATTATGTACGTAATCTCTATGCTGAGCGCAATCCTCATGTTATCAAGGAATTGGGTGATGTGGGCAATGACATTCAGATATATGGTTCCCGAATTTATGCCGTCATCAATTGCTCTAATAAAATAGAGGTGCTGGATGCTCGAACAGCTCATCGCATCGGGCAGGTTAATATCCCAAATGTGCGCTATGTGCGTTTCCACAAGGGGTATGCCTATGCCACTTCTTATGTAGGACCGGTGCAGCTCAATAACCCTGATGCGGTTCAAGGAGCAGTCTATAAGATAGATACGCTTTCGCTGAAGCCCGTGGCTAAATGTACGGTGGGATTCCAGCCCGATGAACTTTGTGTGTTGGGACAGTATATCTATGTGGCAAATTCAGGAGGATATATGGCTCCCAATTATGACAAGACCGTGTCGGTGATAGAAATAGAGGGATTCAAGCAAGTAGAGAAAATTCCAGTGGGTATCAATCTCCATCATATTAAAGCTGATAAGTACGGCAAACTTTGGGTAACTTCCCGGGGAGATTACCAGAACATCCACTCCAATCTCTATGTGTTAGTTAGAAAGAAAGGACGCAACGAGATGGAGGTAACTGATACGCTAAACATACCTTGCAGCAACTTCTGCATCAGTGGCGATTCGCTCTATTATTATGCCACGGAGTGGAACAACTATACACAGAAGAATACCATCACGTATGGTATCGTCAATGTAAAGACCCTGAAGAAAGTGAGCGACTCGTTTATTACCGATGGGTCGGAAAAAGACATTACCATCCCCTATGGTATCAATATCCATCCGGAAACACATGACATCTACGTAACAGATGCCAAAAACTATGTTTCGAGTGGGGTGTTGCACTGCTATAATCGGTATGGAGTGAAAAAGTGGAGTGTGAGGACAGGGGATATTCCTGCCCACATGTGTTTTCTTATAAAATAATGGAAGACGATGAAGATAAGATTATGTGATATATTGATCAGTTTGTTGCTGGGGATGGGATTGTCGAGTTGCCATCAGGACTTGGAAAACGTCTCATCGGGGCTCAATGACTACTATTACATTGAGCGCATGCGTAAACTCCGACTTTCGCCAGCCTATGAGGGCAAGAGCTATCGATGGACGGTGCAGATTTCAGATGGGCGGGATTCCCTGCTTAGTACGGATCGGGATTATGTGTTTCTTGCCGAAAAAGAAGGCACTTACAGGCTTACTTTCTCCCTCGATGATGGGGAGCGTGGATATAAGTATACCTTCCCCGTACAGGTGGTGCATGAGGATACCGAGTATAGTCCCTATACAGCTAGGGTATATGAGTACCGGCCTGCACCAGGGCAGTTTGTCAATACGATGCCTCTTTATGAACAGGGCGATAATGAGGAGGCAATGCGCCAAAAAGCAGAAAATGACCTGACCAACGATGTGATGATTTCGCTGGGATCTTATGGAGGGTATGTAATCTTTGGGTTCGATCATACAGTTGTCAATGTGCCAGGGCAGAAAGACTTCTTTATTAAAGGAAATGCTTTCTATAGTGACATTCCTGCTTATAAGAATATGAAAGGAGGTTCGGCAGAACCAGGCATCGTGATGGTGGCGTTCGACCGCAACTGTAATGGCAAGGCGGATGATGATGAGTGGTACGAGTTGGCTGGCAGTGAATATTACAAGCCGGCAACGCTCAAAAACTATGAGATAACGTATCGCCGTCCGGATGATTTCCATAAACCGGTCCCTGATGTAACGGGGATGCTGACCGATACCTTGTATATCCCTTGGACGGATAATCGTGGTGAAAGTGGCTATGTAGCAAAGAACTCATTCCACACGCAGAGTTATTACCCGGAGTGGATTAAGGCTGATGAGATGAAGTTTGAGGGAACTTTGTTGCCGCAGAATGGTGTGGACGAAAGTCATATAGGAACCTATTATGTACTTTATTCCTATCCGTGGGGATATGTTGATAATCATCCCAATGTGGAACAAAACCTCTGTTCCTTTGATATTTCCTGGGCTGTAGATAAGCAGGGAAATCCTGTGCATCTGCCAGGGGTTGATTTCATCAGGGTCTATACGGGAGTGAGACAGTATTGCGGATGGGTTGGAGAAACTTCCACGGAGGTGGCGAGAGCACAAGACTTGCATGTGGAAGTGAAATCGTCTTTACCTGCTGATCCATTAGGGGAGTAGATGATTGGTGATAAGAGAATAAATAGTTAATTATTATAAGTTTAATTTTAAGGTAATAAGTATGAAGAAGAAACTTTACTTTCTTTTATTGATGCTCTTGTGCACAACGATTGCGTTTGCACAAGTCTGCGTTCAGGGGGTACCTCGCAATTTGCATAAAAATGCCAAGGGTATAACTCGAAGTGTTAATGCAAGCGTGGATTTCGACAAAATCCAATATTGGGTAGGTACAGGTGATAAAAAATCTGCGTTAGTTGTTAAATGGAATGATGGCAAGGATGACAATAAATGTCTTGTATGGGGGTATCGCTGGAATGAAAAGACTACAGGTGCTCAGATGCTATTGGATGTAGCGGCTGCAGATCCTCGTTTCTATTTGCTGGTAAATGGTGGTACACAGTATGGTGTGGCTATTGGCGGTTATGGGTTTGATCTTAATGATAATGGTAACATTTTGTTGGTTAATGGAGATCATACGTTTGAACTTACTGATGGCGTCTATGATTGTGGTAGCTATAGCTTTGATGATTTTACTTCTAATGATAACGAAGACCATTGGCAGTCAGGTTGGTACAATGGTTATTGGAGCTATTGGGTAGCGAGTGCTGACGGCCATGAGTTTACTTATTCGAATGAGGGTGCTTCATCCCGTGAGTTAGCTGACGGAAGTATTGACGGTTGGTCTTTTGTGGCAGATATGTCTAATTGGGGTAGTGCAGATATGTCTGGTGACTTGGAATATGTAACAACTCCTACTAAAAAAGCAGACTATACCAAGGGAACATTTATTGTTAATGAAGACTGGTATGGTCATCAGAACTCTACTATCAACTTCTTGACTAATGATGGTGAGTGGGTTTACCGTGTTGTTCAGAAAGAGAATCCTGGTGTAGAATTGGGATGTACTGCTCAATATGGCCAGATTTATGGCGATAAGTTCTATGTGATGTCAAAGCAGGAAAAAGACCCTGGTGCTTCTGTTGTAGGTGGCCGTGTTAACATTCTTAATGCCCAGACTATGAAAATGGAGAAGCAGATTCAGACCATATCTATTGGTGATAATGGTACAAGCAATGCTGATGGTCGTGCTTTCCTTGGTGTAGATGAGCATAAAGGCTATGTGGGAACAAGCAACGGTATCTTTATTCTCGATCTCGATAAGCAGGAAATTACTGGTAGTATAGAGGGAACCACAAATGGTGGAGGCAGTGCCTATGAACAGCTTTATAGCGGACAGATTGGTAGTATGATTCGTGTTAATGATCGTGTCTTCGCTGTACATCAGAAAAGTGGTCTTCTTGTTATTGACGCCAATACCGACAAGGTTGAGAAGGCTATTGCTTCACCTGAAGGATGGTGTTTTGGTTCTGTAGTTCTTTCTAAAGATGGAAACCTCTGGTTGAGTTTAGCTGACACATCGGGTTCTGGACAGGCTGATAACAGAATAGTAAAGCTTAATCCTAACACTTTGGAGCAGACCATCATTGATTTGCCAGAAGGTATCTATGGACCAGCTAACTCTTGGTATGCTTGGACTCCTGATTGTTTCTGCGCAAGCAATCAGCAGAACGTACTCTACTGGAATGGTGGTAGTAATTCTTGGTTTAGTAACTATACTATCTATAAGTATGACATAGACTCTAATAAGTTCTCTAAGTATCTTGACTATACAGATGCGGCTGATGGCTTCTATATCTACGGTTGCTCATTCCGTGTTGATCCTGTAAGTGACGATGCATATGTTAGTTTATTCAAAGGCTATGGTGATCGTACCTATGTGGTTCGCAAGTATGATGCAGAGGGTAAGCAGCTTGCTGAATATCCAATGATTTCTAACTATTGGTTCCCATCATTACCTGTATTCCCTGACAATGTGGCTCCTGTGATTGCTAATCCTGTAGGAGATTTGACTTTGGCAGCTGATAAGACTGCTACTATTGATCTGAAAAATCTTGCCACTGATGCAGACAACTTTGATGCAGCTATTGTTAAGAGTGTGAAAACTGTCAGCGATGTAGCTGTGTTGGATGCAAAGATGCAGAATGGTTCACTTATCATCACCCCAAAGAAGGAGGGTGAAGCAGCAGTAACTATCAAGGTAAACTCTAATGGTAAGTTAGCTGAAACTACATTCGTAGTAACCGTAACTCCTGCTACTGGTATTAATGGTATTTCTGCAGATGGTACAGTTGAGGTGGCTCGATTCTCTGCTGATGGCAAGCGCATCTCTGCTCCTCAGAAGGGTCTCAACATCATCCGCATGAGCGATGGTTCTACACGCAAGGTTGTTGTAAAGTAATTCCGCTTTCTATCTATCAGTAGAATATTTGAAAAATAAAATAAGCCCAGAGCAAATTGCCCTGGGCTTTTTCGGTTCTTATCGTTTTCGATTTTTTCTTTTTCATTTCCGAATCTTTATTCCTCCATCAACTTGCGGTAGCGGCCCTTCTTGATTTCTGTATCGCCAAG
>OQVL01002544.1_pt1 | contig 11150 bp, 6 predicted proteins | sample 1691501 | NCBI WGS metagenome assembly OQVL01 (sample SAMN03418253, study PRJEB22391) | human gut metagenome | biome: human-gut; feature: organic feature; material: feces | host: Homo sapiens | place: Tanzania | collected 2013-01
ATATCACAATTTACATTTACAATCTTTTAATATTAAAAATTTTATATCATTTGCACAAATTAGTATTTTTTTCATAAAAGTTGTTGACAAACACCGCTTTATGTGCTATATTAAATTTATAAATCCGGTGATAAGAAATAGTAGCTTAGGCTTCGGAAGTCAGAGCGAGCCGTCGTTGGTGTGAGGTACGGTACTTACGGTCTTTGTGAATGGGTCTTTGAGGAGCAGCGGCAAACGGATATTGTTATCTCAGTAGTTGCTGACGCAGTCGCAGCGTTAAAGGCGTAGGATATGAAGTCAATTAATGGCCGTGTCCGTAATTAAGGAAGCTAATGCTTTGAAGCAGGGTGGCACCACGATATTTTGAATCGTCCCGGCAGCAGATTAATTTATTTAATTTGCTGTCTTTTTGTTTTTCTGTATATTTATGCAAAACAGGGGCAAAAACAGCTCTTTTGACGCTTATGCGCAACGGTTGTTTATGCCGTTTCGAGGTTGCAAACACGCCGTCTACGGAGTGTAAACATGGCACTTAGGATGCGTAACTATGGTACTTAGGTAGCGTAAACATGGCATTTAGAGATCGTAACCCAGTTACTTGTAGATTGGTTTGCTGACTGTTTGAAATTGAACTATCGCAAGATTGTTATGCAAAAAAAAAACTCAAGCAAGCGTTGCCAAAGGCGGCTATGAATAATTACCGCCTTCGGCAACGGCTTATGCCTGAGTTTGAGCGTTGTTACGGCTCTTATTTAGAAGTCCTCATCAGAATAACCATCGTTTGTCTCGTCTTCTTCAACGACGCCAAATCCGTTTTCCTTGTTGCCATCAGGCGACCATCCGCTCACCGTCATCAGTTCTGAACTTTCAACACCGATAACGGTGATGGCGGGCGATATATATGTTTTTTTCATCTTAGTGTTCTGTCTTTATTTTGTTATTACTACGGTCTTGTTGTTTACAATGTACACGCCCTTCGACAGCTCATTAACGTTGTTGGTGTTCATGCGCATGCCCTCCATGTTGTAGATGCCGGGGTTAGCGTTACGCTTGTTTTCTTCCACAATCTGTATGCCCGTAGTGTTGCCCATGTTGTTATTGTTGAGCGAGAACTGCAGCAGCTTGCCCGACGGTGTGTTTTCCTTCAGCCAGCAGCGATAAGCCTTCACGGTGTGTGGCTTGCTGGTGTGAACAAGGTCGCCCTTGCTAAACATATATGAGTCGGCCGACACAGCTGTCTTGTTGTCATACGAACCAAAGAAGGTCATTCTATTGAATGTGCCGTTAACGCTGGGCCGCAGGTTAGCCGTCTGGTCTTCATAATTAATGCCGTTGGCTACATATACAGGGCCATTAAGGGTTTTTGTTTCACCGTTGATGTTGTATACGTAGTTGTTGTATGCCGCCTTCTGGGTGGGGAAGATGATATAAGGTGTGTTCTTTTTGAGCACTACACCTTCGCCCGCTACGTTAACCGTTTCAAACTTAATCCAGTTCTCATCCAAGTCGTTAAACTTAGCTACCTGTGTGCCTTCGCCAAAGGCTTCTATCACCTGAGCGGCTGTCATGTCAACAGGCAAGATAATCGAGTTCCAACCCTTTGTGCCGTCAGCGTTCTTTGTAGTAAATGTGCGGCGCAGCAGCATCTTGGCATTATTGTATGTCTTCTTCACGTCAAGAGTATAGTCCTCATCGAGAACCAGCAAGTCGTCGTATCCGTTGAGTGTTCCGTCGTCGTTCATGTCAGTACGCAGAGCAAAGCCCTTAATCTGAAGATTCTCAAGAGCCGACAGCACCTTAATAGGTGTAATACGAACCTGATCGAACGACTTGGTTGGATTAAGCACGGCATAGCTGTCGCCTTTACTGCCAATAACATCAGCGCCAAGCACCTTCCAGTTTGTCAGTTCCTCTTGCTCTTTACCATCAAGATAGGTGGTCAACTTAAGACCTTCTCCAAGACTTGCCCCTAATCCTAAAGCCAGATTCTGGGTAACCATAACGAGCTGTTGTCCCTTATCTATAACTTTACCCATATTGACAGAAATTTTCGCGCCACCTAAGTTTGCTCCTAACGGAAGTGTCAAGTATGTATCCATCGAGTCGTCAATCAAATTGCTCAACTCGTCGTATCCATTGCCAATGTTGGCAACATTGAACATCTTAGTGTTTTCAAAGTCGATAGAGGCATTGGTGTTATTGGTAGATATCACCTGTGCGCCATAAATGGGATTGGTAGTAGCATTGTCTGCCTCAGCATCGGCTACATACGCATAGTAGATATTGAGCTGTGAAAGGTCGGCAGAAAGAACGCCTGTGTTATAAAGTACAAACTCATCAAACACACAGCCCGCGGGCACTTCAACGTTCAGACACATTTTACGTGTTTCCTCTTTACCGATAAGTCCAGCTGAGATGGCATCCCAATGGGTTGTTACATCTCCAGTCACTTCCTTGCCTTTATTGTAGAGCTTGATGTTGTAGAGCTTAAGTACATTAGCATCGAGTCCGGTAGCCTTAGCAGATACCACAAAACCAACCTTCATCTTGCCATTGAAAGCTCTTGCATTGCCATTCAAACCATCAGCAAAGTTAGAGCCATCAGCAGTCTTGATACCAACGAGACCCTTGTTGGCAGCCAATTCAACGCCTGGCTGACGATAGGAGAAATCGTTGAGAGAAGTAGTAAGTATGGCTGATCTGTTCTTCATTCCATCGAATATCTGAAGCAAACCACCGCCAAACTTATCGCTCAACACGTATTTAGGCTCCTCACCCTCATTATTGACAAGGATATCTACTCCGTGTTCCTCCGCAACATATTTGGGAGCATAGTTGAGGGTAGTCTCTTCATAGCAACCATCCGCAGCTGTCGCACGGAAAACATACTTGCCGGGAAGAGACAAATTGCTTACCAAGCCTGATGTGGGAACCACTTCAACATCAGCGGCACCCTCTGGATAGCTCTGAACAGTCCATGTTACATCCATGTCCTTGTTGTGCTGCAACTGGAATTGGTTTACATTTCCAGATACATCGCGGCTTGATGTGGCATCGATAGGACAATGGTGAGAAGCTGCATCGGGAGCCATGCGTACAAAGGCGTAGTTGACAGAGGTACCACCAACTTGTATTCCTATGCCTTTGAAGAAAATCTTTGCTGCTGAGAAGGCTGCAGGAGCTCTCATAACGACTTCACCGTCCTTGGTATCCTCAATCAGTCCAAGACCCAGGAGTTTATTAGAGATGTCATACTTGCCTATTTCTTTATTCTCTTTGTTGAAAAGTGTGAGTTCAACGCCAGAGCCTACCGAAAGATTGGCGAGATTAAATCCATTGAACTTGAATCCCACTTCTGTTCCCTTAGGGAATGCTTCCTTGCCATCACTGGGCTTGGCAACAACAGTAACAGGTGTTGATATTGGAACTACTGCTCCTACAACAGCAGCATAGCCATTGTCAAGTTTCTCATCAATCACATCACCACGTGACACTTCACCTAACGTGTAAGTTGGCTTTTTGCCTTGCGCATCCAGAGTAAACGGCTTTCTACCCTGCTCTTCAGCGTATTTAGAAATACCATTCTCCTTGTTTTTGGTAATAGTATACTCATGAGCCTTGCCTACAAATGCATACTTGATATTTATAGCAGAGAGCACATTGGCATCAACTCCAAACTGAACGAGCTTAATTTCATCGAAATTACCGGGAGCTGTAGCCATGTACAATTTGTTGACCTGGTCAGAACCAGGGAATGTCAGTAGCGACAAGCCAAGACCAGTGACAGACTTACCGGTAGAGATCGACTGGAGGTCGCCAACCTTTTCACCGTCCTTAAGAAACTGTATTTTGTAGAACTTTGCTAAATCGAGAGTAAGGATGCTTGCATTTGATTTTGCACAAATGACAAAACCAGCCTCTGTACCACCAGCATAACAATGCTGATTGTCCTTCACGCTGATAATTGGACTTGCTACAACGGTAGCGCCAACAAGAGCAGGAATCGTAGCATAATCATCCAAATCATCATTACAAATGTTCTGAAGGTCTTTTGTTCCTGAAACCACTTCAACGCCATCGAAAAGGCTGTTGATCATACAACCGGGGCCTACGAGTGCACGACGGTTGTTAAAATAATTCTCCTTGTTGTTAGGGTCTGAATCCTGCCAAACCTTCTTCTCTATTTTGCCTCCGCCATCTATGTTTGCAGCACCCATAGGCAAGGTAACGAGCAAGAATGTAGCAATTAAAAAATTTTTACATGACAACTTGTTAAACATCTTCATAAAATTGAGTAATCAAATTATTTTAATATCCTTATTTTCTGCCTGAATGTTCTTTTTCAGGTAGCGATTTGTGCGACAATCTTTTTTCGGGGTGCAAAGGTATTTATAAATCGTAAGTAAAAATTTGTAGTGTAGGTGTTAAGTAGGTTTCTAATATTGGTGGTTTGTTGTAATAGTCGGCAAGTCAATAGGTTATGCAACTTTTAAATTGTAACAAAGTAGCATCCTAAAAATTACCCCCCCCCGAAAAAAGATGCGAAAACATGCTTGTGTTTAGAATATAATTTATAATTTTGTAGTGAAACAAATCATTAACACTATCTTAACAAAAACAATTTGCCATGCGATTATTAATAATACTTATTACCATTTGCTTTTCGGCCTTTCGCGCCCAGGCCGACAATAAAACACTATATCAACAGTTAGACTCTGTCATTGCTCATCGGGCCGACTATTATGTCCTTAAAGATAAGGAACTTAAAGACATTAAGCTTAGCGCCGCCTACATAACCGACGGTGAGGGAAAGTTGCGCTTGTATGAAAAGTTGGTTTATGGCTATACGCCATTCATTTACGATTCGGCTATGGTGTATGTTCAAAAAGGAACACACCTGGCCCGGCAAACAAACAATCAGGTCTATTATAACAAGTTTCAGATGCTCAAGGCCCGATTGTATGTTTTAAGAGGTTTTTATCTTGAGGCCAAAGAGTGTCTTGAACAGCTCAATATCCCGCCATCTGACACCAACCAAAATTATCTTTACAATTGTGCCCAATGCGCACTTTATTTTAACCTGAACGCTTATTGTGAGAACTCCGAGTTTAGTGAGCATTATAAAAAGCTCTTTAACGAGTATATTAATAAGGCTCTGTGTTATTATCCGAAGCGAGACGCACAGTATTATTATTTAAAAGGGGTACAGCTCTATTACTCGAAAGGGTCTCTTCATGACATAAGCACCTATCTTAAGAAGACCATGAGCCTGTCAAAACCCAATAGCGACATGTATGGAATGTCGGCCTATATATTGTCGAAGGCTTATCGCAACAATAAACAATTTGAGCTGCAAGAACGCTACCTGCTTCTTTCTGCCATGAGCAACGTGATGACATCTACCAAAGAGAGCATGTCTCTTCAAGATTTGGGCTTGCTGCTTTACAAAAACAAAGATGTAGACAAAGCGCAAGAGTATATAAGCCTTTCATTAAAAGATGCCAACGGGGTGAATAACCGCCTACGACGCGTTGAGTTGTATAATAACTTTAACTTTATATTGTCTGCCTACGCTGATAAACTTGAGCTGCAAGCCGTTTGGCATAAATCGGCGTTGGCTTGTATCACTGTGCTGTTGGGCGTGGTTGTCTTCATTATGGTTTATGTTAAGCGGAAAAACCGACTGCTGAAACAAAATGAGAAGAAACTGAAAGCATTGACTGAACAGTTATACAATATTAATAGTCAACAGGCAAAGGATAATAAGGCTCTTACAAACTCGAATACCGAACTTACGAACTCGAACACGGAGCTTACGAACTCGAATACCGAACTCTCAAAGACGAACACCGAGCTAACGAACTCGAACACTGAACTCTCAAAAAAGAACACCGAGCTTACAAACTCGAACACTGAGCTAACGAACTCGAACACAGAGCTCTCAAAGACGAACACCGAGCTTACAAATTCGAATACCGAGCTAACGAACTCGAACACCGAGCTCTCAAAAAAGAACACCGAGCTTTCAAAGACGAACACCGAGCTTACGAACTCGAACACCGAGCTTACAAACTCGAACACTGAGCTCTCAAAGACGAACACGAAGCTTTCAAAGACGAACACTGAGCTCTCAAAGACGAACACCGAGCTCTCAAAGACGAACATCGAGCTTTCAGAGACGAACATCGAACTTACAAACTCGAACTCCAAACTCTCAAAGACGAACAACGAACTCTCAAAGACGAACACTGAGCTCTCAAAGACGAACACAGATCTTTCAAATACGAATACAGATCTTTCAAATACGAATACCGAACTCTCAAACTCGAATGCTGAACTTGCAAACACCATTGCAAAGCGTGAGAATATGGCAAATGCTTATATTAATCTTTGCTATCAATATATTGAGAGATTAGAAAACTTGCGTAAGTTGGTTATCAGGAAAATCAAGGCCAATCAGCAACAGGAGTTGTTGAGCATGCTTTCTTCGTCAAAACGTACTGTGGAAGCAAATCAGAATTTCTTCTTACAGTTTGATAAAATATTCTTGTCGCTCTTTCCTTCGTTTATAACAGAGCTGAACACTTTGCTCGTGCCCGAGGCACAAATACAGCTTAAAGACGAAAACGAATTTACCCCCCCCCGTGCGCGTAGCTGCCTTGATACGTTTGGGCATTACTGAAAGTGCAAAGATTGCTGGTATCTTGTCTTACTCGCCACAAACGATATACAACTATCGTTCTGCGCTTAAGAATAACGCTATAGATAAAAACCGCTTTGAAGAGAATCTGCAAAAATTATGTTTGGTTTATTAACGGTTCAATAGAGCAAAAAACTTGAGATAATGGGGGTGTGAAAGCAAGGCGATTATTGTTTGGAACAAACTAAAAATGGGCGAAAGCTTGGCTGTCGTCTTGCTTTCACCCATTTATCTCAAAATTTTTTACTTACAGCTTGCTCTCCAGCATCACGATGTCGCCATCGGTAGAGGTGGTGATGATGTGGTGCTTGTCGGCGGTGGTGACGGTGTTCACGAGCGAGTTGCCCACTTTGTAGGTCCATTTCAGAAGCCCTGTCTTGTCGTCAAGAGCCAGGATGAGCCCTTCCTTGGTGCTGCTGTAGACCGTGCCGTCGATGACAGGCATCATGGTCGACGCATGCTCGTAGCCGAAGCCACAGTTGGTAGCCCACAGCTCCAGAGGCTCTGCTGCTGTGGCCTTGTAGCACACGATGCTGTCTTGCATTGTCTTGGCGAAGATGCGCTGTCGGTCAGCCGACATGCCGATGCTCTCGCGCACCTTCGACTGGAACGTGCGCCACAGCGTCTTGCCGTCCTTCAGGCCGATGGCTGTGAGGGCGCGTTGCGGGTCGGCAATGAAGATGGCCTCCTTGTTTGCCACGGGCCACACCTGGGCCGGCGAGTAGTGAAGACCGCCCTTCGGGTGCTTCCATGTCCACAGCAGCTTGCCGTCTTTCTCGCTGAGAGCGTAGAGGTTGCTGTCCCATGCGCCAAACACCACCATGCCCTGTGTGAGCAAGGGCCGTGTCACGATGTAACCCTTCACGCCGTCAAAGGTCCAGCGCTCCTTGCCTGTGCGTGCGTCGATGGCGTGCATCTTGTGGTCGCTGCCGCCAATGAAGGCCGTCTTGCCGTCTGTAGCAACGGCGCCCATGACGGGCAGGTCGGTCGTGATCTGCCACAGCTCGCGCCCGGTGCGGGCATCAAGACCATATATGCGGTCGCCCGTGGTGCCGAAGACCAAGGTGCCGTTGATCACGGCTGGTGTGCCGACAATCTTCTTGTCGGCCTGGAAGTGCCAGCCCTCATGGCCCGTGGCCTTGTCGTAAGCTGTCATGCGGCCTGTCACGTCGCCCACGAACACGCTGTTTTTCCAGCACACGGCAGAGGCGTAGATGCTTCGTCCGCTCTTCACGCGCCATTTCTCGCCCACTTTGCCGGCATACTTGGTGTTGCAGCTGAAGTCGGGATATTCGTCTGCATGTCCCTGAGGGTCATAATATTGCTTCTTCAGCGAGATGCCGCCCCAGGGACGAGGCTCCTCGCCGACGTTTTTCTCTGCCACGGTGAGCGAGTCAGCGGTAACATTCCACAGACTGTAGCCCACCTTGCCGTTGCCGTCCTTGAGGTTGGAGCGTGAGAGGAAGCCCGGAATGCCGTCATAGAAGAACGCCTTGTTGCGGTGGTAGTGGCCGCCGATGAACGCCTTGACGTTAAGCTTTCTGAAGACATCGGTCACCTCGTACCAGTTGTCGAGGTCGCCCTTGAGCATGGGGTAGTGGGTTGCAATGAACACCTTCTTGCCCTGGCCGTTCTTGCGCACCTCGTCGCAGACCCAACTGATGTCTTGTGGTGCCACATGGCCCAGCGCCATCTTGATGAACGGGCCCGAGGTGAAGCCGAGGAAGAGGGTGCCCTTGTGCTCAAACTCCATGCGCTCGCTGCCGAACAGCTGGCTAAACTTTGCCATGCCCGACTCGCTCCATGTCGTCTCGTGGTTGCCCGTGAGCACATAATATTTCTTGTTCAGAGCCTTCAAGGCATCGGCAAGCTGCTCCAGCGAGGCGTTGTCGCCGTTGTCGGCAAGGTCGCCCGTGATGAGCACAAAGTCGACATTGGGGTTCTTGTTGATGTCGGCAATGGTCATGTTGAGATACTCCAACGGCTTGGGGTCGTTGCTGTTGAGGTGGATGTCGGTGACTTGTGCAAAGGTGAACGGCTCCTGTGCCCAGCCTTGAACGACGGCGAGGACGGCGAGCGCGATTGTCAGTAATAGATTTTTTGTCTTAATCATGATTTTTTGGTTATTTGTTGTTTTTTACATTTTCGTCATGTGATAGCCCAACGCGTTAAGTTCCATGGCCACGCCCATGAGGTAGAGCTGATGGAGGGCGGCAACATAGGTGCGGAAGGCTTCTGGCGTGCCTGGCTCAAGGTGCAGGTGCATGATGGCGTTGTAGGTTCGTGAGGCACACTCGGCCACGGTGTCGTTGACCTTGTGCTCAGCCTCGGGTGTGAGCAGGAGCACCTGGCGAAGAATGTATTCGTCCATGTGGTCGAAATCGATGCGGTCGCGCAGATACTTGTACAGGTCCTCCACCTTACTATATAACGCCCAATCTTCATCCCAATATTTCGCCACGGCCATGCCGATATACATCATCCACCCGAGCGAGGCGGTGGGGTAGGCGGTAAACTCTCTCACGCCGTCGGGCATGTAGCTCTGTGCCAGCTTGGGCCACAGCTCCTCAAGGTCGGGAGCTTCGTGCAGGCGTTCATCCACTTGTCCTATAGACGTGAGGTAGCCGTGCAGGTCACGGCGAAACAGCTGTTCTGTCTTTTCGTTGTCGTATGTTGTCTTGTTGTCCATTTTCGCTATGTTTGTTGTTTGCAGTTGTGGTGAAAAGTTATGAGTTTTTCCAATTTTGTGGCTAAATTACGAAAAATATGTCAATTGAGCAATTTATTGTAGGCAAATTGATTTATTTGCATTATCTTTGCATAAGATAAGCTGCACCTCGGCAGAGCTCGCAAGCAAGCTTGCATCTCTGCTCTCGGTTTGCATTATTTGTTTTTCATTTTTTTGAGTCTTGATATATGTGGAACAGAATAAAATATCTTTTATCCTATTTTTTGCTGGTGTGGGGATTCTTCCTCATACAAAAGCCTGTGTTCATGGCCGTGAACGCATCTAAGAGTTATGCGCTGACCGACTATCTGAGCGTCATGTGGCATGGCGCCGGACTGGATGCCACCACCACGGGCTACCTCACCATCCTGCCGTTCCTGCTCACCGTGGTATCGGTGTGGTACCGGCATTTGCCGTTCCGCAAGGTCATGACACCCTATTATGTCATCGTGATGCTTCTCATAAGTGCCATCTTCATTGGCGACATGTCGCTGTTCTCGTTCTGGGAGAGCAAGCTCGACGCGTCAATTTTTATCTATATCGACTCACCGAAGAACGCCATGGCCAGCGTGTCGGGCGGTTACATAGCTGCACGCATAGGCATGATCGTAGGGCTGACTGCCGTGATGAGCGCTCTGCTGTGGCTCATCACGCCGAAGATTCTTGAAAAGATAAACATGATAGGTCAGCAGCTCGTTGCCACGCTGTGCGCTCTACCCTTGGGCGCGTTGCTCTTTCTTGTTATAAGAGGAGGCTTCCGCGTGTCTACAGCCAATGTGGGCGATGCCTATTTCAGCAACGACCAGTATCTGAACCTCTCGGCCATAAACCCGGCGTTCAACCTGTTTGCAAGCACAGAACGACAGGCACGCTATGAGGACGAGTTCAACTTCTATGACGAGCAGCGACGCGCACAGCTCATGAAGGGCCTGTATGACACCAACGACACCAACACCACACAGGTGCTCGAAACGCAGCGCCCCAACATCCTCGTGATCTTCATGGAGAGTTTCGGCGCCACGATGATTGAACGTCTTGGCGGCGAGAAGGGTGTGGCGCCCAACCTTGAGAGTCTGGCCGACAACGGCGTGTTCTTCTCGCGCATCTTCGCCAACAGCTTCCGCACAGACCGAGGCACCGTATGCACGTTCAGCGGCTTCCCCGGCTTGCCCACGCTGTCGCTCATGAAGGTGTCAAACCTCTGCCAGCAGTTGCCCAACATCGCAAACACGTTGGGACAGGCGGGCTATGAGACCGACTTTCTCTATGGCGGCGACATCAACTTCACCAACATGCAGGGTTATCTGCGTGCTGGAGGATTCCAAAATATAACATCGCAGGACGACTTCTCCCTGACCGAGCGCAACTACAGCAAGTGGGGTGTGCCCGACGGCATAACATTCAACCATCTCTACGACATGCTCAAGAAGCGCGAGAACAGCAAGAAACCGTGGTTCACAACGTTCCTCACGTTGAGCAGCCATGAGCCGTTTGAGGTGCCGTACAAGAAGTTTGAAGATGCCCATTTCAACGCCTTTGCCTACACCGACCATTGCATTGGCGAGTTTATAAGACGCTTCCGCAAGACCAAACAGTGGAAGAACACGCTTATCGTCCTGCTGCCCGACCACGGCATACCTTATCCTAAGGAGGGCGAGAGGTTCAGTCCGCGCTTCTTCCGCATACCGATGATCTGGACGGGCGGTGCCGTGCGCCAGAAGA
>OQVL01002545.1_pt1 | contig 11148 bp, 5 predicted proteins | sample 1691501 | NCBI WGS metagenome assembly OQVL01 (sample SAMN03418253, study PRJEB22391) | human gut metagenome | biome: human-gut; feature: organic feature; material: feces | host: Homo sapiens | place: Tanzania | collected 2013-01
GTGTCCTTTGGCTTAAATGAGGACGAGGCGCTGTGCGGTGCCGCGGCCGCGGCCTGTTTCGCCCGAATCGACGGATTGGAGCTGCTGCTCACGCGCTTCAACGACACGAGCGACGTCGCGGTGATCCGGGGTCTCCCGGACGGCGGCATCGCGACGGTGGCGCGCGAGACGATGGATGTCCTCGTGGCGAGTGCGCGGGTCTGCGCCGCGACGGGCGGCGCGTTCGACCCGACGGTGGAGCGGCGGAACTTCGCGGAGCTGACGCTCGACGTGGAGCATGTGCGCGTCGGCGTGCGGAAGGGCCCCGTCGCGCTCGACTTCGGCGGCACGAACGTCCGCGTCCTGCGCATCCGCCTCGACGGTCACGGCAAATTCGAGGTCCTCAAGAAAGTCGCGAAGCCGCTGCGCGTCGAAGGCGTCTACGACTTCGTCGGCGAGGGCTCGACGGCAGAGCAGCAGTTCGACTTCATCGCAGAGCTCGTCGATGAGGCCATCGAGGGCGACCACACGACGAAGTACCTGCTCGGCCACACGTTCTCCTTCCCTTCGGAGCAGACGGACCTCTACAACGCGAAGCTCATCATCTGGACGAAGGAATTCGCCACGGCAGGCGTCGAGGGCAAGGTCGTCAACGACCTGCTCAAGGAAGCGTTGCACCGCCAGGGCATCGACAATGTCGAGCCGACGGCCGTCATCAATGACACGGTTGCCGTCCTGCTCGCCGCTGCCTACAAGCAGGCCGACACCTACATCGGCTCCATCTATGCGACGGGCCACAACACCTGCTACTTCGAGCCGTTCAAGGGCAAGGCCGAGCGCCCGATGATCCTCAACCTTGAGTCCGGCGGCTTCATGAAGCTCGCGCCGAACCGCTTTGACGCAGAGTTCGACGCACAGTCGGAGAAGCCGGGTGAGCAGCGCCTCGAGAAGATGGTCTCCGGCCGTTACATGGGCGAGCTCTTCGGCATGGCCATCGCAGAATTGCTCGGCGAGAAGGGCAAGAAGTACGGCTTCACGAGCATCGACATGAGCAACATCATCCTCGATGAGACGGCTGGCCTCACGGAAGTCGGCCGCATCGTCAGCGCCAAGACGGGCCATGACCTCGAAGAGGTCGACCGCCAGCGCCTGCAGGAGCTCGCTTCGGCTTTCGTCGTCCGCTCGGCACGCCTCGTCACGGCTACGTATGTCGGCATCATCTGGCAACTGGCCGGCGACGACGCCATCAAGAAGCAGCACATCGCCATCGACGGCTCGGTCTACGAGAAGATGCCGCTGGCGAAAGAGAACATCATGCGCGCCCTCTCCGAGCTGCTCGGCGAATCGGCATCGCTCGTCGACACCGTCCTCGAGAACGGCGGTTCGGGCCTCGGCGCTGCCATCGCTGCTGCCATGTCGCAGAAGTAGGCATAAGGCTGCCCTTCCATCTGCTTATCACACAATCCACTGCACCAGTCAATATTGGTGCAGTGGATTTTTTATGCTATAATTGATTGAGATGTTTGAAAATCACAGGGCGCGAAGATTGAAAGAGGGGGTGAGCGCCATCGAGCAGTCACTGAGCATGAATCTCGCGCAGCATCTGGCGATGACGATGCAGCTGCAGCAGGCCATCGAGATCCTGCAGCTTTCCTCGCAGGACCTCTGCGCGGTCATCGAGAAAGAATACCTCGAGAATCCCGTGCTCGAGATGGAGTATCCGACAGGGCGGCGGGAGCTCTATGAGCAGGACGGCAGTATGAACGTCCGGGCGCTCGCCGACTACCTCGACGGCGGCAGCAAGCAGCCTGCCTACTTCACCGACGAAGACGACCATCAGTTCGATGCAGCTGCGCCGCTTCACATGACGCTCGAGGAGGAGCTGCTCGAGCAGGTGCACGCGACCGGCGGAAATACCGCCGCGGCGGCGACACCGTGCCGCACCTGACGCGGCGGATGCGGATATGCTGAAAATTCCGGAGCTTTTGCGCCGGGTTGAGGAAGGCGGCGTGCGGGAAGTCATTATCGCCACCAATGCCAACGTGGAGGGCGAGACGACCGCCATGTTTCTCGCACGCCTGCTGAAAAAATATCCGGTCAAGGTCACGCGGCTGGCGTACGGTATCTCGGTCGGAACCGACATCGAGTACGCGGACGAAGTCACTCTGTATCGCGCCCTGCAGGGGCGGCGGGACGTGTAGCAAACATTTTCACGATCTTACTTTCCTTTTGAAAGGAGCATCATATGAAAACAATCACGATCCATGCCGAGTTGGAAGAGCGCATCCGCCTGAACGCCGCCAGGCTGCAGGAAGCGTACTATCAGTTGCCCGACGTTTTTGCACCCCCGGAGTACCGGTCGTTCGGAGACAAGGAGGGGAGAGCCCTGTGGGCGTTCCTGTGTCACCGCACCTTGACGGGCGAGGAGAATCCCTGCCTCCGTCCGATGCTGGCAGCCCTTCCGACCCACACCAACGCAGGCGGTTTCTTCGGTCCCATACATACGGGCAGGGACGGCGATGTCATGGTGGATGAGTTCCAGTTCGGCGGCAGCACATGGTATTTGCGCGCCCTTTGCGAAGCGCATCGGCAATTAGGGGACGACTGCATTCCCGGCACTACCCCGTTGGCGCTCATATTCGAAGTTGTATCGGTATTTCCCGTGCAGATAAAATACTCACCCAAATCTTTTTCTCCCATAATATAAAAATCTGCATAATTCTCATACTTCATGGTAATATAGGCACCCATTCCCGCAACCTTGGCGTTATAATAAAGAGTACCTTTAATATCGCCGTTAACAGTTTCCGTACCAAGTTTATCCATATCATTCGGTTTATGCATGTATGTAAGTTTACTCTGGGAATTGCGCACGGTTTTATTATACTCGCGGAACCACTGGTCTGCCGTAAGAGCACCGTATCCGTCCGTGTCTGCATAATTCTTTCCCTGTCCCAGTTCGTTAACAGAAACAACCCGGTAGTAATAGTAAGAACCGGCACGCGCAGTTTCATTTGAATCAATATAACTCAAACCGGTAACAGGCGTCTCAGTCAATTTTCTGAAACCGGAATCTTTTTTAGTAGAACGGTACACCAGATATCCAGCCGGAAAATCGGCGGCGGGTTTAGTCCACGACACACGAACAGGGTAAACGCCGTTTGCATTTGCCGTCCAAACTGCCGCCGCCTCTGCAGAAAGATTTGCCGTTCTTGAACCTTCAGCCGCAGCCGGTGCCTGGGGAACAGGAGCGGCTGCTTCACTCAGTGCACTTTCGGTATCAAGCGCATTCACCGTAGACACTTTATAAAAATTATGCTTTTCAACAACAGATGAAGTTCCGGTTACCCCAGACAAAATCCAAGCATATTCACTATTAAGCAAATCAGACGCATATATTTTGTAAACATACGAATTGTCTTCACTGCCCAAAGCTGCATCCCACGAAAGAATCAGCGAAGTTGAATTTTCACTTTCATCAACACCAACATTTTCAGGCGCACTCAAAAGGTATGCCTTAGCCGGACTCTCTGAATCTGCTCCGCTTGAACTGAACGGACTTTTCAGAACTTCACCTTCTGTTCCGTCACTGGGAGTTGATACAGCCTGAACATAATACCAGTAAATAAGACCGGGTTTTATGCTCCTGTCAGTGTAAGTCGTTGCCGCTGCGTCTGTAATTTTTTTTACCAGAGTATAAGAAGAATCTTCGGAACTTGTTCTGTACAAATTGTATGAAATTGTCGTTTTTTCTGTTCCTGCAACTTCTTCCCATTTTATTGTTACAGAAGAAACGCTTGTTCCCAAACCGTTGTCAATGCAAACACCAGACGGAGCAGCAGGCGCACCTTCTTTTAAAGAATATCCCATTCCTATTGAGCTGAACGCAGATACGTTTCCGTAATAATTCTGCGCGCAAACTTTGTAGAAAAATTCCCTTCCCTGATCGCTTTCACTTATGCTGTTGCTGAATTTCTGTACGCTTCCCAATACTTCGCCGATTTTTTCCATGCCGGTTCCGTCTGCATTTGTTCCGCGGTAAATTACGTAACTTACAGCTCCTTCGACTGCATTCCATTTTACATTTATAGATTCTGTTGACTTTCCTTTGTCTGCTTCTACTCCACACGGAACACCGAACAGCTTTCCTGCGCCGTCTGCTCCTTCTGTGTCAGAGCACGCAAGATACGGAGATTCCAGTCCTTTTGCGATGTTTTCTGCACAGACGCGGTAGAAGTATACGTTTGAATATTCTTTATTTGAATATGACGGGTTCTGTATTATTGTATCTGTATATGTTGTTGAATATACAAATTTCTGCAGGGACTCATAGTCGCTTTCTTCTGGAACAGTTATTTTTCCTTCACTGTCGGGCACTGCCACCGCACGCTCTATTCTGTACGATGTGGCGTTTTCTACTTTGCTCCAGCTTACGGCGATTTTTCCGGCGTACATGGACTTTGACACAAACATCTGTTGCGGGGCAGCAAGTTCAGTTACTTCGCGCGCGGGGGTAAGCAGGTCTTCCAGCGTGCCGGTATTTTTTGTGTTGTCCATGGGTATTTTACCCTGAAAAAAGTCCGAACAACCGGTCGTTAGTATTACTGCAGCCGCAACCAGCAGAACTGTACATTTTCTTTTTTTCATATATTCTCCATACGAACGGTAGTTAAAACAACTAACGGTCGTTAACAAATATCTCTTTACAAACTGTCATTCGTTAAGAAGCAGTTGTTTTACAAAACTGGCCCTCCTGGTCGTACATTCGCAGCCCAAAACCGGTTTTTACAATAAAGTATGGGCTCATACTTTATTGTAATTATCTTGATGTGACTTTTGCATAGAAACCATTCTATGCAAAAGTCAAATCATTTCGGTCTGCGAAGTCCTCCCGCGCGGGCATCTTTGTTAACTAACTATCGGTTGTTAACAAGTATCTCGTTTACAAACTTTCGTTCGTTAACAAATATCTTGTAAATAAACTGTCATTCGTTAAGAAACAGTTTATTTACAAAACTGGCCCTCCCAGTCGGCCTCAGTAACCGAAAACCGGCCAATATTGGCCTTGACGTGATTTTTGCAAGGAAACTATCGTTTGTCGCTTCGCGACTGCAAAAAATCAAGTCATTTTCGTTTCCCGTGTCCTCCATCGCGGGCATCTTTTTATACTAACTATCAGTCGTTAAATAACTAACGGTAGTTAATTAAAAACGATAATTAAACTACTGCCAGTCGGTAGTATCTATTTTAAAGTCATCATCTATAAACGGCAGAGGTGTTATGTTTCCGAATACTACCTCCTGTGCGCCGCTTGGATAAGTTACTTTTATTCCTTTGTACCCCTCACTTTCTGTATATCTTGGTGTTTCTTCTTTGTTAAGCCAGAAGAACTTTAAGTCAGCAGAATATAGTCCGCCGAACTCGGTACCCGAAGAAACACTTACCTTTGTAGAACCATAATTCATGTATTCCGCAGGGTAATAAAATAAATTTACCACCTGCCAACTCTTCCATGTTTCACCAGTGACAGTTCCACTCAAAGACAAGAAAGTAACTGTTTTATCGGCTTTCGTAATTAAACTTGGAGTCAAAGAATCAAACGTTATTGTATGTACAAAATTTGTTTTTCCTCCTCCACCTGACGATGAAACAGATGCAGTTCCACTTCCTGGTGTAGATTCAGTATAAGACCCGCTTGAGTTATACGTTTTCCACGATGCGCCGGTATTCTTCATTCCCACCGCCATCGCCAGTGTTGCAGCGCGTACCAATTCCTCCGCAGTAATCTGCCTGTACGCATACACATCGTTGTCTACTACTGCGCTGTGCTCTCCGCGGGTCAGAGTTATTTTGTAGTAGTGCCGTGCGTCTCTCAGGACTTTTAGTGCTCCTTCCGTTGTTTGCGCTGTTCCCTCTGCGATTGCTTTCGGGTACAAACGTGCTTCAAGAGTTCCTTCTGTCAAAGAAAATCCTATGTCGTCGGCTTTTGTTGTTGCAGTAAAGTCAGCGGCATTGAATGTCAGAACAGGAATCCATTCGCTGCCAAGATTGTTGTTCAGTATGCTTACTGTATAAGTGTCCGGCCCAAGTGCGCGTGCATTTTTATTCCAGTTGCCTATTGTAACACGCTCTGCATAATATTCAGGCTTTGAAGAATCTGTCTCTGCGGCATATGCAACCGAATAATTGTCATCGTACAAAAGGTAGCCCTTAAATTCACTTTCGCATTCAACACCTTCTGGGTAAGTGTAGCGACCGCCGTTTTCTTCTTTTTTGTTTTCGCAGTAATCTACAAATTCTTTTTTGAATTCCGCTGTTCCCGGATTGTAATTTACCGCATATTCAAATGCTTTTTCACGGTCGGCTTCAGGAACACGGTATGTTGCATAAACAGAGTCCGCCTTTAAAGGAACCGTAACGGCCGCAATTCTTTCCCACGAACCAAAGCTTGCGTTTTCCAAAACTTCGCGTCTGTACAGACTCGGGACTTTTTGTTCAATTCCGGAAGCAGACAAATAAGGAAGTTCCCAGTCTACGCGCTGACTATCTCCCTGTTCTGCTTTCTGCGCCTTAAGGTTAAGTGCGTATCCAAAACATGCGCCCTTAACGTCGGCAAGTGCAGTTGATGTAACCGCGCCGGTTTCGTCAGTTTTTGTGCAGTAATCTACCTTAGAGGACGCATCAAGAACAAAACCGTCTGTAAACGAAAAGTCGCTTTCTGCCGCAACCGGAATTACCGCGTAACCGAACGGCAGTCCCCAGGCAATGCGTGCCTGGTTGTTCTGGTAAGAATTTTTATTGTCACTGTCACTGACCGCCGCATATTTGTCGCAAAGATAATAAACTGTTGCGCCGTTAGCTTCTGTTTTGCTTACTGTCGCGCGCGCTTCATCTACACTCTCGCCGCCAACTGTAAGCACACCTTTTTCACAGTCATAAAAATAAGTATCTGCCTTGTCCACTGCGGCGGCTGTTCCGTCAGAATACAGCGCGCGTCTTATTATATAACCGGCGGCTCCCTTAACGGCATTCCACTCAAGCACAATCTCTTCAGAAGAAGGAGCTGCAACTCTTGCGTTAACAAGAGCCGGACCAAGTGTTGCAGTTGCAAAAACCGCTTCTGTCGTGTCAGAAGTTTTTGAAGACGCTGCAGTCACGGCAAAAAGAATTGTCTTTCCAGACCTAAGCGCATCGTTATAACCGGCAGGCTTTTCAAGCGTACAGGTATAAATGCCCGCTGTCTCATCAAAAACAACCGCTCCGTTACCGCCAGCAAAATCAACAACAGGAGTTTTTGTTTCATCATCTTTGTAGTAAGCGTTCACGGTAAAATCAGCAGCATCAGACTTTGCAAGCTGAACAGTCTTCCACGAAACTACAATCTTGTCATAAAAATATTGTGTGCAGTAAGGAACTGCCGTACCCAGAGTTTCAGAAACAGAATCTGCTTTTTTTGTAATGCTGAATCCGGCAGAAGCTTCAAGCATATATTTGCGCCTGTCTCCGCTCAAAGCCGCATGTTCGTAAGTAACAGAACCGTCAGAAGATTTCGCTGCAAGTGCATTAAGTTCCTCTTTTGAAAGAGCAAGACTTTCTTCTGCAAGAGCTGTCTCTCCTTCATACGGAATCCACTTAAGAACATAATCGTAATTTGAGTTGTAATCCCACTTGATCTTAAACTTGTCACTGTAACCGTCTTCTACAGAAAATCCTGTAACAGAAGGAAGGTTTGCCGAATCATGAACAACAGTTACAACACCGAACGCTTCGGCGCGGGCAAAATACTCGTCTTCACCTGCAGGAACAGAATTCATTCCGGCCGGAACAACATAGGCCTTAAACTTATAGTAACCTTCCAGCAAACTATTGGCCGCTTCATCTGTCGCATCAAAAGCAAAAGTTTTGGCCGCGCTATTCACAGAAGCCTCATCTGTCCAATAACCTTCAAACACTTCTTCGCCCGCCGCTTCATCTGCAGAAAGAGGAGTGCGCTGTGATGTAATGACATATCCGTAAGTTTCATCTAGACCAAGTGTGTCAAAGTCAAATTTGTATTCAACCTTAACAGCAGAATGCAAAGTTGAACCATCATCTGCCTTTTCATACACGGCACTTGTTTCAAAAGAAGGCGTACTCAAAGACCAGCCTTCACAAACAGAGCGCGAGTTTTCAGAAGAAACGGCATTTTTGGAATCGTCAGTAAAAGAAATAATCCTGTACTCATACTTAACGCCAGCCACAGCCGAAGTGTCGCAATAATAAATTTTCGTACCCGGAATATAACCCGTGTAGGTTTCACTCGTTTCTGCATTTTCAAGAGTACCCGCTTCGAGTTTAACATTAACATTTTCAGAAGAAAGGGATGCGCAGTCAAAAACAATTCCACCCGGAATTTTTTCTGCACTTGTTAAACAGCTTCCAATATATGGAACAATACAAGTCCATTCCTGCGAAACAGAATCTTTTTCTTTGCGTTCAATAGTAAAGTAAACGGGATTGCGGTTGAATAAAGAAGATGAAACTTTTGCATCAACAAAATCAGGAAGCAACCAAGAAAGTTCAACCTTAGTGTACAAAGTTCCCTGTGTAGCAGCAAATTCTTTTGCCGCATCCGGAATAAGTTTGCGCGCGGTTTCAGAGTCAATTCTGTCACTCCACTCATACTTGTTTTCCTCAGCAGCATTAACCGGAATATACGCGCCTACGTCATACAAATATTTTGTTTTGGGAGAAAGGCCTTTAAACACAACAGAAGACACAGTCCCGTCGCAGGTCGTTTCATCTACAGATTTTCCGTCTTCAAGAAAACACCGTACCTTGTACTTTACAGAATCTGAATATGTTGTTGAATCGCAGTTGGACATCCACCAGCTTACAGTTGCCTGCGTTCCGTCAGAACTGGACTCAATCATTGTAATTGAAGGAGTAGCCATCGTTGAACCTTTTACAGTACTACTCGCAAAAGATTCTCCGCCCTTATAGTCAATAGATTTTACATAATAATAACGCACGGCGCCGGCCACTTCATCTAGTTCAATAGAAGAAGAAGCATCTTTTGTTTCACCGACTTTTACGAATGTTTCAAAAGGATTAGCAGCACCGTAAATATTGTAGCGCACAGCATTGGCGGCGGCATTCCAGGAAAGAGTAACGCTTTTATAACCGCCGTGTGAAGCCGTCAAACCTGCAGGAGGCTTAACGGCCTCATTAATGCTTGTTCCGCCGGAATCAATAATCTTATCAATCTCCGGCGACGGAATCAAATCATTCTCACACCCAAAAAAAACAGTAGCAACGGCCAGAACAACGGTCGCAAAATAAAACTTAAAATAACGTGAAAACATAATTGCATTATAGCAAAATAAAACTTCGTTTTACAACAGTTTTCTTCCTATTATATAGATTTATAAACGCAACGTCCGCACGGGAAGACGCATATCTAAAGAGATAACCCTTATCGAAAGTTAAAATGCGCGAAGGAGGACGCGGGAGGCCGAAATGATTTGACTTTTAGCGCCGCGAAGCGGCATATTATGGTTTCACCGCAAAAGTCACATCAAGGCCATTATTGGCCGGTTTCGGACTTCACCGGGCGACTGGGAGCATTTTAACACTCGCTGTCTCTTATCTAAACCAAACGTCTTCCCGTGCGGACCTTCCCGTACATGTATGTTTCTTAACGAACGTTCGTACGTTAAGATGCGAATTTTCTAACGACCGTTAGTTTATTAAGGCGATAAAAACTACCAACCAATCATTAGTTATGCACAAATTCCCCACAACCTGTGGAAAACTACCGAACGACCGTTATTTAAAAATACAATTCCGCAGGAACCCACATGTACTTTTCTCTCACACCAACAAACTAACACTTGTTAAAAACCGTATTTTTTCGTAAAATAAACGCCTATGGAATTCACACAAGAGCAGATTGACGCATTGTCCGTCAACGAAGTAGAAATCATGAAAAGAATCGCTGAAGAGCTTAACATAAAAATAGCTCAGGTCAGCGCCGTAATCAGTCTGGTTCAGGAAGGATGCACAATCCCCTTTATTGCCCGTTACCGCAAAGAAAAGCACGGTTCACTTGACGAAGTTCAGGTTCGTGACTGCGACCACCTCTTCACTTCATACAAAAATCTTGAAGAGCGCCGCCTAGAAATTGTAAAGGGAATCTTTGCACAGAACAAACTTACCGAAAGCCTTTACAATGCCGTAATGAGTGCAAAAACACTCACCGAACTCGAAGACCTCTGGGCTCCGTTCAAGAAAAAGAAGAAGACCCGCGGAATGGTTGCTGCAGAAAAAGGACTGGAACCTTTGGCAGATGCCATGTACGAACTTGATGACGCCGCAATTCTTTCCAAAGCAGCAGAATTCGTAAAAACAGATGCCGACCACCCCGAACTCGATGTTGCAACCGCAGAAGATGCAATTCAGGGTGCAAAAGATATTATTGCAGAACGTGTATCACAGGACACAAAAAACCGCGAAGATGTTCACGACCTTTACATGAGCACTGGAAAAATCACAACAAAAGGAATCGTTCCCGAAGGTCAGGATGCAGCAACAGTAGAAAAAACTTCTACATACAAAATGTACTGGGACTACAGCGAACCGCTCAATCAAGTTAAGCCCCACCGTATTCTTGCAATAAACCGTGCAGAACGAGAAGGCGCACTCGAAGTAACACTCGATGTAGATGTAGACGCAGCAGTAAAAGCTCTGTCAAAAAAATACAAGCTCAACAACAAGTACATGGCAGACGCAATAGAAGACGGACTGGTACGCCTCTTGAGCCCGGCAGTACTCCGCGAAATCCGCAGTGACGAAAGTGACGAAGCAGACACACACGGAATAGGAATCTTCAGCGAAAACCTCAAAAATCTTCTTATGACACAGCCAATCAAAGGAAGCCGTGTTCTTGGAGTAGACCCGGGAATCAGAACCGGAACAAAATGTGCAGCCCTGGACGAAACAGGAAAATATCTCGGATACTTCCTCATCAAACAGGTAGTCGCTCCCGATGAATCCTACAACCTCATAAAAAATGCAATCAAAAAATACGACATTCAGGTTGTGGCCATAGGAAACGGAACAGGCAGCCAGGAAGTACAGACAATCGTAAGCAAAGTAATAAGCGAAAACTACCCCGACGTACGCTACACT
>OQVL01002548.1_pt1 | contig 11147 bp, 8 predicted proteins | sample 1691501 | NCBI WGS metagenome assembly OQVL01 (sample SAMN03418253, study PRJEB22391) | human gut metagenome | biome: human-gut; feature: organic feature; material: feces | host: Homo sapiens | place: Tanzania | collected 2013-01
CGACCTTGTATCAAAGCTTGAAAGCGGATATTACGATGCGGCATTCATCACCGCCGAAAACAGCGACAAAATAAACAAGGACAGCGGCGTTACCTACACTCCGTATCAAGACACCACCTGGGGTTTTGTATTTAACACAAACGACGAAGTGTTTCAATCAAAGACCATGCGCAAGGCGTTTTGTGAGGGCTTCAGCAGACCGACAAAATACGACAAGGATTATCTTTCCCCTGCCACAAACCTTACGCCGTCATCCTGCCTTATCAACGGCAACAATGCCGTAAAGGCTATGGGATATACCGCAGGAGCACAAAATCAAGAAAAAAGCGTCGCCGATTGGAAAAAGGCACTTGAAATACTCGACACAACCGATATAAGCATAACCGTGCTTACACCGTCATATATGGAAAATTGCGTAAAACAGCTTTTACAAGGTGTCCAGGCAGGATTGGGCTCATATCTTACAAACTCGAACGGTGATGCAATAACACTCACGCTGAAGGTTCAGGCAATGGACGAAAGCGACATAAGAACGGAAATTGCAAAAAACACATATGATGTGGCATTCTTACCGTTTACCGCAACAGGCAACAGTGCAATATCTTTTATGAGCCAAATTGCAAACGACAACATAACGGATATAAATTCAAACAAAGTTGCCGCACTTGTTAAAAAGGCTCAAAATCAAAGCAATTTAAACTCAACCGCAGCATATTTGAAGCAGGCTGAACAAACAATTATAAGCACCTATACCGTTTGCCCGATGATATACGAAAGCAGTTACTATGCTGCCGCAAGCGGAGTAAAAAACATTCAGTTCCATCCCGGAACAGGAAGGGTGAGCTTTGTAAATGCCACAAGAGAATAAGCACACCAAATCATTAGCCATAGTATTTTGGATATTAACCGCAATGTGTATGGTAGCGATATTTTACTTTTCGTCACGACCGGCAACGCAATCGGCAGGTCAAAGTTCCGTTGTAACTCTGTTTTTACAAAAGCTTTTTCACACCGAAGCAATAACCGAACATATGGTTCGTAAGGCGGCACATTTTACGGAATTTACAGGACTCGGATTTTTAACAAACTCGGCTGTATATTTTACAAAACGCAAACGCAATTTGGCAATTGGTATTGCAATAGGCTCGGCATATGCCGCAACGGATGAAATTCATCAAATTTTTGTTGACGGCAGGAGCTGTCAATTCACCGATTGGGCACTTGACACCTTGGGTGTTGTCACAGGTGCGTTGATTTTTTTAATATTGTATTTAATTATTCGCAAAATAATTGAACATAAAACGATAAAAGATTTAAGGAGATATAAAAAATGAATGTACTTACATTTGACACAGAAGAACAAATAGGAATTGCCGCAGGTTATTATATGTGCGGTCAGGTTTTGCAAAAGCATTCTTCCTCAAATACGCAGATAAAACCAAGACCTGGTCTTAAATACCAGGTAGTAGGCGCAGTCGCTAGAACTTGCGGCCGCACTATTAGGTCGTTAAAAAAAATGGCGCAGATTTTTAAGGAAGAGCTGTTTGAAGAAAATACTACTTGCGCCTTAAATAACGCTAAAAAATCAACTAAGCCCCGGGCAACGGAGGCGGACGATGCTTTAAAAAAGCAATCTTCCTTTAGCTTTTACGATTGCGCGGGAGTAGTAAAAGTTCGCACGAGTGCGCAAATTCTACAAGAGCATCGTTTAATCATCGTGCGCATTTTAGAATTATTGCCCTTAGAAGAAGCTGAAGCGACCGATGTGATTTGGCCTTTTATCAAAAGCTTTGCAGACTACATAGGTGATTTACCAGCTTCGGAATGTTATCACCATTACGAACCATCAGGCTTAATGCGTCATAGCCTCGAAACAGCTTTGTTATCGTTGCAATACGCCATGGATTTAACGGCTGATATTAGATTAACCCCTAAAGAACGCCGAGAAAATCTACGCTCCTTCTTATTGCTCGCTTTTGCTGGCGGACTTCTCCATGATGCCGGTAAAGTACTCACGGACCTTACGGTAAGTATTGCGTATGAAGCGCCAACTTATAGCGATAAAACTGTAGGTTCCACTAAGAGTGATGATGTTTTAAACCTAGGTAAATCAAACCAAGAAAAGAAGTTAGCCTCTAAAAACAAGTTAAACCCCGATAATAGGTTAAACGAAGAAACAAGGTCAAATCAGGCACATAACTTACATGTAGCCAATAATTTAGCCCCAAATAGCAATGTGAACGCATTAAACATGGCGGAAAATTTAGGTGCAAACGCCCAGAAAACTCAAGCGTTAGCCCCAAACCTAAAGCCAAATGAAGCCTTAAATACTCGCTTAAATCAAAGCGCGAATTCATGCTTTGAGTCAAGTTTTGAGTCAAGCGTAAATGAAACCGTAGATCCCGGGTCCCCAAAAAACAACGAGTTTAATCAAGGGACTAGGTTTGAAACCTCACCCGAAGCTTCCTCGGCTTACAGTAAAGACCTGGCTAAGGCTTGGGAAAAGTCACAAGAGCCAGGAGCTTTTAAAGCTAAGGGAACCGCAGGAGCTACCTCGTCAAGTGAGAGCTTTAGGGCAAACACGAGTGAAGATGAAGCGTTTTGGGGATCGGTGCAGCCCAAAGCGATTTATAACTTTGGGGATGAGCTTACGCCAGGGCGCATGGTGTGGAATCTGGTGGCGTGTTCACTAACAGAATTTTTACAGCACTACCAAGCCCCAAAATACGGCTTTCATTATCGCGCCGGGCGCGGTAAATCACATGAGACTTTAGCGCAAATCATGGCTTGCCGCATTATCCCTGAAAACTTCATGCACTTGATTCTTAAAGATACGGCCGGCGTTTGTGAACTCTTTACCGCTTTAACCGGCCAAGAAAAGGGGCGTCTTTATAACCTAATAAAAAAAGCTGATATCGGTAGCGTACTAGCGGACCTTGGTAGTCGCAGATTTGGGAGCTTGGTACCTGGAAGATTACCTGGGGCGTTAGAGCGTTTTATCTTAATTATTCAAGATAGGCTTCGTAGGTTTCCGGAACTCATTAATTCTCCAGAAGGGATTTTATTTATTGTGGGGCAAGAAGTTTATCTCTCCCTTAACACCCATGTGTATCTTGAGCTGTTAAGACCTCTAATTAAAGCCGGTCTAGCGCCTTCTTTTAGAGATAAAACAGCTTTTATGGAAGCATTGATAAATCGCGGGATTGGCGCTTACCGTAATCCCGGGGTCAAGATTGTGGTGTCCTCGTTTATAGCAACGATAGGTAATACCTTATATTTAAAACATGGTTGCCTCATTGAACGACCGGAGTATTTTTTAGGGGACGCCGTGCGTCCGGCGCCATTACCTTTAGTGCACCCTGAAATCTACCGTGCCTTTACTATTCTTTATGGTAAAAGTAAGTTACGTCTGCCCGACCCAAATTCCATCCCCGCAGGCGTTTTAAGTAACGACGGCGCTCGCGCAAATTTAAAGGGAAGCGTAAATGCTAATGGCATTCCTAATGATGCTCCAACTGAGGCACTTGCAAAAGAGGCTACCTCAAGCCACGCTAATCCGAACTCACTTTTTTCGGAAGAGTTCGTGAATGTAACGCCATCTGAGCCTAAAACGCGAGCCCAAAGAAACCTAGCAAGTGCTCAAGAACCTCATAACTTAAATACAAGTGCCTCGATGGTGTCTCCCCAAAGCGAGCAGGAAGTGCCACCAAGCGCTTCTTTGACAGAGGATGAAGATGAAGTTGGCGGTATCACGATTGCTGCGTGTCTTAAGCTTTTAGCGGGGGAAGGCATCTTCTTAGAAGGGGCGTTTGCCCCAAACTTTGTGCCCGAAACTCAAACTACTTGTGACGAGCAAGGTAAGGAATCGGATCAAGCCCAAACTCAGGCACAAGCACAAGCAGAGACTAAAGATAAAACTTCAGCTCAAGCACAAGAAGCGACTCAAGTTCAAACTAAAACAAATAACGGACTAAATGACGTTCCAAATGACGAATTATATGGCGGACCAAATGTCATCTCACATACCACAACCAATGATATTTCGAATGACCTTTCAAAAGGTACTGCAAACGATATTTGCGCCCCTTCAAACGATATTAACGAGCTTGCAAACGATAAAGCCAACGGGGGCCTTGACTTAAAAAGTAGTGTAGAAGAAGCAGCGGCGCATCTTTTAACTTCCATGGCAGTCATAGCTGACGTTGGGACAAAGACCTATGGGCGCGAAGTAACGGCGCCTACGCCTCAAGTTAAAGCGTGGGGAGACCAATTAAACCCGGCGGCATTTAATAGTGTTAAGGCGTCGTATGCTTTTGGGGGCCCAAATCAAACCTTCACTCAAACGTCTAATGTTGGCGCCCCTTGTATGAGCGTGACTTGTGTTAGTCCACCTGGTGTGAGCTCAGCTTGGATCGGGGGAGCGTGGGCTAAGGCCGATTTATCAAGTCAACCTATAACCCACGTAATCACGCCAACTTATGATTTTAACCACTCAAAACCAGCCACTAAGGTTGCGGTCAATTTTTTAGGGCAAGCAATAAATAAGGAAGGAAATTATGGTCATAACACATGTAGTTATGGGGCTTTTAGTCATTATGGCGTTACTTTTGGTGGGGCTGGTGCTTATAACCTGGAGGCTCTAGAGGCGCCAAAATTAGCTTTCGTAAACCTGCACTCAATAGATAGGCCTAAAAAGGAAGCGGGCGCTTATGTGCCTAGTTCTTTGGATGAAAAAACCGCCCAAGAAACCTTAAAAAAAGCGCCAAGTATGCATGATGATTTGGTCATAAATAGTAAGCCCAAACCTCAAGATATTACTTTAAACGCGTCCCTAATGAGTACGGATAAGACTATTCTAAAGCCAAGCTCTAAGATTAAGCCCCAAGGAGTAAATCAACTCAAGCCAAATCAACTTAACGAAAATCAACTTAAACTAAATCAAGCTAATAAAAATCAACCTAACCAAAGCGAGCAAGCAAAATCTACATTTAAGAATTCAGGCCCCAAAAATGAAAACGCAGAAAAAGCTTTATTTATCGATGCCTTTACCAGCCTTTTTTTGGACCTTGAAGCCTTAAATCAAGGAAGCCAAGCTGCAAACCTAGGCGCGGAAGACTTAAAGGAAGCTTCGAACTCGAACCCTAAAAGCTCATGGCCTCAGGAGTTTTTTGCTTTGCCGTGTCACATGGGAGGAATTAAAGAGCTAGGAACTTCTAATTTAGCCCAAAACCGAAAAGCTCTTTTTACGGAAAAACCGCGTCGCAGAAGTAAGGTTAAGGTTGAGCCGACGGGTATTTTTGCGCTAAAACCAACGCCTAGACACCTTACTAAAATTAGCGCCTCCATGGAAAATGAAACGAATAATGACGCTCAAAAAGAGACTGAACTTGAAAACGGGACCTTATTAGACTCAAGCATGAGTTTAGATGAATCTTTAGCATCTTACGAGTTTGATACAACAGATTCGTGGCTTAATGTTGGATTTGACTATAATAAGAACCTTATAGTTAAGTTCGTTTGTAACAGAAGGCCTCCAAAAATAGTCAAGATTGCCGTTGTGGACGCAGACAGCGCATATTCCATTTCAAGAAATTGTAAAACAAAGCTAACAGATCTTCCCAAGTACATCAAAAGACATTTCAAAAATTACACAGCTGGAGAGGAGTGCCTTCCCGATGAAATAGAAGATCTTTTCTGGCAAGTAGTAAATTTCATAGAAAGCCATAAGGTTCGTTGTAAAATCATAAAGAATATAGAATAAAGCCATAATACATGTAGCCAAATGCCATTACAGCTGGATTCTGCAGCTGTAGAGCAGGATTCGGATTTACCAAAATGCTCAAGTTGGCGTACCTTTGCAAGCGTATACATAAGTAATGAGCTTATTACCAAAAATTATTAACTCCTTAAATTAATCATTATGGTAGATTTATTCGTAAGCGGAGGTCCGCTGTTTATGAGCGTTCTCACACTACTGTTTGTTGCAATTCTAACAGCAGCATGGAAGGCTCCTGCATGGGTTAAAGATCTTGGCAGGATAGCCCTTGTCTTTGGAATATTAGGCTCTGTTTTGGGATTTTATCAGATGTTCGGCACACTTACAACAATTACAGATGTTCCAGGTACGGTATTGTATGCCGGGATGAAGGTTGCACTCGTACCGTTCATATATGGAATAGTAATCTCATTAGTAGCCTTTGGAATCTCACTATTCCAAAAGCCTCGCATATAATAATCAGCTTCCCGACAAATACTTTTTTGCAGTGAAAAACAGACAATTATATATAGAGATTGGGTATATAGCCTCATGGATTGTTCTACTGAGTCTCATATTCTTGAGCTACTCCGGCAGACTAAGTGAGGCTATATACTACGCTACATCATATATGCCCGGATTCATACTTGCAAAGCTGTTTTGCGAAGATGCCTTGAAAGGCAAAAAAACAGAGGTTGTACGCAACATAATCTTTATGTCTACTGCTGTCTGTGTATCGGTATATTTATGCATATTTTTAACAGGATTCTCACTAAATGATTACAACGTAAGCCTCAGTTTCTTCTGTAATCCGGTTTTAATTCTGCTGTTGGCAGCTATATACTGTTTTGTCGGGAAGAAGATTAATAAAATTTTTAAAGCACCGCAAAATGAGCCTAAAACAGTTGAAGAACAATTAGAGATTATCAAAAAATACCTTGAGCGTAGTATGCCTAGAAGAGAGAATGAATAACGTATTTAAAAAATAATGATTGATTAAGCAGATTTTGAGCGAAAACTCAGAGTCTGCTTTTTTCTTCATCCCACTAATTTTCCCAATAAAAAGGATTTTACCTTCGTTTTGTAGAATTATAAAATATAACTGAAAATACTACTTGCAGAATGGAGGCTTTGCGATGAAAATAACTTTTTTAGGTGCAACGCGCACCGTTACCGGTTCCTGTTATCTGCTGGAGGTAGGCGCACATAAGTTTTTGGTAGACTGCGGCATGTTCCAAGGCTCCAAGCTGATAAAAGCGCTGAATGAAAAGGATTTTTTGTTTCATCCGGGAGAGATTGAGGCTGTTGTATTGACGCACGCCCATGTTGACCACAGCGGTCTGTTGCCGAAGCTGGTCAAGGAAGGCTTCCGTGGCCCAATCTATTGCACTAAATCGACAGAGGAGCTGTGCTCGATTTTGCTGCCGGACAGCGCGCACATTCAGGAGGGTGAGGCGGAATACGCCAACCGCAAGGGCATGCGTGCCGGCAAAAAGATTGTTGAGCCGTTGTTTACGGTTGATGATGCTGCCCGCGCCTTGCATTTGTTCAAGCTGCGCAGCTTCGGCGAAGCGTTTAATGTTGTTCCCGGTGTTACCGTTACCTTTAGGGTTGCAGGACACATTCTTGGTTCTGCTTTCGTAGAGATGTCTGTTAACGAAGGCGATAAAAAGACGCGCTTGATTTTTACCGGAGATATCGGTCAGCCGAATCAGCCGATTATTGAAGACCCGGCGGCAGCAGGCGGTGCGGATTTTATTATTACGGAATCTACCTACGGCAACCGCATCCACGAAGCCTATGATAAGGAAGGCGAACTGGCGAATATTATCAACGATACTGTCGAGCGTGGCGGTAACGTTATTATTCCTGCGTTTGCTGTAGGGCGTACGCAGGTACTGCTGTATTATTTCCAAAAGCTGCAGGCAGAAGGCAAAATTCCTGAGATTCCTATTTACGTAGATAGTCCTATGGCCAACAGAGCTACGCAGATTACTATGACGAATCCCGAGGAATATGATGAGGAAGCGCGGGCGCTTTACGCAATGCAGGGACGCAGGCTAGTGTCTATGCATAACTTGCGCTTTACCGCAACGGTGCAGGAATCCATGGCGATTAACGAAATTCCGGGCAGCAAGATCGTTATTTCGGCCAGCGGCATGGCAGACGCCGGTCGTATTCTGCATCACCTGAAGCATAATCTGTGGCGTGAGGACAGCAGCATAGTATTTGCCGGCTATCAGGCGGAGGGCACTATCGGACGCAGGCTGATAGAAGGTATTAAGCGCATTAAGATTATGGGCGAGGATATCAGAGTCAACGCCAAAATTTACAATATGAAGGGCTTTTCTGCCCATGCGGACAAGCAGCAGCTTTTAGCTTGGTATAGCAGCATGAAGGAGGTTCCTAAGGCCTTTTTCGTTACGCATGGCGAGCTTGATGCAGCCATGGAGCTGGCAGATTCGCTGGGACGCAATCTGGGAACGGCAACATACATCCCGCACTTCGGTGACTGCGCCGAAATCCATGGTACCGAGTGGCAGATGCATGAATCCGAAATGGTTCAGGTTGAGCCTGCTGCTATCGACCTGCGTGCTTTCATGCGTGGTATGGAACGCGATTATCTGCTGCAGCGCAGCAAAATCGAACAGATTGTGGCGCGTAACCCGGATAAGGCGGTTATGGTACGCAAGAAGCTGGAAAAGCTGCATAAGTACATGGATGATATCCTGAAGGATTTGTAAGAAAAAATGATATACGCTTTGCATAAATAAAAAATGCACCATTCCTTAACACTCGGGAATGGTGCATTTTAGTTTTTAAATCGTTATAGCTTACAGTCTGTTGCTGCTGTTGAGTACGTCACGCATTTTGTGAGCTACCATGTCCTGGATAGCCTGACGTGCGGGTTTCAGATATTGGCGAGGATCGAAGTCGCCGGGGTTTTCTACAAGATGCTTACGGATGGAAGCGGTCATTGCCAGGCGCAGGTCGGTATCGATGTTAATTTTGCAAACACCGAATTTGCCTGCTTGCAGCAGCATGTCTTCAGGTACGCCTTGAGCGCCGTCCAGCTTGCCGCCGTATTTGTTGCATTCTTCAACAAAGGACGGGATAACGGTGGATGCACCATGCAGAACCAGCGGATAACCGGGCAGCATGTTGGTGATTTTTTCCAGACGTGCGAAGTCCAGTTCCGGTTTGCCTTTGAATTTGTAAGCGCCGTGGCTGGTGCCGATAGCGATAGCCAGGCTGTCGCAGCCGGTGCGTTCAACGAATTCTACAGCCTGATCGGGATCGGTGTAGGTAGCGTCCTTGGTGTTAACCTTAACAGCGTCTTCAACGCCTGCCAGTCGGCCAAGCTCTGCCTCAACTACAACGCCTCTTTCGTGTGCATATTCAACAACACGACGAGTCATTTCGATATTTTCTTCGAAAGGATGCTTGCTGCCGTCAATCATAACGGAGGTAAAGCCGCCGTCGATGCAGGCTTTGCAGATGTCAAAATCTTCGCCGTGGTCCAGATGCAGGCAGATAGGCAGACCGGTGTCTTCGATTGCTGCTTCAACCAGCTTCATCAGGTAGATGTGGTTAGCGTATTTGCGGGCGCCGGCACTTACCTGCAGAATCAGCGGGGATTTTTCCTGTTGTGCTGCAGCAACGATACCTTGGATGATTTCCATGTTGTTGACGTTGAAGGCACCAACAGCATAGTGGCCTTCGTAAGCTTTTTTGAACATTTCAGTAGATGTAACTAAGGGCATTTGTCTATTCCTCCTTATTCAGGGTAGCCTTACAGCTACTCTGTCTTTACATTAGTATACACTAATTATATCATGGTCTGCTTATTTAGTACAGAAGTTTCAGTAAATCATTTGGTAAAGAACGGGTAATTTCTAAAAATACATCACTTACCGGATGCTTAAAGGCCAGACGATAGGCATGCAGCGCATGGCGTGCCTGAGGGCCGGGAGTTCCGTAAAGATTGTCGTTTACGAGCGGATGGCCGATGGAAGCAAGGTGTACGCGTATCTGGTGCGTGCGTCCGGTAAAAAGACGAACCTTGAGCAGCGTGCAGCTGCCGTAGGCTGCTAAAACATCATAGGCTGTTTTAGCGTATTTGCCGTGCGTGTAATCAACACAGCGTTCGATGATACTGCCTTCCTTGCGGGCGATAGGCGCTTCGATAATACCTTCGCTGTTTTCAAAGCATCCGCAGGCCAGCGCCAGATATTCCTTTTCAACCTGCTGCTGGCTCAGCCAGTGCTGGACAACAGGCTCCTTGGCGAAAATAACGAGGCCGGAGGTATTGCGGTCTAAGCGTGATACTGGATGAATACCAGCGGTAATACCGTTGGCTTCATAATATGCTTTGACGTAATCGTAGAGCGTAGTACCGCGCTCGCTGACAGTGGGGTGCACCAGCATGCCTGCAGGCTTATCGATAATCAGCAGAAAATCATCCTCGTAGGCAACCATGGATGGCGACAGGATAGCAGCCATCAGTGCAGCTGTTTTTTATCCGGCAGCTCGTCGACTACTTCGATGTTATCGAGCTGTGCCTTCAGCTGGCTGCGGATGTTTGCCAGATATTCCTTGTACAGCTCCTTTTGTTCTGCCAGTTCCTCCGGGGTCAGACCGGAAGTTTTCTTCTTTTTGGCTAATGCATTTATGCGGTTAATCATTGCATTGATTTCCATAATATTTCTACTCCTTTGTTATAACAAGCTTATTATTTTATTATACTATTATGAGCGCTTCTTAGCAACTTTCATTGACTACACTTCTGATTTGTGCTATTATGAGGGCGATATTATTAAGCTTTTTTTATCAGAGAGTTATATATATTGCCAAAGCCTTGGGCTTGGGCAATGTAAGATGAGTATGAGGTGATTAACATGTTCTTGAAAAAAATTGCTTGTGGTCTATTATGTGCGGCTATGCTGCTTGCTGCCGGTTGCGGCGGTGTAGGAACGCAGACTGGCGGTGACAAGGCTTATCTGCAGCTTACCGATGCTGCAGGCAGACAGGTTTCGCTTGCCAAAAAGCCTGAAAGAGTGGTAAGCCTCAGCCCTTCATATTTGAGTATGATTGAGGCTGTCGGCGGCACCGTAGTCGGTCGCGCCAGCTCTAAGGTAGGCAAGATTCCCGAATCTATGAAGTCTGTGCCGGAGGTAGGCATGGTCTACAATATTAATATGGAAGCACTTGTCGGCCTGAAGCCTGATCTGGTTCTGGCCAGCAAAAATCAGCATAAGCTCACCGAGCTCTCGGCGATCTTGTCCGGGCTCGGCTTTGAGATCGCGCTGGAATCGGAATACGGACTGCACGTGGACGTCGACGAGACGGGCGCGACATTTGAAGAAAACTCGCTTTTGAAGGCGGAGGCCGT
>OQVL01002550.1_pt1 | contig 11141 bp, 10 predicted proteins | sample 1691501 | NCBI WGS metagenome assembly OQVL01 (sample SAMN03418253, study PRJEB22391) | human gut metagenome | biome: human-gut; feature: organic feature; material: feces | host: Homo sapiens | place: Tanzania | collected 2013-01
CCTCATCCAACAAGCCCATGCTGCTACGAGCAAGCGATAGCGCCAGTCAATAGTCACAGTCTCCTTGCCTTGCATCACAGCCTTTACTATGGAGCGTGCAACACTATCTGCCGGGAGCTGCAAGGGGAAATGACTTCCTGCAATAAGGTCGGTAGCTACAAAGCCGGGACGGATGTCGGTGATGCGGATATTCAATCGGCGCATACGCGACTGCTGGGCAAGACACTCAAGGTAGTGCGACTGAAAACGCTTGGTGGCTGAATAAGCCGGTGCCGCTCCCAATCCACGGGTGCGTGCTATAGAGGTGATGCCAGCAATTTGTCCATCTTTATTGTTATCGGCAAACCAACTGTATGCTGCTGTAACCATACGTGTGAAACCCAAGCCGTTGGTCTCCACAGTCTTCATCTCGCGGTCAATGTCAAGCTCGCAGTTCTCCCACCCTATTCCCGAACTGTGGAAGTACAGATCCATGCCGCCCATCTTGCCGATAAGCTCGTGCAAGCCCTCGGTGGCATCGTCGCTATCCACATCAATCTGCTGCCACGCCACTATGCCGTCCGTAGTCTCCACTATCTCCTGCAGCCGCTCCACACGTCTGCCGGCTATGCCTACGTTGTAGCTACGCACGGCTAAAAGACGAGCCACTTCAAGCCCTATGCCAGAAGTAGCACCTATTACTATCGCTTTCTTTGTCATATATCTCTATAATAATCTGTGAGGAAGAACAAAGTTATATTATTTATTGTTAACTCACAAAATAAACCGCCCACAATAGCGTTTATTTAACGTATTAAAAAGAAAGGAACAATACTATGATTTTCTCAACAACACCAACCCTCGAAGGACACCCCATACGCGAATACCGCGGCGTAGTAACCGGCGAAACCATCATCGGCGCCAATGTTTTCAAAGACTTCATGGCAGGCTTGCGCGACTTCTTCGGTGGTCGCAGCAGTGCATACGAGGGTGTGCTGCGCGAAGCTAAAGACTCAGCTATGCGCGAAATGGCAGAACGTGCCGAAAGCCTCGGCTGCAACGCCATCGTAGGCATCGACCTCGACTACGAGACTGTTGGCGAGAGTGGCTCCATGCTTATGGTGACGTGCAGCGGTACGGCGGTTGTTATCTAAGCATTCTCACCGCGATTGTCGTTCCCAGGCATGTTATAATCATAACAGCCGCCATTATCTTCATGAATAAACTGCTGGTTTCCGGTATTGTGAATACCAGTCCGTAGCCAGTTATTATCAATTCTATTGAGAATATGTAGGCCCAGTAGACCAGCACTTTCACTTGTCGCATGTTTGTTATGCGTGTTCCCGCGTCAAGCATATTGGTGGGGCGGTAGGCCGAGAACATGTAGTAGACCGACAGGCCCGTGCAGAAGCCGCCCACAAGCAGCAGCCAGTAAGGGCTTGCGTAGCTGTCGGGCTTGCCATTTAAGTCGTAATGAATGGGGAAGAGCGTGTCGCCCGCTGTTGCCAATTTGAAGAATATGCCTCCCCATAGGATGAGCAGGAGCAATCCGATGATTATCTCAAACGAGGTGTTGGTCCATGTGCGTGCCAATCTGATGTCGGGATTCTCCTGCTCGTTGTTTTGGGATTTGCCGAAATTGTTAAGGTTTAAATTCAATCTCATAGTTGTGAGGGTTTTAGCGGTTTTGAGAAAACTGGATAACAGTAGCTCGGAGGTTGAACGCCAGCCGTTCAACCCCTAAGTTTCTTCTTCTTTCGTTCGTCGTCTTTTGGGCAGTCGTCCGCTCTTGCGCAGAGCCTCGGCAATGATCCATTGCAGTTGTCCGTTGATGCTGCGGAACTCATCTGCAGCCCACGCCTCAATGGCATCCATCGTCTCGGCATCCACGCGCAGAACGAAACTCTTATTGCCCGTCTCTTTCTTCGTCATATCTGTTTTAATGGTTTAGCGTTCCGGTGTTGACTACAGGCTGAGCCGAGTCGTCACCGCAAAGCACAACGAGCAAGTTGCTCACCATGGCCGCCTTCTTGTCGTCGTCGAGTTCCACAATGTCTTCGCTGCTTAGTTTGTCGAGAGCCATTTTCACCATCGACACGGCACCCTCCACAATCTTCTCGCGTGCCGAGATGATAGCGTCGGCTTGCTGTCGGCGCAGCATCACGGCTGCAATCTCGGGTGCATAGGCTAGATAGTTGATGCGAGCCTCTACCACCTCAATGCCAGCCATGCTCAGTCGCTCGTCGAGCTTCTCCTCAAGCTGCTTGTTTATCTCGTCGGCACCGTCGCGCAAGGTCAGTTCCTTGCTGCCCGACTCATTGTTGTCGTAGGCATAGAGTCCGGCCACCTGGCGAAGTGCGGCGTCGCTCTGAGTCTTCACGAAGTTCTCGAAGGCGCGCATCACGTTCGACACGCTTACGCCAATCTGTTGTGTGCTTACGCTGCTCTGTGCCATTGTCTGCGAGTCGATTTCAAACATAGCCTTGTAGGTGTCCTTCAGTTTCCACACGAGCACCAAGCCAATCATCACCGGGTTGCCCGTCTTGTCGTTCACCTTGATAGGCTCGGCATCGAGGTTGCGGGCTCTGAGCGAGAGCTTCTTGGTGTTGATGAAGGGGTTAACCCATGAGTAGCCCACCTTTGTGAATGTGCCTTTGTATTTTCCGAAGAACATCATCACGCGAGCCTCGCCTGGTTCGAGCATCACGAAGCCTGCCCAAAGGAAGATTGTGGCTATAAACAAGGCAAAGCCAAAGCCTATTATTACTCCAGTCAACACCTCATATTGATTTCGCGTAAAGCCAAGCACTAATAATGCGACACTCAGCAATGTAAGCATGATGTTGGCGAAAAGCATGGCAAAACCACTGAGGGTTGTACCTTTGAACTGAAATTCCTTGTTCTCCATAATTGTAGTTTTTAAAGGGTTATTTATGATTGTTTATTGATATCATTTTGATATTGCAAATATATCACGAAAAATTGGAATGACAAAGCAAAAAACAATATTTTTTTTAGGTTTATCTGGAATATTTGAGGAACCTATGTTTTATCTTGACAATTTGACAATGATATTTTGACAATATGCAAAGAAAAAAGGAGTCAGAAGCTAAGCCAAATGCCTTTATCGGCAAAACTAATGGCTTAACTCCTGACTCCTTAACTTCTGAATTCTTAATAAAAAAATCTTAATAAAAACTTTACTTCAACTCCGTCATAAAGAAGTTGGCAACCTGTCGCAACAGGTGGTTGCGTGTGTTGCCACCATAGATGCTGTGGTTGCGGTTGGTGTAGAGCATTTCGCGGAAATCCTTGTCGGCCTGCACTAAGGCCTCCGAGTATTCGTAGGCATTCTGCGGATGCACATTGTCGTCGGCTGTGCCGTGGCAAAGGAGCAATGCGCCATGCAGCTTGGATGCACGCTCAATAGGGTTGGTGGCGTATCCGTCGGGATTCTCCTTCGGGGTGCGCATATAGCGCTCGGTGTATACTGAGTCGTAGAACTTCCAGTTGGTGGGAGGAGCGATTGCCACGCCGGCACGGAACACCTCGCGTCCCTCGCTCATACTCATCAATGTATTGAATCCGCCGAAGCTCCAACCCCAGATGCCGATGCGGTTCTTGTCGACGTAGGGCAGAGAGCCGAGATAGATGGCTGTCTCCACCTGGTCCTTTGATTCAAGGTCGCCGAGCTTCAGATATGTGCATTTCTCAAAATCGGCACCTCTGCCGCCCGTTCCGCGTCCGTCCACGCAAACGAGGATGAATCCCTGCTGAGCGAGATAAGAGTCGAAGGCACCGCCGTTGCCCATAGAGCCTGCACTCCATGAGTTGGTCACCTGCTGGCTGCCCGGACCGCTATACTGGTGCATGATGACAGGATACTTCTTCTTGGCGTCGAAGTTCTGCGGTTTCATCATCCATCCGTTCAGTTTCACTCCCTCCGAAGTGGTGAATGTGAATGGCTCGCGCTTGCAGAATCCGTATTCGTCGGCAAGCTTGCGCAGGCTCTTGTTGTCCTCAAGAGTAGAGATCACTCGTCCCTCGCGGTTGCGTGTTGTGAACACGTAAGGAGTGTTGTAGTCGCTCCAGGTGTTGATGAAGTACTGGTAGTCGCCCGAGAACATGGCCGAGTTCCATCCCTCCTTGTCGGAGAGTCGCTGAGTCTTGCCGTTCTTGTGGGTAACGTACACCTGGCGGTCGGTAGCTCCAAGAGCAGCAGCCTGATAGTAGATGTCGCCCGTCTTGGCGTCGTAGCCATAAACGGCAGTAATGTCGTAGTTGCCGCCGATGGTGCGCAGCAACTGTCCGTTCATATTGTAGACGTAGAGGTTCATGTAGCCCGAACGGTCGCTTGGCAGAAGGATGTTGTTGCCGACAAAGCGGATTTCCTCCATCGCGCTCTCCTGTACATACTTTTTAGCCGACTCCTTAATCATGAGTTGAGCCACCGTGCTTCGTGGATTTACGGAGTAGAGGCAGAGCTGATCCTGATGGCGGTTCATCGTATAAACCACGATGCTTGCAGGATTGTCGGTAGGCTTGATGCGCGGCATGTATCCGTCCTTGTCGAGAGGCACCTGCAGCTTGTTTATTTTGTGCGACTTGATGTCGTAGCTCCACGCGCTCATGCGGCTGTTGTCCTCGCCTGCCTTAGGATATTTGTAAGAGTAGAATCCGGGATAGTCGGCATACTCCTCGTTTTCGGGAGCCAAGCCCTTGTACATCTGCAGCGAGTAGGTCTTCACCTTCGACTCGTCGTAGCGCAACCAGCAGAGCATGGTGCCGTCGGCGTTGAAGGTGAGGGCGCGGTTGAAGCCAAACTCCTCCTCGTTCACCCAGTCGGGCAGACCGTTGATCACCTCGTTGAACTTGCCATCCTTGGTCACCTGAATCTCGGCGTTGTCGTAGAGCAGCTTTACGAGGAAGATGTTATTGTCGCGCACGAAAGCCACCTGCAGTCCGTCGTTCGACCATGTTGGCACCTGCTGCGGACCCCCGTCGCTCAGCGGGTCGAGTCGGCGTGAGGCGATGTTGTAGATGTAGAACTCGGCCTTGTAGGAGCGGCGGTATATCTTCTCGGTTTTGGTCTGGATAAGCATGCGCTTGCCGTCGGGTGAGAAGATGTAGCTGTCAAAGCCGTCAATTTTCTTGCCGATAGTGTTGTCGGCGTCAAACAGTACGCTCACTTGCTTGCCCGTCTTAAACGAGTAGCTCACGATTTTCTTGCCCTCGATGCGGGCATAGGTGTCGGTGCCGCTGATAGGGTTCATTCCGTTCACCATTTTGGCTGAGAACTTAGAGCCGGTAATGTCGCGGATGGTGAGTTTCTCGCCAGCCGACATTGTTGTAGCAAACATAAGTAATGCTGTGAAAATAATTAAAAGACGTTTCATTATATAACTTATATTGTTTTAGTTTCGATAAATTCTTTGCAAAGTTAAGCAAATCGTGGCATTGCCACAAGTCTTTCACCTTATTTGTTATTGTGTAGCAGCCTTTATTGTTGTGGAGTTTTATCCCTCAGCCGCCGATAGTCTCACGTCCTGGAACTCGTTAAGATATTCAATCATGCGGTTATTGTTCTCGGCGTCGCGCTTCATCTTTAGCTGAATGTTGGCTTCGATGTATTCGCTGTTGGGCATGTGTCGGTCGCGCAGCTCATACGACTGCACCTCCATGCCCTCATGGCGTATCTTCTTGATAAACGCCCACACGCTGTCCTTGTCGGGGGCTGAGAACGAAAGCTCGATAGTCGTAACTCCGTGTCGCGGAATGAGTGCGTGTAGCACTTCCAAACCTAATAGCACCATGAGCGTGGTGATAGTTGCAGCCATATACATGCCCGTGCCGCATGCCAATCCGATGGCAGCCGTAACCCACAGTCCAGCCGCCGTGGTGAGTCCGCGCACCACGTTCTTCTGGAAGATGATGGTTCCGGCTCCGAGGAATCCGATGCCCGACACCACTTGCGCCGCCACTCGCGACGAGTCCTTCAGGTCGAAACCGAATCCGTATTGCGACACAATGCAAAACAGCGCGCTGCCCAATGCCACGAGAAAGTGTGTGCGGAATCCCGCCTCCTTCACTCTGTACTCACGCTCTATGCCAATCGCCCCGCCAAGCAGCAGCGCGAATCCTAAGCGAATGGCCAAATCCAAGTAGTTTGTTTCCATATAGATTTTCCTTTTGTAACATTATCAATCAATATTCATCGTCCTCCTTAATCGATTTCTCGAATATAATCTCCGGACTCGGCACTCCCTTCTTCATGTCGTTGTAGGCCTTTGTCATGTCGGAAGTGTCGATGGTTATGTCGGGCCTCACGGGTCGTCCAGGCTGGGCGAGATTGTGCGAGAAGAGCCATTCGTAGGTCTTGCGCATATAGAGTATGCGTGCCAAAGCCCCGTGCGAAGCCCCTTTGAGCCAGTCGAAGCGCAGTCGGGTGTCGTTGCCCTTCTCCTGCAGTTCCTTCACCACCGATTGCGACTGCTTCACCGACACCGCCCTGTCGGCCGTGCCGTGAATGATCCATAGCGGTAGCTTGCCAAGTCCGCTCTTGTCTTTGGCAGAGCATCCTCCGCACAGAGCCATTGCCGCAGCAATTTTTTCGGGATAGGCGGCTGCAAAGTCCATAGTGCCGTAGCCTCCGAGCGACATTCCCAGCACATACACGCGGGTGGAGTCCATGGCATAGTTGTGCTTGGTCCACTCCAGTATGTCGTTCAGCTTGTCGGGATTCCACGCTCCGCCAGGGTTTTGCGGCACAATCACGAGAGCGTCTATCTGTCGGCCCCTCACGATAGCGTCGAGCGGACCATAACGCCGCGAGCGGTTCATGTCCTTGGAGCACAGGCTCGCCCCGTGGAGGAACATGATGACGGGTGTCGACTCAAGCGAATAATAGTAGTCGGTTGGCGTGTAAACCCAGAAGTCGTAGCCGCCAGGAATCTCCCCCTTCACGGGGCGCAGAAAGTCGTATTGGGCAAATGCCGTCATGCTGCACATTGGCAACAGAAGCATGACGGCACAGAATATTTTCAGGAATAGTGTTTTCATATTTTGCATGTAATTAATGGTTTATATAATGGTTTACATGCAAAACTACACTAAAAAGTTGTAACAACCAAGTTATTTAAACATAAGTAACATAAAAAGGTTCATCCTGCCTCCTGCTGCTTTGTCAATCGTAGGTAGACGATGTTGTTGATGTGGTAGACGATGAAGCCATAGATACAGCCGATGATGGCTCCCACAAACAAGTCGCCGAAGAAATGCACTCCGAGATAAATGCGCGAGTAGCACACGCAGAGGGCGAGCAGGAACAGAGCCACCGTCACCCAACGGCGTTTCAGCAGCAGCGATACAAACGTCACAGCCCCGAACGAGTTTGCTGCATGGCTTGAGGCGAAACCGTACTGTCCGCCACGGTAGCCGTTGACATAATGCAGCAGGTTTTCCACACCAGGAGTGTGCGACGGTCGCAGACGCGCAAAATAGGGTTTCATCAGCGCCGACGTGGTCTGGTCGCAGAGCGTGATGAGCACGACGAGGGCAATCACCACAAAGATGGTCTGCTTGCGTGTGTTCTTGTTGTGGTAGAGGTGGAAGATGAGGGCAAGAGCCGGCAGCACCCACAACAGTCTTGACGTGAACACGAGCCAGATGTTGTCTACAAGTGGTCCGCCGTCGAAGTTGAGCAAAACCGTGAGATGGTGGTCTAACGAGTTGAGTTGGTTGATGATATTATCAGTCATTGTTAGTTTGATTTTCAATTCGGCTGCAAAGGTAATGAAAATATCCATGCGGTAGTCATATTTTCCCGAAAAGAGTCTCAATTGTCGCTATTTCTTTTTACTTTTGTCGCCAGTTACGTGGAATTTAGTAAATTTCCCCACAAATAATTTTGCAAGCTTATAGGAGTTAAGAAGTATCACCCAACTTTACTGCTTTACCTCGCAAACTTGCGATTGCTCAGTAAATAACAAATAAAATAAATAGTAAATGTTGAATAGACTAAAGTATCTCTTGTCGTGTTTCCTCGCGACGTTTGCTTATTTCCTTGTTCAGAAGCCCGTCTTCATGTTGTGCAACGCCCCCAAGTCGTATGTTCTGACAGATTATCTTGAAGTAATGTGGCATGGCTCGTCGCTCGACGCTACCACAGCAGGCTATCTCACGATAGTGCCGTTCTTGCTCGCCTTGGTGTCGGTGTGGTATGGCAAGCTGCCTTTGCGCCGCATCCTCACACCTTATTATATATTGGCCATGCTTCTTGTGAGCATGATATTCGTGGGCGACTTCTCCCTCTTCTCGTTCTGGGAGAGCAAGCTCGACGCCTCCATATTCATCTACATCGACTCGCCCAAGAACGCTATGGCAAGCGTCTCCACATTGTATGTGGTGGGCAGAGTGCTGCTCATCGTTGTGCTCACAGCCCTCATGTCGCTGCTCCTGAGGTGGCTCACGCCAAAGACGCTGGGCGACTTAGGCTTGATGCGCCGCCGTGTTGTTTCCACCGTGCTTGCCGTGCCCGTAGGCGCGCTGTTGTTTGTGGTGATACGTGGCGGAGTGAGAGTGTCCACTCAGAATGTGGGCAGCGCCTATTTCAGCAACGACCAGTTTCTTAATCTCTCTGCCATCAACCCCGCCTTCAACCTCCTTGCGAGCATGGGTCAGCAGTCGAAGTACGAGGATGAGTTCAACTTCTACGACGAGCCGCAGCGTGCTTCCTTGATGCAGGGTCTCTATCCCAAGGCCGACACCGACACCCCCGTCTTGCTCACAACCCGCCGCCCCAACGTGCTCGTCATCCTGCTTGAGAGCTTCGGTGCAACCATGGTCGACTGTCTTGGTGGAGCAAAAGGCGTGTCGCCCAATCTCGACGCTCTTGCCCGTGAGGGCGTGTTCTTCAGCAACGCCTATGCCAGCAGCTTCCGCACCGACCGTGGCATGGTGTGCACCTTCAGCGCCTTCCCCGGACTGCCCACGCTCTCCATCATGAAGGTGGCTAATCTCTCACGCCACATGCCCAACATTGCTGCCACACTCTCTCGCCAGGGCTACACCACCGACTTCCTCTATGGCGGCGACATCAACTTCACCAATATGCGTGGCTATCTCATGGCAGGTGGCTTCGAGCAGTTGGCGTCGCAGGACGACTTCTCCATGTCCGACCGCAACTACAGCAAGTGGGGTGTTCACGACGGAATCACGTTTCCCCGCCTCTTCGAGATGCTCCAGTCGCGTGAGAACCAGCAGAAACCTTGGTTCACCACCTTCCTCACGCTCAGCAGCCATGAGCCGTTTGAGGTGCCATTCCGCAAGTTCAGCGACGACCACTTCAACGCCTTTGCCTACACCGACCATTGTCTGGGCGAGTTTATCAGACGCTTCCGCAAGACCAAGGCGTGGGACAACACCCTCATTGTGCTCCTGCCCGACCACGGCATTCCCTATCCCAAGCAGGGTGAGCGTTTCGGTCCGCGCTATTTCCGCATCCCCATCATCTTTGCCGGAGGTGCCGTCAAGGGTCATGTGTCGGTGGATAAAATCGTGAGCCAGACCGACCTTGCCGCCACTCTGCTTGCCCAGCTTGGCTTGAGCCATGCCGACTTCCCCTTCAGCCGCAATGTGCTCAGCAGCAGCTACACCCGTCCCTTCGCCTTCTATTCCTTTGGCAATGGCTTCGGCATGGTCGACAGCACCGGAGTGAGCGTCTACGACAATGCCTCCAACCGTGTGTTCTACAGCGAGCGTCCTGAGGGCGACAGTGCCCGTGTGGCACGTGGCAAGGCGATATTGCAGACGCTGTATGATAGAGTGGGGGAGATAAATCGCAAGTGACGTAGAAAGGCTCATTGGAAAGTGTCTCCCCACGGATGAGCCTTAAAGAAATCCTCCAGCGAAATAGCTCCTTGCGATGAAGTACGACGGCTCGTAATAAGCCGAGCAGTTGTAGTTGTCGATGGTTTCGCAGATATCATTGTTGTAGACGCGTATGATGCCGTGGGCATAGTCTTCGGCATCGAGTCGCGTCTGCAGAATCAGCCGCATATACACTTTGCCCATGTCAAGTGGAGTGGGAATGTTTGTGCAAAGTTCCTTGTCTACGTCTGTGATGTCGAAATCTCCTTTCTCAAGTTGGTATTCCTCAATCCAGTCGTCCACCACCTTTCGTGGATTTTCGGAGTGCAGAACGTCGGCGAGCGACAGTAGGCGCAACAGATTCTCGTAGCCAATAAGGTTGACAACATATTTGTTGCGCTGCTTAACGTGTCGTGCCACCCGCTCTATCATGCTGCATACAAAAAACAAATCGTCTTCTGTAATGTCCTCTTCAGGAAAATAAAAATTTTTCATGCTTGTGGAAATTTTAAAGTAAATAATGGGATGAATACTTGATGCAGCCAATGGCTTTCTGTGTGCAGAATACAATCTGGTGGGTAGGGTGCTTGAATTTAGCGAGCTCCCAGAAGGCTGTTCTTGAGATTTTTCCTGCCACAACATCTTCGATGTAGTTCCAAATTTGGTCGTCTGCCATCGGCCCTTCAACGATGTCGTAGTCATGACGTATGCCACGTCGGCAGTCGATGATAAAGTCGAGCCACTCTTCCGTCATGCCATTAAACATTTTGGCTGAACAATCCTTACGCTCTTCAAACTCGTATAGATTGACCACATGCTTCCCTTTCTTGCTCAAAGCCCATTTCTTGGCTTGGCTTTCAAACGAGGTGCAATAGAATCCATATCCGAAATCCTTCTCGTAGCCTCTTATTCGTATGTCGGGGTGCTCTACAATTACGTTGCTGCCGTGAAATAATATGCTCATAATGCTTTATTTTTTTCCTGTCCAGAGAAAAAATTTTTCCTGTCGAGGGAGTTAATTTTTAGGTTTTGTTGAACGCTTGCAAAGTTACGAAATGCCGCTCATAGGGCAATGGATTTGGCGTAAAAAAAGCTGGAAAAAATTTTAGCCAGTTGGGATGTGGAGTTCATAGGTCGGCAATCTCATTTACAAAGCTCAGACATCGATATTGTCAAAAAGACGTTGTCATATTGTCATAATGAAAAGGGGATATATAGCAGAAAAACCTTCATATAGATATATAAATAAAAATATATTTTTATTTATATATCTATATGGACTTTTTTCCCTTACC
>OQVL01002553.1_pt1 | contig 11135 bp, 5 predicted proteins | sample 1691501 | NCBI WGS metagenome assembly OQVL01 (sample SAMN03418253, study PRJEB22391) | human gut metagenome | biome: human-gut; feature: organic feature; material: feces | host: Homo sapiens | place: Tanzania | collected 2013-01
GCGCGCGAATCATCAAAACTGCGGAGCGAACCGTCATGTTTTTCGGCCCCTCGGCCAACCCCAATATGCAGCGCCTGCGCCGCGCACTGGCCGATGTCGACTGGGACATGGTGCTGATAGTGCCCCGGGGCAAAGTCGGCGCCCTCGACCCGGCCATCACCGCAAATCCCCATATACATACCCTGTGTATCAACGCCGTAGGCCTCGAAGGCTGGACTTGGCTGACACATTGGGCCTACACGCACCGCTTGGGGATGCCGCGCCCGCGCAACGTCTTGATACCGGCCATTATGGCCGCTGCATGGCTCGGATTCGGCACTATATACGTCGCCGGTGCCGACCACTCGTGGATGCGCACCATCGCCGTGGACGATGACAATAACGTCATCTCCGTGCAGCCGCACTTCTACAAAGACGATGCCGCCGAGCAGAAACGCGTGGACACAACCTACCGAGGATACCGGCTGCACGACATCGTGCACAGCTTCTACGTCGCCTTCCGCAGCTATCACCTGCTCGAAGCATGGGCACGCCGCCGACATATAAACATTTTCAATATCACTCCCGGGTCGTACATCGACGCCTTCGAGCGTCGAACCATCGGCTGACAAAAGCTCCTCCGGGTATTAATGGAAACTATACGTATTATAGGAAATATCCCATCACTCCCATTATTCCACAATTCACATTGTTCCAACCTAAGCGCCTAAAACAATGAAAATACAACGAACCTTCGATAATGGCTCCGGCCGTTTTTTAATCACTTTAATATCAATAGTTTTTACCGTAATGTCAATTTCAGCCTCCTCAACATTCGAAAAACCGGACTTCGCCTATCCGCGCGATGTGATACGCGATGCCGATGCCGCTTTGGCTCAGGCCGTCAAAGCCGACAACGCCCCCGTGCAGCTGTTGGCTTTGATGCAAAAGACCAAAGCCGCCGAATCCATAGACGCCGATTCGCTCAAGACTTCCATAGCCGATGTAATGCATTATGCCGCCTTGCAAAAGACGCCCGATGCCAAGGCCATGTTCAACCTCTATGCCGCCGAACTTTACAACAAATATCGGATGGACAACCATTGGAACATGCGCGGACGCACCCTCCCCGAGGGACCGCGCCCGGCTGACATCGCCGAGTGGGACAGAGATGCCTTTACGCAAGTAGTGGATTCGCTGCTCGCCGAGGCATGGAAAGTCGCCGACGACACCTCCTTGGAGCAGTGGTCCAAAGCCGTCAAGGCCGACCGCCTCACGCGCACATACTACCCCGCAGTATGTGATTTTGTCGCATCCAAGATATTAGAAGGCTCCCTGATACATTCGCCTTCGCTGACCACCAAAGTCTGCGAACAAGTCCTTGCCAAACACCCCGAAGGCTCCGCCCCGTGGATGATGTGGAAGGCCAAGATTGAGAAGCTCTCCGCCACCGACTATCAGAAGATGCCCAAGGCCATGCTCGACCTTTGGAACAAGTATAAGGCCAATCCCAACAGCGAAATCATAGCCTACACCATACTGACCACCGGAATCAACATCTCCGCCATCCTCGGAGGAAAAGAGTATCTTGCCATGCTCCAAGACCTCGCTCAAGGCGTACAGGGCACGTGGGTCGAGCCTTACACCACGAACGCTATCGCCGACTTCACCAAGCCGAGCATCTCGATACATCCCATACAGAAAGTCGGCATAGTCGGCCAAGACATCATCCTGAAATACACCGTTCGAAATGTCAAGACCATCGAACTGCAATTCTACAAATACAACGGATACCGCATCAGCCATAAGGTGAAGCCTGTCAAGACCGTCGCCTTAAACCCTAATGACTCCGACCCCACGGTGGAAGTTAAGGATAGCGTAGCAGTGCAATTGCCCGTGGGCCGCTACAGCTACACTGTCACACTTAACGGCAAAAAATTAGATGCTGATGGCGATATCACAGTCATTGAGTACCTCCCGGCGGTTACGACCAATGACAGCGGGACTTTCGTCACAATGGTCGAAGCCGCTTCGGGCAAGCCCGTCCAAGGCCTCGAATTACTCGTGGACAAAGGTACTAAAAAGAATCGATATACCTCGCCGGGCCGCACCGATGCCAACGGAACGGTGAAAATGCCCCGGTCCATAAGCGGAAACCTCTGCTACCGAACATCCGCAGGCATAGTTGATTGCAATCAGCACATATACGTGCGTCCCGAGCGGCGGTACAGCGAAAGCCCCCGAACCCTGTCCGTCTCCACCGACCTGTCCACCTATCGTCCCGGACAGCAAGTGCGCTGGCTCACGGTAGTGGCCGATACGGTCAAGGCTCTGCCCGGCGTCAAAGTCTCCGCCGAATTGCACTCTGACACGGAGACCCTGGCCGAGGCCACGGCCATCACCGACGAATACGGACGCGCCACAGGCACTTTCACCATCCCCGAGGACACGCGTATGGGTAGGCACAGCATATATGTTCGGTGCGACAACGCCTCGGACGTCGCGCCCTTCACCGTCGGCGACTTCAGCCTTCCGCAGGCACGACTGGACTCGCTGACAGCCATACCGGACTACGCATCCAATTCGGCCGTGATACGCGGCCTGGCAACTACCTATGCCGGCCTGCCCATAGCCGGTGCCACCGTGACATTCAAGGACGAGGATGACGACGAAATATGCGACACCGTGACCACCGGCGCCGATGGACGCTTCGAGTTGCGTCTGGACAGTATTAATGGTACGCAAGACTCTCTGTCTTATTATATTAACAAGACTGACGCCTACGACCGACGCATCGACGGAACCATTACGCTGACCACGCCCACGGGTACGACTATCAGCGAGAACTTCAGCTTTGACGCCATATTTCCCAACAATATTGATTTCGAGATTTGGCAAGACGGCAAGAAAACCGACCGCATTGATGCCTCCAAGCCCGTGGCGGTGAAAGTCAAGATGACCGCCCCCGATAAGACCGAAATCAAGGACGCCGCCATCACTTGGGCCTTAAGGTCGGAGGAAAACGATGAGGTTTACAGCGAAACGGAAAACGCGTATGACAGCGATGTCCGTCGCATAGTGCGCCGTGGCACTGCCACAACAGGCGAACAAACGTTGGACTTCTCCAAGATTGACCCCGGAGCATACACTTTGGAAATTTGTCCACAAGACTCTACTGCGGCAAAAGCCGAGACTAACCTATATATCTATGACATCAAGGTCAATGTCACGCCCGACGGTGAAATGATATGGACGCCTGACACTCGCCTCGATGACGGCATCCTGACATTAGGCGTAAACGGCAATAAGGACATCCACGTACTTTTTGCCGCCGAAAAAGGCACGCCCGTCATCCGCCAATTCAAGGGAGGATGGCACCGCGTCAACCTCTACAACATTCTCGGCGATGATGCTTCGGGAGTGGTGTACATCGTAGGCATACGCGACGGGAAAAGCTGCCAAGAATCAGTGATCCTGGGCGCCAAGCCCGAGAAGCCGAAGATGCGCATCATCACCGAGACCTTCCGCGACCGCGTCACCGCCGGAGCCCGTGAGCAATGGCGACTGCGCACCGTTGATGCCGACGGCCGCGGAGTGCCCGCCGCCCTGGCTCTGAATATGTACGACACGCGCATCCTGGCATTCTATTCGATGAACACCCTGCGCCCGGCTTTGGCCGATCGCGGATACAAACGAGATTTGGATGTAGATATACCGTATTACAATTTGTACGGATTTAGCACCTCCATCTACCCCGAATTATCGGACATACTCACCCTCGATTTGCCGAGATGGGTATATGACACACCTCGCTCAATTATCCGTGGCGTAGGCAACAGAATGTACGGAAGCAAGAGAGAAAATAGTTTGGAAGAAGAAGAGTGCTACAAGTTGGCCGAAGACATGGCCGATGTCCAAATGGCGAATGCTGCGGAAGCTCCCGCTCTTCTTGAGCAAGTAGTCGTTGCATACGGAAGAGACAGATTCTCAGCCGAGACTCCGCGTGAAAGCTTCTTGTCGCAAGTCGAGTTCCGCAAGGACGACGTCTTGAATGCCCTGTGGCTGCCGACCCTGACGACAGACCGCGATGGATACGCCGATGTGAAGGTGGACATCCCGGCCACGCCCTCGACATGGCATTTCACGGCCACGGCATGGACCACGGACATGCGCACCGCCTCGATAAAGCAGACCGTCACCGCCATCAAGCCGCTGATAGTCAAGGCTGTCGTTCCGCAATTCATCCGTCGCGGCGACCGCGCCGAATTCCTCTCCAATATCACCAACAACACCGAAGCCCCTGCGCGCATCTCCGCCGTGGCCGAAGTCTTTGACGTCAAAACCGACTCGGTATTGGATTCACGGAAATTCGACCTCGACTTGGCCGCCGGAGCCTCGGGCATCATCTCTATGGAAATATCTCCGCGTCTGACGCTCGCCGAAGCCGACAGCTTAGGCTTCCGTGTACGCGCCGCCAATGACGTCTCGGGCGACGGCGAGCAATACGCCATACCGCTGCTGGCATCGAGTGCACGCGTCACGGACAGTCGCAACTTCTATCTCGGCGCCGCCGACAGCATCCTATCGCTCGAGCTCCCGGCCATCGAAGGCAGCGATGCGGTACGCTCGCTACACTTCACCGCCAATCCCATGTGGAGCGTCGTCGAAGCATTGCCTTCCATCACCGAAATGCCTTCATCCACGGCCATTTGCGCCGCCAACGCCTATTTCGGCACCGTCATCGCCCTGAGCCTGCACAAGGCTCATCCCGAGCTGGACATCCCCGTGGACGTCAAGCAGGCACGCGATATACGCCGCCAAGCCGTCAAGATCCTCGCCGACCTCCAACGCCATGACGGCGGACTATCCTGGGGCAAATGGTGCAGCGAATCGTCACTCTGGGCCACGCTCTTCGTCCTGGACCGCATAGCCACACTGCGCATGGCCGGGTACGACACCGCAGACATCGATGCCCTGTGCACCGAAGCGCTCCGCTATGCAGACGAACGTGTCGAGGCGCCGGACTACACCTACGCCGCAATGCGCCCCGCGTGGGACACCCCCGCGCCGAGCCTCAACGGCCGTCAGGTCATCGACAAAACCGTACAGTATATCATCAAAAATTGGAAGAAATTCTCGGTACACGACAAGGCCGTAGCCGCACTGGTGCTCCATTACAACGGCAACCGCGCCATGGCCCGTACCATCATCGGCTCGCTTGACCAATTCGGCACACATCGCCCCGGCAAAGGCATGGAATTCCGTAATGTCCGCGACCTGCTCACCTACGGCAATCTCCTCGAAGCCTACGGCGCCGTCACCGGGCAGTCCGCACAGACCGATGCCATACGCGAATACCTGATTGTACGCCGCCAAGGCACCGATTGGGGCAACAGCGCCATCACGGCATACACCGTGGACGCCTTCATCAACAGCGGCACTTCATGGGCCTCCGACCCCGTAGCACCATACGCCACCTTCGGCGGACGGCCCGTAGCCATATCCGATATGGACGGACGCAAAGGCATAATCGACACCGCCATCACCGACACCGGCGCCGGGACACTGACGCTGGACAAGCGCTCGAATGTTCCGGCATACGGCGCCGTCACCGATGTATACACCGCTGAGGCTTCCAATATTAACGCATTCACCGACGGCGAAATTTCCATAGACAAGATGCTCACCGTCACCGCACCCGACGGCAAGACATACGTCATACGAGACGACACCGAAGTCCCCGTCGGTTCGACAGTCACCGTACGTCTCACCATCAAGGCCGACCGACCTTACAGCTGCATCACCGTAGCCGACGAGCGTCCTGCCGGCCTCATCCCGCAAGAGCAAGTGTCGCAATACGTGTGGAACAACTCGCTGGGCGCCTACCGCGAAAGCCGCCCGGATCGCACCAATTTCTACATATATTATATGCCCAAAGGTGTGTACGTCTACGAGTACAAGCTCTATGCCACCGTTGCCGGCACTTACACCTCCGGCGTAGCCGTCGTCACCTGCGACCAAGCTCCCGACCTGACCGCCCACAGCGCCGGCTCAACCCTGAAAATCACCGCCGCCAAATAATGTCGGCTGTGGAATTGGGCTGCGGACTGCGGACTGTGGACTGTGGCCTGCGCATTCTTTTATCCGAGGGCTTTAGCCCGGCGCGTCATTCGTCCCTAAGGTCCTTAAGGTCCTTAAAGTCCTTAAGGTCCTTAGAGACTTTAAGGGCTTTGGGGTTGCGGGAACTCTTGTAGTAGGGCATCGACCCGGGCTATGAAGTCCTCGTCGGAGATGTCCCAGGGTATGGGATGCAGGACAAAGCCGCGGCGTTCCATGCCTCTGAACCACGTCATTTGGCGCTTGGCAAATTGGTGTATGGCCGTCTCGAGGGCAGTCACCATCTCGTCATACTTCAAATGCCCGGTGAGGTAGAGCGTCACGTATCGGTATTCGAGGCCGTAAGCCAGCAGCGTCTCCGGGTCGACGCCTCGGTCCAGCAGGGCGCGCACTTCTTCGACCATGCCGTCGTCCAGGCGCGTGCGCAGTCGCTCGGAGATGCGGCGACGGCGGCTTTCGCGGTCGATGTCCATCAGGATTATCAGCGCCTCGGGGCGTCGGGAGGCATCGACACGCGCGGCCTGTGCCGCTTCGGGGTGTTCGAGGTAATAGGTCTCGATTTCGATGGCGCGTATGGCGCGTGCCACGGTGTCTACATCGGTGGTGTTGTGCATGGTTTTCATCGACGCCAGGCGCTCGGTCAGTTGGGGCAGGGTGCAGCCGCTCAGGCTGTCGCGCAGTGCCGCATTGACGGGTACTTCGGGCAGCCGCAGGCCGCTGAGTACCGCCTCGAGGTACATTCCCGTGCCTCCGCACAGTATGGCATTGCGGCCGCGACGCCGTATGTCGGCGTAGGCCGCATCATAGTCTTGCAGATAGCGGTAGAGATTGTATTTTTCGCCGGCATCGGCGATGTCTATCAGGTGATATGGCGTATCGCCGTATTCGTCAAGGTCTTTGCCCGTGCCGATGTCCATATTGCGGTACACCTGTCGCGAATCGGCGCTGATGATTTCGGCGTCGAGATGCCGTGCAAGTGCCACGGCGCGGCGTGTCTTGCCGCAGGCTGTAGGCCCGGTGATGCAGAGATAATGTGGAATGTGGAATGTGGAATGTGGAATGGGCTGCGAGGGCTGCAATTCCGGGGACTTCGAGGGCTCTGAGCTATGGGAATTATGGGAATTATGGGAACTATGGGAATTATGGGAGCTATGCACTGCTCTCATTTTTCTCATTGCTCCCGTTTTTATCATTGCTCCCGTTGCATCCGTTGCTTCCATTACCCGCTTTTACTTGAATTGGCGTTGGAGGAAGCGCAACATGTTGGCGAAGACAACGGCGCGGCTGTTGCATCCGTTGATGCTGTGGTTCATGTTGGGGAAAACCATCATGTCGCACAATATGCCGTGGCTCTGGAGTCGCGAGACATACTCGTAGGTGTTGGCCGGATGGACGTTGTCGTCAGCGGTGCCGCACATTATCAGCAGCGGACACTTGAGGTTGGCGGCTTTATTGACGGGCGAGCCGGCATTGTATCCCTCGTCGTTTTGCTGTGGGGTCTGCATGAAGCGTTCGCCGTATATCGTGTCGTAGTATCGCCAGTCGGTGACCGGGGCTATGGCGATGCAGGCGGCGTAGGGCGCATCTTGTGCGCTTGCAGCCATCAGCGCTTCAAATCCGCCGTAGCTCCATCCGTATATGGCCATGCGCTCGGGGTCGGCCCACGGCATGGCGGCTATATGGCGAGCGGCGGCCACCTGGTCGATGGTTTCGTAGTGTCCGAGGTTGCGGTATACGCAGTGCATAAACTTGTTGCCGCGAGCAGCCGTGCCGCGTCCGTCGACGCATACGGTGATGATGCCTTTTTGTGCAAAGTAGTACATCCAGTCCATTTCCCAACGGTTGAGCACCAATTGCGATCCGGGCCCCGAGTACTGGTACATTACCACCGGATAGCGGCGCGAGGGCTCGAGTGTAGCCGGCCGCACGATGTATCCGTTGAGCGTATTTCCGTCGGCGGGCACCTGTATCCATTCCTTGGTGACGCCCATATCGGCGTAGGTGGCGCGATACTCGCTGTTGTCCAGAAGAGTGCGCAGTGTCTTGCCTGCGGCGGTGCACATGGTGTACAGCGGTGCGGTGTCTTTGTCCGAGAAGCTGTACATCGCATATCGGCATCCGGGCGACATGTCTGCATCGGCGGTGCCGCTTCCGTCGGCGGTGCTGCCCGGCACGGCCACACGTGTTACGGCACCCTTGGCATCGCGGCGCAGCACGCTGCGATCTATGGGCGTGGGCGTTGCTGCCTGAAAGTAGTGGTTGCCGGCGGCATCTGCTCCGTAGTATTTGGTGATGTCATAATCCGTGGAGACAAGTCGCGATATCAGCGCTCCGGCATACGAATATTTGTAGAGCTGCATGCGGTCGCCGTTACGGGCGCTCATGATGACCATGCCATCGGCTTGATAGGCAATATTTTGGTATGTATCGGGCGCTATCCATGCCTGCGATTCTTCGGTGTAGACGTTGCGTGCCACCGTGCTCAGGGGATTGACGGCGTAAAGTGTCATCTTGCTTTGGTTGCGGTTCAGGGCCACGGCCATCAGCGTCCCCGTGGGAGCAAAGCGTATGCGCGGGATGTACTCGATGTCGGCATCGGGCAGGGGTAGGTCCTTGGTTTTGCGCTCGTCTATCTGGTAGCTGTGGATGCTCACGCGCGAATTGGGTCGGCCTGCCACGGGGTATTTGTAGCTCATCGACCCGGGGTAAAGTGCGTATTGGTCTTTGGCGGCACATGCGCCCTGATACTGTGGCAGGCTGTACATAGGCACGGCGCTTTCGTCGTAGCGGATGTAGCATAAGACGTTGTCATCCGGCGACCACGCCAGCGAATTGGAGGTGTCGAATTCCTCCTCGTACACCCAGTCGGGTGCGCCGTTTATAATCTTATTGATGGCGCCGTCCTCGGTGACGGCTACTTCCGAGCCGTAATCTAATTTCTTGATATAGATGTTGTTTTCGCTCACAAAGGCTACCATGCGGCCGTTGGGCGAGAACGAGGCTGTGCGCACCTTGGCGTGCGCCGTACTCAGCGGCTTGAGCAGTCGTGTGCGTACTTCGTAGACGTAATATGTGGCGTCAAAGCTGCGGCGGTAGACTTTGTGGCAGTCGCGCCATACCAATATCTTGGAGCCGTCGTCGCTGAGCTTGAAGCCGTCAATGTCCGGGATTGTGGTTTCGCGTGTATGCGTCATATCGAGCAGCGTCGAGGTTTTTTGGCCGGTGCGGATGCTGTATGCGTCTATGGTGCGGCCGTCGTCGCTGAGTACGCAATATGACTCGCCGTCAGGCATGTAGGTGAAATTGGAGGGCGTGGCGGCGCGGTTGGCCGGGTAGACGTATGGCTCGAGGCCGGCCACATCAGCATTGGCCGATACGGGCGCGGCGTATGCCGCTGTCGTTGCTATGGCGGTGACAGCCAGTGTTATAAGTGCTGCGTATATTTTCATAATAATGTCGAATGTGGAATTATTCGTTGAGGATTTTTAGGGGCTTTAGGGACTTTAGGGTCCTTAGGGACTCCTCTGTTCTTAGAATAGCTTCATTTGGGGGTCGTTGTCGACTTTGGGCTTGTTGCGCTCGGCATTGCGTCGTTGGCTCTTGCCCGTATTGTCTTGGCGCACAACCCAGTCGGTATCGCCGAGGATGTCATCGATGGAGGGAGCGTCTTGCGGCTTGGCTGACTTGGGGATATTGGAAGCCGACGGTCGCGGCGTCTTGTTCTTTGGCGTTTGTTCGTCTATAGGCCGATATGTATCCTCGGGCATGGCTGTGGCTTTAGGCTCGGCGTTTTTGCGGCGTTCGTCTTCGAGTTGGCTCTTGAGCGAGGCTATGGTTTTCTCGTTGCGCTTTTTTTGGTGCTCGTACTGCTCGAGGCGGTCTTGTATCTCTTTGAGCTGACGTTGGATTTCGGGGTCGTTCAGGGGGTCTTCTTCCTCGATTTGGCGCTGCAACTCTTTGATGGTGTTTTGGGCTTTGGCGTTATTGCCTTGCTCGGCTTGCACTTGGTTCTGTAATTGTTTCACGCGTCCGCGCAATTCCTCGGCCTGCTGCCGGGCTTCCTCGGTTTGCTTTCGGGCATCTTCGGTTTGCTTTCTGGCTTCCTCGGCCTGCTGCCGTGCCTCGGCGATTTGGGCGTTGAGGGCTTCGATGGCTGCGGTGTCGGCGGCTTCTGACGAGGTATTGCCGCGCTCGGCTGCCATTTGGCCGATTTGCTCATGCAGCTCGGCATTCTCTTTTTCGTATACGGCGGCGACTTTCAATTTGTTGACCATGGATTGGCGCTCGAGTTCGAATTGTTCTTTTTCGGCTTCGAGGCGTGCCACGGTGCTTTCGAGGTCGTGGACGCGTTCGCTCAGGGCGCGGCGTTGGCGGTCGCTGCTCATCTGTTTCTGAGAAATCTCGGAGCGCTTATCTTCGATTTCGCGAGCGCGTTGTTCGAGGTTTTTCACGGAGGTCTGCAAGGCGTCGTTGTCTTTGCGCCATCGGGCTTCGGCCTCTCGAGCGGCCTCGTCTTTGAGCGAGGCTATATAAGCCTTGAGACCGTCGTCAAGGCTCTTATAGAGGTACTTGCGCTGTGCCTCGGGGTCTACGGACTGCTTTAGGAAGTCCGGAAGCGACTGATTGAAGACTTCAATAACGCGGTCAAAGATGACGGCGGCTTTGTCGGCATCGTCTGTGTCCCGCGGTGACGCCGCTGCCGGTTCGGAGCTGTCGGTCTCGCGTGTGGTCTCGCGTGTGGCTTGTGCCGTATCGGCATTTTCCCGAAGGTGTCGGTACTTGTTTGACGGTGCGTCATCTCGGATGATGGCATCATCGATGTCGTCTTCGCCGTCGCTGAACCCGAGGGCCTGGCGTATTTTGTCAAAGAATGGCATATCGTGTTGTTGTCGTGGTGTTTATATGTTGGGGATAGTCGTATTGTCTTGTGTGTCAGTTGGCTTGAGTACCACTCCGATACCGCGCCGTCCGTCAATGCCTATGGGCATGGGCGCGCTCAGGCGCACCACGCGCACATGTGCGCTCTCGTATTCGGCGGG
>OQVL01002554.1_pt1 | contig 11132 bp, 5 predicted proteins | sample 1691501 | NCBI WGS metagenome assembly OQVL01 (sample SAMN03418253, study PRJEB22391) | human gut metagenome | biome: human-gut; feature: organic feature; material: feces | host: Homo sapiens | place: Tanzania | collected 2013-01
CGCAATGGCACGGGCGATGGAAAGGCGCTGCTTCTGGCCGCCGGACACATTGGAGCCGCCCTGTGCGATGGGGCTTTCGTAGCCCTGCGGTTTTGCATCGATGAACTCGGTGGCCTGCGCAATGGCAGCGGCCTTTTTCACGTCGGCATCGGTGATGTGCTCCCCGCCGAACTTCAGGTTCGAGCCGATGGTGCCGCTGAACAGCACACCCTTCTGGGGCACATAGCCCAGCAGGTCGTGCAGCTGTGCCTGCGGCATCTCGCGCACGTCAATGCCGTCCACGGTCACCTTGCCGCCGGTCACATCGTAAAAGCGGGGGATGAGGTTGAGCAGGGTGGACTTGCCGCAGCCGGTGGAGCCGATGATGGCGGTGGTCTCGCCGGGCTTTGCGGTAAAGCTGATGTGCTCCAGCGCATCGCTGTCCGCACCCGGGAAGCGGAAGCTCACATCGTGGAACTCCACCTCACCCTGCCAGTTTTCGCGCTCCTGCGCAGGCTCTGCAGCAGCTTCGTCCGGGTCGTTGATGGTGGCTTTGGTGCGGATCACCTCATCGATACGCTCCGCAGCCACACCGGCGCGGGGCAGCATGACGGCCACCATGGCCAGCATCAGGAAGGACATGACGATCTGCATGGTGTAGGTGATGAACGCGATCATCTCGCCCACCTGCATGGTGCCGGTGTCCATGGCCTTGCCGCCGAACCAGACGATGAGCAGGCTGGTGCCGTTCATGATGAGGGTCATAAAGGGCATCATGGCCACCATGGCACGGTTGGTGAACAGCTGGGTGCTCATCAGGTCTTTGTTGGCCTTATCGAAGCGCTCCTCCTCAAACCTTTCGCGGCTGAACGCGCGCACCGGCATGATGCCGGTCAAGATCTCGCGGCTGACAAGGTTCAGCCGGTCCACCAGCTTCTGCATGATCTTGAATTTCGGCATGGCAATGCTCATCAGGAAGAGGATGAGCAGCAGCAGAACGGCCACGTCCAGCACGACGATCCAGGAAAGGCCGGTGCTGCTGTTCAGCACATGGATCACGCCGCCAATGCCCAGAATGGGCGCATAGGCCACCATGCGCAGCAGCATGACGCAGACGAACTGCACCTGCTGGATGTCGTTGGTGGTGCGGGTAATAAGGGATGCGGTGGAGAAATTCTCGATCTCTGCATTGGAGAATCCGATGACGCTGGCAAAGGTCTCCCGGCGCAGGTCGCGGCCAATGGCGGCGGACACGCGGGAGGCAAGAAAGCCCACAGCAATGGACACGGCCGCCATCAGCAGGGTGAGGCCCAGCATCTGGCCGCCTACGCGGTAAAGGTAGCGCATCTGCACATCGTGGGCAACGCCCTGTGCCTCGTATTCCAGCTGCACCAGCAGCATGGACTGACTTTTGAGGTTCTCCATCAGGGTATCATCCAGACTGGCAAAAGCACCGGCCAGCTGCTGCTGGACAGCTTCGCGGGTGAAGCCCGGCATCTGACTCATGGCGGCAAACTGGGCACATACGGTGTCCAGATCATCGGCAGTGGGGGTGACGGTTTCGGTATCCGTGGTGGTGCTCTCAGAGGATGCCGCCTGCATGTCGGCAAGGCCGGTCATGCCCATGGTGTCCTGCCCGGCGGGGGCGTTCGCTGCCTGCGCGGCGGCCATATACAGCACGATGTCCGGCGTGGTGACGGCATCCTCCAGCGCGGCGCGCTCGTCATCGGTCAGGTCGGTGCGCAGCTTCAGCACGCCGTCGTCCTGAAGATAATACCCGTAGGCGTTCTGGAGCGCATCGGCGTCCTCTTCGCTCATCAAAAGCGTGAGGGCGTCCAGCGTGCTCTGGCGTATCGTTTCCGGCAGGGGGCTTTCAATGCCGCCCTGCTGGATGCCGGTGTCCACGATCCTGCTGGTGTAGTCCGGCAGCGAAAGATCGCAGTACGCCTGCACGAACAGCAGCGCGAACACCACAAGACAGACGGCCCAGTGCCGGGCCAGCTGCTTGAAAATTTTCGTCATGGTTCGGTTCTCCCTTCGTTGTTTTTTGCTTCACGGGAAGCGTTTTCCGCAAGGATGGCGTCCATCAGTGCACCGCGCAAAGCGTTCATCTGCTGTACCTGCTCCGGTGTCAGCCGGGCCATCACACAGGCAAAATAATCGCTGAGGGCATCTTCACACCGGGCGCAGGCGGCATAGCCCTCCGGCGTGATGCGCACCAGCGTTTTGCGCCGGTCTGCCGGGTCCGCTTCGCGCAGAACAAGGCCGTCCTGTTCCAGCTGGCGCAGGCTGCGGCTGATGGCCGGCAGCGGCTGGTGTGCCTCCCGGGCAAAATCGGAAACATACACCGCTCCGTCCTGCCCGCGGGTGCTGATCGTGTGAGCCAGACCCTCCAGCATGGGAAAGTGGCACTTGGGACAGCCCCGCAGAGCCGCCTTCATGCCGGCCCGGGACGCCTTGCTCAGCCGTCCGAAAAAATGGCACAGGCCGTGAAAGCTTGCTGCGGCTTCGGTCTCGTTCAACATTCTATCCCTCCTCATTGCAAAATGCTTAACAGCTGTTAACTATTAACGCCTGATAATAATATTCCTCCGGCACCCAGAATGCAAGGGCAGCTTTGGATAATTTTAAAAAAGTTCACAAAAAGGAAAGGGCGGCAGAAAGCCTGAACCGCCCGGCAGCTGCATAACATAAATAGAATAAGAAACGTTTCTGCGGGAGGGGCGGCATTGGAACAGGGGCTGAAAGGGATCTTTGCGCTTTTTGGCGGTCTGGCATTGTTTTTGTATGGCATGGATGCGCTCAGCCGCAGTCTGGAAACAGCGGCGGGACAGCGGATGAAGCGGCTGCTGATGGTTCTGGCCGGCAGTCCGGTGCGGGGGGTGCTGGCAGGGGCTGCGGTCACGGCGGTGCTGCAAAGCAGTTCGGCAGTCACGGTGATGGTGCTGGGCTTTGTAAGTGCGGGTCTGCTGACCCTGCGGCAGGCGGTCCCGGTGATCTTTGGCTGCAACATCGGAACCACCGTTACCGCACAGCTGCTGGCCTTCCGGCTGGAAGATGTGCGCGGCCTTGTGCTGCTGGCCGGGCTGCTGCTCTGCTTTGCCTGTGCGGGGCAGAAGGGCCGGGCCGTTGGCCGGGCGGTGTTCGCCTTTGGCCTGCTGTTTGAGGGGATTGCCGGTATGAGCACGGCGCTGGCCCCGCTGGCACAAAGCCCGGTGTTTGCGCTCTGGCTGGCACGGGTGCGGCATCACCCGTGGCTGGGCCTGCTGACAGGCCTCTGCATGACCCTGACGGTGCAGAGCAGCTCTGCCACCATTGCAGTGCTTCAGAGCGTTGCGGCCCGGCCCGGGCCCCAGGGCGGCAGTCTGCTGGGCCTTGCAGGGGCACTGCCGGTGCTGCTGGGGGATAACATCGGCACCACAGTTACGGCGTTGAGGTAGCGGGGGTTGATGAGGGAGATCGGAAGAGCCGGGACACAAAGCGGGCGGCAGCGGCCCACGCCCTGTTCAACCTGACCGGTGCGGCGGCGTTCTGCGCCCTGCTGCCGTGGTATGCGGGTCTGGTGGCAATGATCTCGCCCAAAGGGCCGGAGCTGGAAGTCATTGCCCGGCAGATCGCCAACGCGCATACGCTGTTCAACCTCATCTGCACAGCGGTGTGGCTGCCGCTGACCCCGCTGATGGTGCGTCTGGTCTGCCGCCTTGTGCCGGACCGCCCGCCCAAAGCCCGGAATGGCTGAGAAATCCGGCAGATCCCGCCTGCGGGGTCTGGCACGGCAAACCTGCCAAAAATCCAGCGCTCAAGCCAAATAACGAGCATTTTAAAGTTGATTTCCGGCCAAGGATGTGGTACACTGAATAGGTTATAGGAGTATAAAAATAAGGCGTGGCTTTGGCGGTTTTGCAAACCACGAAAATACGCTGTTTTTAGTATAGTGAGGATGAAAAGCATGAAGGACATTACAACGGCACTGATGCAGCAGTTCCGCAGGGAACACAAGGCGGCGCGGCGGTATATGGCACTGCTGCTGGCATTGGCGCTGCTCACCAGCCTGTTCGTCAACTGGCAGCTGCACAGTGTGGGCATTGCCCAGACGGCAGACTACCAGTGCGGCGAGATCGAGCACCAGCACACCGCCGAGTGCTACGAGAAGGTGCTGGTGTGCGGCTATGAGGAGGGCGAACCGGAGGACTGGAACGCCACAAAGCCGGACGACAGCGCATTCCTTGATGGGGATTACGGTGTGGAGCAGAGCGAGGCCGACATTGCCGCCTATTCGGCAGAGCCGGAGCCGGAGTACATTTTTGTGCCCCACCAGCACACCGACGACTGCTATCAGGAAGTGAAAACGCTGACCTGCTACGAGGAAGAGCATGTGCACACCGATGACTGCTTTGACCCCGAGGATGGCAGCCTGATCTGTGACCTGTTCGAGCACACCCACGACGACAGCTGCTATTCCATTGAATATGAGCTGGTGTGCGGTCTGGAAGAGGGCGAGCTTGTGGAGGAGCCCAACCCGGACTATGTGCCGGTGGATGAGGAAGCCTTTGCGGTGTTTGACGATGCCGTGGCCCTTCAGCCCGTTGTGGACGACAGCAGTCTGGACACCCCGGTGCACCACCACACCGACGCCTGCTATGAGGAAGTGCTGGTCTGCGGCCTGCCGGAGCACCACCACACCGTGAACTGCCTGTCCGACCCGCTGGCGGATGTGGAGGACGAGGAGACATGGAGCGCAAAGACGAATGTTGTGCTCACCGGTGCGTGGGCCGACGACCTGACCGCTGTGGCAAAAAGCCAGCTGGGCTACCAGCAGAGCGAGCGCAACTTCCAGCTGGACGATGAGGACCAGACCACCGTGCGCCACTACACCCGTTACGGTGCATGGTATGGCAACGCCTACGGTGCGTGGGATGTGATGTTCCTGTCCTACTGCCTGAACTACGCGGATGTGCCGCAGACCACGGTGCCGCAGCGCGCCGGTGTGCAGGCTCTGCGCAGCGACCTGCGCGGGTCCGAGTGGCTGAAGGCGGCGGCAGAGGTCGAGCTTGTGCCCGGCGATATCGTGTTCTACAACAGCATCACCACCGAGACGGTGGCGGTGGAAGAGGACGCGCCGCAGATCATGGATGATTCTGCCGATGCGGACATTGCCCTGCTTTCGCTGGAGCCTGCCGCCGCTGAGCCCCAGACCGAGGAGCGCACCGTCAGCACCGAGACCGTGGGCATCGTGTCGGATGTGGACGCGGATGCCGGCACCCTGACCGTGATCTCCGGCGACGTGGACGGCAAGGTGGCCGAGGTGTCCCTGCGTGCGGACGAGATCACGGATGTGATCGATCTGGCCGCAGCGGATAAGGCACAGGAGGACCGGCCTGCGGCGGGCGGCATCAGCCACGAAGAGCTGGGTGAACAGGAGTCCGCCCTTGTGATCTGGCCGATCAGCGAGGAAGAACTGGCGCAGTATCCCATGATGCTGAGCGCTGAACTGGATGAAACAGATGCCGCAGGCAATCAGGCACTGAACGTGACCAAAGTCACGTTCCAGAAGCATGTGGGTAATACCTGGCCGGATATCCAACAAGACGAAACGGTCAAGGAAGATGATGAGATCCGCATGTATGTGGAGTTCACTCTGGCATCGAACACCTTTACCAAGCTGCCCGGTACGGTATACTACCAGCTGCCGGGAGGCCTGAAGCTGAACGAACCCGAAAACGGTGTGATCCGTGATCCCTCAAATAAGACGAATGACCAAGAAGGCGAACCGGTCGGCACCTATACCATTGATAAGGACGGCAAGGTGGCGCTGACCTTTGATGATGGTAAGATAGACCCGGCAAATGCATTTAAGGGTACTTTGATGTTCACCGCACGAGCAAACTACTCTTCTGCGCAAGACGGCCTGATCACCTTTGGCAATAATATCAGTCTGCAGATCCAAAAGCCGGATCCGGACCTCGATGTCGCAAAAGGCTTTGCAGAGAGAAGCGTGTGGAGTGATGAAAAGGGCGACTTCTATATCTACTGGAAGGTCACTGTTACCACCAAGAACGGTTCCGGCGGCAAGGTGAATATCCGGGACGAACTGACCCAAGGCTATCTGCCGTCCAGCTTTGACCCGACCAACAGCAATGGTCCGGTCTCCATCACCCGCTATGATGCATCCGGAGCTGAAAAGCCGCTGACCGGTAAGTACAATAAAACCTACAAGATCGACGGCAATGAGCTGAGCTATACCGACCTGCCGGAGCTGCAGGCAGGTGAAAGGTATGAGCTGCGCTATGTGACCAAGATCACGGCGGCAGATCTGGAAAAAGCCAAGGCAAATAATACTTCCATCGTCATGCACAACACGGCATATGCAAAGGCGGGAGAAATAGAAAAATACAAGCCAGAGCAGGTGTCGTTTTTAAACACGCTGATCGAGAAAAAGGGCAATTTGAACAGCAGCGGACTCATTGATTGGACCGTTACCATCAAAGCACCTCACGACGACAACGGCGGCTTCCTGAAGGACTATGTGCTGACAGATACGATCCTGCAGGGCAAGGTTGACATTGTTGGCAATATTACCATCAAGAGCAATAACGGTAACACCGGCACTATCACCCCGGAAGAGTTTAAAACAACAGGCTACAAGCTTTCAAGGGTGGATAGTAACGCACACACCTATACCGTTACTTACCAGACAACAGCTCCGGCATCCGGCGGCACCGTTGAAAATCAGGCAAAGATCACGCGCGGGGAAGGAAAAGATACAATCGAGTTCACCGCAAATGCTCCTGTGGATGTGCAAGCGGGCCAATGGGGCCTGACCAAGACCCATGTCCGGAACGATAACGTTGAAAAGGGAAAAGCCTACTGGACCATTGAAGCCTCCAATACCACAGGTGCACAAAAGTTCGAGCTGTGGGATACCATTGGCGCAACCACCGACAGCGCAGGCCTAACGGTGACAGGCACTGCGCATTATGCCTATGCGGCAGAGCTGCAGGCTGCACTGGAAAGCGGCATGACCATGCATCTGGCCGATGGCACCAAGCTGAGCTATGCTCAGGCAAGGGGCTATCTGGGCAGCATCACCTACTATGCTGCGGATGGCAGTGTGGTGTCTGCCGATGACATGATTACCCCTGTTATGAAGATGTGCGTTCCGGTGGATACCTCGAAGGATCCCACTGTGCGCGTGACCAGTGTGGTGCTGACCGAGATTCCCACCCACGAGGACCTCAGCAGTATCCCGCAGGGGGATGCATGGACCTTCCACAACAATGCTGAATTGATCCAAGGCAGCAATAAAGTTTCGGCCCCGGCAACGGACACCCGCCACGGCAAAAGCATATTTACCAAGGAAGTCTCTACGGATGGGCAGAACTATGCGCAGAACATCCCGCCTGTGGAATATGATGTGAACGCAGATCACCGCCTGTACTATAAGATCACCCTTGTCACAACGGCGGATGGTAACGGAAACATCAAGTTCAGCGATGAGCTGCCGAAAAACACGACCTTTACTGCCAAAGAGCAATACAATACGCTGCGCATTGATGGAAAACCGAATGCATGGAGCGGAGGCGGGAACCAGTGGAACCTGAGCTATAATTCGACAGATCACATGGTAACCATTACGGTGAGTAAACTTGCGTCCGGCAGAGAGTACAAGATCGAGTATCTTTACAGTGTTGCCTTTGATACGGACCCAGGATGGAACGACCTGCTCACCGCAAAAAGAGAATACGAGAACACCGCCCACTGGGGAAAAGAAACCGCGACCACTACCACCACGGTCACGCGCAAGGTTGAACCGCTTACCAAAACCGGCGAGCAGCAGAAGAATAACAGCGGCGAGTTGAGCAACCGCATCACCTATACGGTCATTATCAACCCGGCGAAGGAGACTCTGGGCGACGGAAAAATGCTGGAGCTGAAAGACGTTATGACTGTGGATACTGCCAGCGGCGCAAGCTTCTACGGCAGCAATGTAAAGCTGTATTACTACGATCATGACAAGTCGTCTGTCTCCGAGATGGATCTGGTTCCGAAGGGTCAGTATACGCCGCTGGAACCGACAGAAGATGCATGGCTGCACATGATGGTTCCGGATTGCACCCCGCTGCTGTTGCAGTACGACTGTATCATTGCAAACAACCGCAATGAGCCGGTGCTCAGCAACACTGTTTCGCTGAACCAGTACCATAAGGAGCAGAAACTGCAGTTCCGAACCAATACCAGCTCCGTGACGGTTTCCAGCGGCCAGCTGGTGATCAAAAAGGTGGATGGTACAACTCTGGACCCGCTGGAGGGTGCAACATTTACCCTCACTCCGTATGACCCGAGTAAGAATCAGTTTAATGGAGACGCTTCCATGCCCGGCACCACCAACGCAAGCGGTGAGCGGGTGTTTCATATTACCGACGGCGCGGTGCTTCCGCATGTTCTGTACCGTCTGCAGGAGACCGATGCCCCCACAGGCTATATCAAGGACAGCACACCCCGGTATGTGTTCTTCTATGAGAACGGAAAAGAGGACGGAAAGACTCCTACGGAGGTATATCAACAGTGCATTGGAACAGATCCTGTGCAGGACGGTGAAACCACGGTGCGAGCGGAAAATGTGACCTTTGGCACAACTACCGGCGCAACGACCCTGACCGTGAAGAACACCTACAATCAGCTCACCGTCACAAAGACATGGCTCAACGCCAGCAACAACCAGCTGGCCGATGAAGCCGATATCCCGCAGAGCATCCAAGTGCAGCTGTACCGCCACAAGGCTGGCCAGACGCCGGAAAAGGTGGATGATCCGGTCGTGCTGTCGAAAACTAACAAGTGGTCCCATACATGGGAAGGCACGGACATCCCGGCAACGGATACGGATGGCCAGAAATGGTACTACTCTGTGCAGGAACTGGACACCGGCCTTTGGAAAACTACCTATAGCGCCAACAATAAAGATGGCGTCCAGACCGGCAACATTTATATCACCAACACCATTTATTCGTCCTACGTGCTGCCCTCCACCGGCGGCATGGGCACGGTGCCCTTTGCGGCGGTGGGCGGTATGCTGACCGTGGGCGCGGCCCTGCTGCTGGCCAAACGCAAAAAACACGAAGAGAAAGGGGAGTGAGCAGCCGATGGAACAGAAAAGCTTGCGCAGGCGGTTTGCAGCCCTGCTTTTGATGCTGTGCCTTCTGGCGGCAGGCGCACTGCCTGCCCTTGCCACCAGTGCGAACATCCGGCTGGTGGATGCCAGCGGAAACCCTGCCACCGGCACCATCCGCGTTGCGCTGTACGACAGCGCGAAGGATAAGGCCCTGAGCGGCGGATTCCATTTCCCGTTCTCTGCCATGGGCAGGGAAACAAGGAAAGGTTTGATGGGCGCATAGCCATTGGAGGCCTTGCTCTGCACGATTGGCCGGTGCCGGTGCTGGCGGTCAGCGGTGTGCTGCTGTTTGCCGCTGGCTGGGTGCTGAACAAAAAGGAAGCGCTGCCATGAGACAGAAAATTGGAAAGATATGTATGGTGCTGGGCGCGCTGCTCATTTTGGCGGCGGCGGCGCTGCTTGCCTACAACAAGTGGGATGCGGCCCGCGCAGACAAGGCGGCACAGCAGGCACTGGGAGAGCTGGAACAGACCCTGACCACAACGGTTGAGGAAAAGGCAAAGTCGGAGACCGTTGTGCTGCAGCCGGAGCTGGACCCTGCCCAGCCCATGACCGAGACGGAACTGGACGGCTGGAGCTACATCGGCTACCTGTCCATCCCCTCCATTGGGCTCGACCTGCCCGTGATGAGCGAGTGGAGCTATGCGGGCCTGAAGATCGCGCCCGGCCGGTACTCCGGCTCCACCTACGCGGACAACATGGTGGTCTGCGCCCATAACTATGCAAAGCACTTCAGCCCCATCAAATGGCTGGCCGAAGGGGCACAGGTCTATTTTACCGACATGGACGGCATGCGGTGGAGCTATGAGGTCTCCTACGTGGAGAACCTGCAGCCTACGCAGATCGAAAAGATGACCGAAAAGACGGAAGATTCCGATCACTGGGACCTGACCCTCTTCACCTGCACCACCGGCGGCCGTGCCCGCTGCGCCGTGCGGTGCGTGCGGACAGGCTATCCGGTGCTCACAACGGAGACCGCAGAATAAGATGCAAAAAATCCCCTGTGCGCTGGCACAGGGGATTTTTCATATCCGGTATTCAGTGGGCGGGGCCCACCTTCACAGGGGATTACTTGCTCTGGATGTACTCGTCAATGGCCTTTGCAGCAGCCTTGCCTGCGCCCATGGCCTTGATGACGGTGGCAGCGCCGGTCACGGCGTCACCACCCGCGTACACACCGTCACGGCTGGTCTTGCCGTCGTCGCCGTCGGTGACGATGCAGCCGTGCTTGTTGGTCTCCAGACCCGGGGTGGTGGAGCGGATCAGCGGGTTGGGGCTGGTGCCCAGGCTCATGATCACGGTGTCCACGTCCAGCTCAAACTCGCTGCCCTTCTTCTCGATGGGGCGGCGGCGGCCGGAAGCATCGGGCTCGCCCAGCTCCATCTCGATGCAGGTGATGGACTTGACAAAGCCCTCGTCGTTGGCGTGGATCTCCACAGGGTTGCACAGGGTCTTGAAGATGATGCCCTCTTCCTCGGCGTGCTCCACCTCTTCCTTACGGGCGGGCAGCTCAGCCATGCCGCGGCGGTAGACGATGTACACGCTCTCGGCACCCAGACGCAGGGCGCTGCGGGCAGCGTCCATAGCCACGTTGCCGCCGCCCACAACGGCGACCTTCTTGCCGGTGCGGATGGGGGTCTTGCTGGTGGGCAGGTAAGCCTTCATCAGGTTGGAGCGGGTCAGGAACTCGTTGGCGGAGTACACGCCCTTCAGGCTCTCGCCGGGGATGCCCATGAAGCGGGGCAGACCGGCACCGGAGCCTACGAACACGGCCTCGTAGCCGTACTCGCCCATCAGCTCGTCGATGGTCAGCACCTTGCCGATGACCATGTTGCACTCAAAATCCACGCCCATCTTCTTCAGGCCGTCGATCTCCTGCTGCACGATGGCCTTGGGCAGACGGAACTCGGGGATGCCGTACATCAGCACGCCGCCAGCCACATGCAGGGCCTCGTAGACGGTGACCTTATAGCCCGAGAGCCAG
>OQVL01002555.1_pt1 | contig 11128 bp, 6 predicted proteins | sample 1691501 | NCBI WGS metagenome assembly OQVL01 (sample SAMN03418253, study PRJEB22391) | human gut metagenome | biome: human-gut; feature: organic feature; material: feces | host: Homo sapiens | place: Tanzania | collected 2013-01
AGCCCACTTCCATTCCGTGTGATATAAGTCGGTGTCCTTTTTCAATCAGATGTGCGCCGCGGGGAATACGAAAGCCTGCCGCAAAAATTGCAAACGCTCCCGCCGGATTTCGGCCCCCGCGTGTTTAATGCCGGCGTTGCCAAAACCGGGGCCTGTGTGATAGGCGCGCGGCCGTTTTTAATTGCGTTTAACATCAATCTCAACACGCAAGACCCGGCCCCGGCCAAAAAAATTGCCGCCGTTCTGCGTGAAAAAAACGGCGGCTTAAAAGCCGTTAAAGCCATTGGTTGGTATATGGAAAATTTCCGCCGCGCGCAAATATCCTGCAACTTAACGGACTTTGCCCAAACAGGCCCCGCGCAAGTGTTTGCGGCCGCCCAAAAAGAAGCCCAAAAACTGGGTTTTATGGCCACCGGGTGCGAATTAGTGGGCCTTATCCCCCTGCAAGCGCTCCTAGCGGCCGGGCGCTTTTACGCGCCGGAGCAGACGGACGAAACCGCCCTCATCCGCGCCGCCGCAAACGGCTTATCATTAAGTGATGTAAAACCGTTTAATCCCCACGAACAAATTTTGGAATACCGCCTAAAAGCCCTTACAGCGCGTTAGCCAACTGCACAAATTGCGTTAAGCCCACTTGCTCGGCGCGCACGGTAAGCGGCAGGGCAAGCGCGGCCAGCGCCGCCGTAATTTTTTGCTTGGGGTAGCCGCATAAAGCCAGCGAATTAAACAGCGTTTTCCGGCGGTGCAAAAAGGCCGCGCGCACCACTTTGGCAAAGCGGCCCCACAACGCGGGCGGCACCAGGGGCGCGGGCAGTTTTTCAAAGGTCAAAACGGCGCTTTCCACTTTAGGGGGCGGATTAAAACTCCCCTTGCCCACATTACACAATAATTTTATTTGCGCACGCGCCTGGCTGAGGATAGACAGCGGGCCGTAAAACTCCGTGCCCGGGGCGGCCTGCACGCGGTTGGCTTGCTCTTTTTGAAACATAAAAACGGCGGAATAAAATTGCGGGAAAGCGAGCGCTTTATCCAAAATGGCGGCCGCATCCACATACGGTAAATTGCCCACAAATCCGGTCGGCTCGTTTTTAAGCGCGCCGGGCGGAAGGCGCGTAAAATCCCCCTCCAAAATTTTTACACCCGCTTGCGGCGGCAGATTTTTGTTTAGAAAATCAATCATTTCCGGGTCAATTTCCGCCGCCGAAAAACCCGTAAACCCGGCCGCAATTAACGCGAATGTAAGCGCCCCTTTGCCGGGGCCGATTTCCACCGTTTGCGCGGCTTTCAAACATAGCGCCGCTTGCGTGATTTCTTCAATCACACGCTGGTTTACCAAAAAATGTTGTCCGTACCGCTGGCGCATATTACGCATAAATTACTCCTCTTGCAAAACGCGCAAATTGCGTTTTGCCGTTTTGTTTTTGGGGTTTAATTGTAAGGCTTGCAAATAAAAATTTTCCGCCGCTTTATCGTCCCCCGCAATAACGGCCGCCGTGCCGAGCCCCATAAGCGGCAAATAGTCGCCCGGGGCCTCTTTTTGGGCCTTGTAAAATTCCTCCGCCGCGGCGGCGGAGTTGCCCGCCACCAAATGCGCCAGGCCCAACAATAAAGCGGTTTCCGCTCCGGCGGGAGTGTCCGCCGCGCTTAAATCTTCTACCGCGCTTTTTACCAGCACCAACCACGATTTCCCCGTCACCCAAAGGCCCATATCGTTGCCCACAATGCGCGGGTCATACGCGGCGCGGGGCGCGGAGGTGTTCTCTTGCGTGAGGGCATACGGGGCGGCGTAATCTTGCGTGCGCCCTTGCAAAGAAAGCGAAATATCATATTTATTTTGCCCTTGTGCTACTGCGTGCTGAAGCCCCGCCACAAAGGTTTTTATTTGTTCCTCGCGCTCCTGCGGGGTGGCGGCGTTTAACACAAATCTGCGGTTAAAGGCCATGGGCAGAACGGTGTTTTCGTTAGGGATAGCCCCGGCGGCGTGGATTTTTTCGTAGGCTTGTTCAAAGCGGGTGGAACGGTTTTTAGGCGCGGTTTTGGGCATTTGTTGCAACGGCGTATATTGAACGGCCACCTCTATTTGAACCTCTTTATTAGCGGGCACGCGGGAGAGATTTTGGCTAAAGTTGGCAATTTCTTTTTGGAACGCCTCCGCCGTGCGGCCGTTAGAGCGGTACACCGCGTTGAGGGCCAGGCCGTCCTGCTTAAAACGCACGATAGAAAACGCGCCGTCCAACGTGTCGCGCGCGTCCTGCGGGCGGTTTTGTTCATACAACAGTTTAGCCAGGCGCAGGCGGGCCACAAAATCGCCCGGTTTGGTGCGTACCGCTTTTTTATAGAATTTCAACGCTTGTGCGGGGCGGTTTGTTTTTTCGTACAGGGCGCCTAAAGAAAGCATGGCGTCTTCGTAATGGACAAACAAAGAAAGGGCCTTTTTGAAACTTGCTTCCGCCTGGGCATCCCGCCCCAAAGTTTCATACAGGGCCCCTAATTGGTAATGGTACAGCGGCTCCCGCGGGGCCAGTTCCACCGCGCGGCGCAGGTGGTCCAAAGCGCTATCCCAATTTTTCTGTACGGCATAGGTGGAACCTAAATTCATTTGCGTATCGGCCTTGTTGGGGTCCAGTTGGGCGGAGCGCATAAAGTATTCGTGCGCTTGCTGAACATCCCCTTTCCACCCGTAGGCAATACCCAGCAGTTGGTAGGCCAGGGCGTTTTGCGGGTCCAAAGAGAGGGCCTCGCGGTATTCGCTCATGGCTTCATCCACCTTGCCGCTCCAATAGAGCGCCGCGCCCAAAAGCAAAAAGGCCATGGGGTCTTTGGGGTTTTTGATGACGGCCTTGGCAAAAGAGTTTTGCGCCTCTGCATAGCGCGAAAGGCCCATTTCCATGAGTCCGCGGCGCATATCGGTACGGGATTGGTCCTGCATGATTTTATCCCACACGGTAGTGGAATAATCGGTGCGGATACTTTCCCGCCCGAACGAAAACGGAAACACGCCCCCGCACACCGGGGCGGCCGCCACGCACACACAAAGTAAAAACAAAACTATTTTGCGCATAAATATATGATAGATAAAAACCGCGCCGCACGGCAACCGCATAGTTAGGCTAGGCCCCATAAATAGGGTGGCAGATAGCACGGCCCACAGATAGAACCGCCCACATAGATAATAGGGGCACATAGATAGTGTAGCCACCCAAACAACAAGGGCCCGCTTTACGCGGGCCCCTGTTAAAACTACTGTTGCGTTTGGGTTAGTTAGTAGGCAGGTTTCTGGCCGGATTTACCCTGTTGCTTGTCACCGGCATAATTGCGTTTGTCTACATTCTCATCTGTTTGGGCATAACCTGTTTGGGGTTTGTAGTTCAAACCGTTTTTGCACACTAAGTTCAGGTATGCAATCACATCAGATACATTCATGCGTTGATTGCCATACACATCACATCCGTTGGTATCATAGAACGGTTGGTTGTATACAGCATGGTATTCATTACGCCACTTACCAGTCCCAATCTCACTACTCTTTTTACCGCCACTCCAAGCATTATAACCGGATACCTTCTGTCTCTTTTCTTTTCTGATAGCATTTTGTTCAGCATGAGAAGACAGACGGCTCGGCGGTAAGGTTAATGCAATATTTTTTGAAGTATAGTCTAACTGCATTTTTTCCAATGGGAAATAACCGTCTTTACCTATCCCTCTTGCAAGCAAAGCATCCGTATAGCCCACAAAGTCAGACGGATAAGGCGGCTCAGTGGTGCCTTGTACATCTCCGCTATCCCAGAAGCTGTGGTCGTAATAGCCCCAGTGGTACCGGCCATCAACTTGCTTCGTTGTGGTACTGTTCTTCGTCACGCAACCGGAGGTGGAAACACCCGTAAAGCGCGGGTCCATACAGTTGCTTCCTTCTACTTTAACCGTTTGCATAGGGAACAAGTAAGAATCCGGCCCTACATATACGGCAAACGTACCGAACACGTTATTTAATTTCTCCCGTTTCGGTACCCGCGGGTCCGCGGACATTTGGGCAATAGACCGCGCCAAATAACACACGCTTGCCACCGGTACGGTATTCACATCTCCCGGTTTTTTAGACATATAGTCCAACACAATCAGGTAATCGTGAATCGTCAGCCACCATTCTTTTTTGGTTTTTTCTTGGCCCAAAATACGTTCGGCCGTGGCAATCACCTGTTCGGCTTTATTGTTAGACTTGTTCAACTCAGCAAATTGCGGGTCACTCGGGGGTACGTTGGCTCCATTCAATTTGGTACGGGAAGCCTCGTTAGCCTCAATCACTTTTTTGCTCTCCGTAATAACCGTGTTCAATACTTTTTTAGCTTTTACTTGGCATTCTCTACACCAAATAGGGTTGTCTTTATACGCCTCATTAATCGTTTGAGACAACGGATTTTCGTTTGCAAAAGTATAGAACGTCGCCGTATTATCGCACGAATAATTTGCCAGTTCCCCTCCTTCCTGTACGTTAATAACAGGAATCGGATTTGGAGCAGGCTCAACCTTTTCGTTAGCCACCGGCACATCATCCGCGGCGGTACGCTGGCTGGAGCGTTCCACGGCTTTCCAGTTTACAACGGCTCTTACTTTACCGTCTGCACCGCTCAAGTCAAACCCGGGTTTCAATTTACCCTGCTCATCAAACGCGGCAGGATATTCTTTTTTAAGAACTGCGCGGGCATCCTTAATACGGTAATCTTGCAAGCGGTTGGCGCCATTTACTTTTGCAGTATCGGCAATGGGCTCAATAAATTGCGGGTCCACTTTTACCGGAATTACTTGTCCGTTAACCTCGTAATTAATAACAGCCGACACATCATATTCTTCAAACTTCTTAGTGGCCGGAATAGTCAAGGTAGCTTCCGGGCTGTTATTTTGAACTTTTTTACCCAAAATAGCCAAGTCCGTAAATACGCACGGGGTCACCAACTCAAACGCATTGTCTTGGCGTTCTTTACGCTTGAATACTTTGTCGTTCGTTTTTTCGTTCCCGGCCGAGCGCCCACTGCGGCGTTGGATGTAGCTACGGTCAAAGTCAAAATAGACCATAGGCATAGCCGGCAACTTGGCGTTGTTGTTGCTGGGTTTACCCGTAATAGCCAACGGCTGTTTGGTAATCAACCCGCGGATATAGCGTAAATCCAAGCGGCCAAACGCTTCTTTGGCCTGCGCATACGCTTCCCCATAACCGGGTTCTTTTTCCAATTCATAGAAGGTATTGGCTTTGCTACCCAACATTTGGGCCAAAACCAAAATGGTTTCTTCTTTGAATTTGCGGTATTCAAACTCCTGCCCCGCCGCAATGTAGATTACACAGTCGTGGTAGTTGATTTCCGGGTCTTTATCCACATTGTTCCCGTTATCACCGGCGTTGGGATTCATATCTTCATAACTATAACGCCCTTGCACACGGCCATTCTGTTGGGAACGGCGGGCAAAGTTATTGCCAACCAGCTCGCCACCTTCTTTGCGGGCTTTTTCCAAAGAATGGTTCAAAACATCAATTTCTTTCTTTAACGCACTGGCAGTGTAAGTTTTACCTTCCACTTTTACCGTTTTAGCGCCATTTTTCTGTTTAGCTTGGCTTTCCAAATATTTTAATTGGCCTTTAGCCACAGAAAGCAAGCGGTAGCCTTCTTCCAAAGACACTTGAGGGCCTACATCTTCCGCCCCTGTAGAGGTAGCTTTGGTGTACTGGCGGGAGCTGTCAAACCCGCACAGGCGCAAGTTTCTGTTGGTAAATGGGCTATTGTTGCGTGCCACTACAAAGTGGTAGGCTTTCCATTTGGAATAATTGCCGACCAGCTTCATAGAGTAAACTTTGTTAATTTCAAAGTCTTTGCACGCGGCTTTACCGTCCCCATTGGCAGAAGTGATACCAAATGCCGTAATTTTACCACCCGCCGTACCAAACAAGTTTACGCCAAGACAATCCGCACGGGTTTTTAAGAAACCGCCTTTAGAACCTTTGGCATCCTGCCAACCTTTTTTAACCATACTGGAGTCTTTGTCCAAAGAAGCCAGATAATTCTTACAAGATTTTTTGCCAAAAGGCCCATATTCATCCACGCATTTTTTGCAAGCATTCCACGAGGCTTCATCTAATTCACCGCATTTGGCCGCTTTTCCTTCTCCGGCATTTCCAAACACGGACCCCATACCACCACCGTCGTCACCGGTCAGCAAGCAATTAATCACACCGCCCAAAATGTTTTGGGCCAGCTTGTCACCCCAGTCAATCCAGTTCCATTTGCGGTTGAATTTCTTTTCCCATTCCATTTGGGAACGGGTCTTCATCAAATCCCACCACCACGGGGTAATGCTGTTGAAACCAAAACCGTGTTTCAAGTCACTCGCGCCGCCGCCGTGACGGTCACTAGAGCCGGACAAACCGCCAATGCGGCCCGGATTGATAGGCGCAAACTGCGCATCACGCAAGGCTTGCATGGCGTTGGCTTTGCTTAACGCATCTTTGGAACGGCGCGCCAGTTCCGCATTCCCCATGCCAAAATAACCGCGGGAAGGTTTCCCCGCCGCTTGCAAGGGTTGCAAAGATACCGGCTTCGGCGCGGTGCGCGGGCCGGAGGCACGCACTTTTTTAGCGGCGCCTTTCAAACTGCCGCCCCACGGGGTGACGTTCAAACCGCCGCCCGCACTGGCCATAGGCGCGCGGCCCATTTCTTTAATTTTAGTAGCAGAACGGCGGAACGCGGCACGGGTGGCCGGTGCTGCCTTTCTTCTGTAAATGTTTGTGGTTGTTTCCGTGCTGGGACCGGTGGACGAGTACGAAGAGCCCGACGACGTATCGCCAAGGCCGCTGCGGTCGTAATCTTCCATAGAATCCACCGCGGAAGAAGCATCTTCTTCTCCCGAGCCAAACCCTTTAATCAGGCTCAACGGGTCACGCGCGGAAAGCTGGGCAATTTGACCGTCCGGATCCGTCACGGCCGTATCAAAGCCGTAGCGTTCGGGGTCAAAGGCCGTTTCCTCGCTAGACGGGGCAATAACAGGTTCTTCGTTCACTTGGCCGCTGTATTTGTACAAAAACGGCAGCAACAAGAGCGCCACTAATGCGGCAATGAAGAACGGCGCATCGCGTTTGGTCCGCTCAAAGAGCGTCTTTCTCGGGCGGCCGTTGCTCCCAATCTTGGAGGAAATACGATTAGCAAAAGACGGAGAAGCAGCAGTTTTGCTGTTCTTTATCTTATCGCTAAAGGTAAAACTGTCTTTTTTCTCTTCTTTAGTAGAAGAACCAAAGATAGGGAAAATAGACTTTCTCTCTTTTTTTTCCTCTGGCATAAATGCCTCCTATAAAAAATAAATTCTTTTGCGTATAAATATAAACTAGGCTGGAATTGCCGAACCTAACGGTTCCCAATTACACAACCTCGCACACTTGCAAATTGTCCTTCTTAACTACCCCCGGCCGAAACCGGGCACCCTGCATAGCTATACTAATATGTTAGCAACTGAAACGCAAATAATCAAGGCCTATTTTTTGCCTAGTCGCGTTTTTGGGTGGCTTCGTCCAAATAGCTCCAGTTTTTCGTATCCGAAAGGTCCGTCTCCGGGAAGAAATCACTGGGGGCGGAACTGCCACTGCCCCCCCACACCGGGATATTAAACGTGCCTTGCACGCTTTCTTTTACTTGCTGTTCCGAAAATTGCTCCGGGTTGGGCACATAGTCTTCCAAATTTACTTCCTTGGCATCTTTGCCGGTGCGTTCTGCCTCGTCCTCGGCCGCCTGTTTATCATTTTGATATTTGGCGTATTCCACACAGGCTTTATCAAATTCGTCCAGTTTGTCATCCAAATTCAGCGTGGTACACTGGCCCTCCCGGTTGTTTTTATAGGAAAATTCCATCATACATTTTTCGTTTAATTTATCGTAATTTCCCTTTACGCTTTTGCACGACGTGCGCACATCCGCCAACGCCGTGCGCCACGCGGAAACCTTGCTCGGCTTATCGCAATCCGCCGGGAAATTGGGGAACGTGCCTTGCAGGGCATTTACTTTGCTTTTCACATCATTTACGGTACTATTAATTTCCCCGCCGTAATTTTTGGCCGCTTGTTCACATTCCATTTGGCGTTTTTCCTGCAATTTGGCGTTGCCCACATCCGCCACCACGTCGTCCGCTTCCAGCCCGGCCATGGCAATCCCGCCCGAGGCGGTAAAAATCTTTTGCGGCATATCGGACCCCACTAACCCCGCCGCCGCCAATGTTTTTTTGAGCGGCACTTGCTTGGCGCGGTGGGATGCCTGGCTGGTCAGCCACACATAGCGGAAATCCGCCACCGCACCGCGGGCATTTTCCAAATTCATTAACGCCGCGCCGGCACCGCCCAGTTTTTTATCCAAGGTCACGGTTTCTTCGCGCATGGCTTTCCTCAAAATATCGTTTTTCCAATCCGAATGAACAGACCCCACAATATTGGCTTTTAATTTTTTCAAATTTGCACTGCCGTTATACGCATTTTTGGGGTCCCGCGCAATAGCGTTGGAATCCGTACCGTAATACATATCCGGCTGAACTTTGGCGGAGGCTTGCGCATCTTGGCTTAACGCATTTAATTTACCCCGGTTGAAGCGCACCCCTTTGGACTCGTCTTCATCCGCCCCGGTTCTGGAGGCCCCTTTTACTTGGTCTGTGGTTTTGCCTTGCCCTTTTAAGGAGGCATTAACCGCGCGCATATCAATTAAAGAGGACGACCCGCCCCCCACCGCGCCGTATGCCCCGGCCCCGCGGGCTAAAGCATCAAAGCGGCCCGGTTGAGAGGAAAACACAAAATAAGCGTTTTTTTCCTGGCGGGCGTGCGGGCCGCGCTCGTCGTCGGCCCAGTAAAATAACGCTTTTAGGAAGGAAATAGACGCCATTTGCTCCTCGCTATACCCCATAGCGCGGGCCAAGGCGGATAAAACAGGAATATTCTTTACATTCGGCACACTGCTTACCCCCAAAAACAGCAACAGGAGCAAGAGGAGCGCATACATTTTTTTGGAAAAAAGCGGTTTCTTTTTAGCCGGAGTTTGCGCCTGTGCCTGCGACGGATGACCCGCCGGAGCCGTTTGCGGCAAGGTATGGGCGGAGCGGGCCGGAGTTTGCACGGCTTGGGCAGGCGTGGCGAACGAGCCCGCGGGAGCCGCAGAAATTGGCGTTTGCGGGTTTTTCACGCCCGGAGCAGATACACCAACCGCCCCCGAAGGACTACCTTGCGGGGGTTGGTTTTTAGGTTCCCCTGTATGCGGGGCAGAATCCGGGGGCAGTTGGTCTACCATAAATCAAAACTCCTAATAAGCACCCGGCCCGTTTTGTACCCGGGCGCGGTGTTCCCATTGGAACTTTTGGAAACGCTGTTCGCGCTCCAAGCGTTCCTGTTTTTGGGTTTGGTATTCGTTCAGCTCGCGCGTGGCTTGCTGGTATTGGGCATCAAAATACAGCCAAATAGAAAAGCAAGTCAGCACGATGACGGCCAAAATAACAATGCCGCAGAAACGTCTGAATTTTAAGTTAGCTTTACCGGGCATTATTTATTACCGTCCAATTTTTGGTCCGCTTTATCGCCAGTAGTATTCTGCTCCTGTCCCAAAGCCTTTCCTTCGTCGATAATTTGGTTTGCTCCACCCATTGCCGTACCCACTGCCGACACAGAGCCAACCACACCGCCACCAAAAATACCGTTAATTTTACTAGCCAACCCGTTTACAAATGTTCCCACTTTCTTTATGTAAGAAATTGCAATTAAGCCTGCCAATGCGGGGCCTACAAACATACTGGCCGTGGTAATACCGGAACCGCCCCATTTTTTCATATATTTGATAGCATCCGCCATAAATACACCGATAGCGGCAATCATAATAGCCCCTAATGCAATAGCGGCCGCCAATGCCCAAACAGAGTGAATACCGGGCTTTCTGGCAGTTGCCATTAACGCAGAAATGGCAAACATAGCCGGAATGGTTAAGAAAATCAACGCAATCATAGATTTCATCAACCGTTGGCGGTGCTGTTTGCGCTGTAATTCCCGCAAAGTTAAATCGTTCAAGCTCTGCTCCGCCTTGCCGCGGGCTTTTACCGCCGCCGCAGAAAAATCTTCAGAGGCCGTCCCTTCGGAAAGCGCCACACCGTTTTCCACCGCAATCCCGCCGGAGTTTTGGGAGCTGGCCAAAAAGGCACGGCTGCCCTCGTTAGCGGCACGGTATTTGTTTTGGGAAATTTCCACCGAGCGTTTAGCAATTTGGTTTAAGGTGCGGCCGTCGCCCGATTGCATACCGCGCCCGGCACGCCCGCCGCGGGTGTCGCCAAAGTTAGCGGAGCCGTTCCCCATTTTAGCACCGGCATAAGCCACGGAACCTTGCGGCATAGCGCCGGAAATTTTGTAGCCCTCTACCGAGCCTAAAGAATTACCGCTCCGGTTGGCATTGGCGCCGTTCACGCCGTTGCGCCCAGCCGGGGAAGAACCGCCAAACGTGTTTCCGGTTGCACCGCCGGAAGCCGTAGCCATTACCCCATGTTGCATGGCGCCCGCCGCACGGGAAGCCCCCGCGTTGGCCGCGGCATTCATCGCCGCCCCATTGGAGACAAGCGCATACAGGTCGCGGTCAAAGCGGAAGTCCGCGCCGTTCTTGATGGTGATGGTAAAAATTCCGTCGTCCGACGTCCGTTTCTCATAGGTCATCTCAAAAAGATCGCCGCCGCGCAGAATTCCGTATTTTTGGGGGGATTCCCATTCCACTTCCACCACTCCGGCAAGCGCCGCGCGCACCCACTCCGTCTCTTTTCCGTCCTTTTCCGCGCGCTCATGGGCGCACAGGGCGGGATAGTATTTTGCGGCGTGCGAAAGGTCGGTCGGCGCGTAAATACGCCCCGTTGTACCATCCGCAAAAGTGAGGGAAAGATACCCCACGCCAAGAAAGTCCATCGTGCTGTTTTTCCCGGCAATTCCGGTCAAAGACCCCGCAACGGTATGCGTTTCGGCGCTTTTCCGGTAAAACCCGCCGGCGGGCACATCCACGAGAAGGCTCTTGCCGTTTTTGGCAATGCTCTCCGGGGTCAGTACCCCCTCCGCTTTTTTCAGGGCAAAGTATTTCGGCGCGATAATCGT
>OQVL01002558.1_pt1 | contig 11125 bp, 8 predicted proteins | sample 1691501 | NCBI WGS metagenome assembly OQVL01 (sample SAMN03418253, study PRJEB22391) | human gut metagenome | biome: human-gut; feature: organic feature; material: feces | host: Homo sapiens | place: Tanzania | collected 2013-01
GAACGTAGAGGAACTTGCCGGCTTCTGCCTTGAACTGCTGTCCCTGAATTTCTACAATTGCGTACATTTAAAATAGAAACTTTAACAATTATGTCCGTGAGGCGGACGCGCACCTGCGCTTCTCTTCTCTGAGCCTTTTCGGAATTAGCGCACAAAATTACTCTTTTATTTCGTAACCCGCAAATATTCCGACAATTATTTCTCTACATCCATAATTTTTCCATCAATAAACGGGGCCGGCAGAAAAACCTGATTGAAAAAAAATCGTAGTGCCAGACATTCTCATGCCTGGCACCACTGGATTTCTATAAAAATGGGGAATGTTGAGTATTACTTAGTCTGGATTACAAGGAAATTCGATTTTTCCCAGAACTTCTTTGCATCCTTAATCTTTATCACCACTGTTCCGCCAACCGTCTCAATCGAGTATGATCCAGCTGGATGTGATGTCTTCAGCTCCGCCTTCTTGGCGTAAGTCTTCACTTCTGTGAGCTTGCGCTTGTCGGCTTTTGTGAAGTAAGAGCGGTCGAAATCGCCCTCCATGGTCTTTGTCTTGCCCAAGAATTTCTTTTCCAGAATCTTGTGTTCTTTCAGCTCCTTGTTGCTTCCGCAAACATAGTAGCAGATGTTGAGTTCGTCGGTGACCTTGTCGGCACGCTGTGTCTCTGCGTTGCGCTCCTCTGTCACGGTCGACACTTGTGTGTTCAAATCTTCCACATTCTTGTTCAAATCTGAGATTTTCACATTCGCATCTGCCAATGCTGCCTCAAGCTGCTGAATTTTTTGCGACTGCTCATCAATGAGTTGCTTCTGCGACTCTATGGTTTTCTGCAATTTTGCAGAATATCCGTTTGAGCTTTTCAACTTGCTCTCAAGTTCCTCCAGCGCCTGCTTGCGTGCGTCAAGCTCCTGACGTAGGGCGTTGATGTTGGCTATGATTTCCTGACGCTTGTCGGGAGTGTCCTTGAAATCGCCGCTCACAAGGATGTTTTCCATACGGTTCACCTCGAGAAGGTTCTGGCTGATGTCGCCAATAAGGTTCATCAAGCTGTCGCGCTGTCCCTCAACTTTCGAGATGTCGGGTTGCGTAGTGTCGGCAAGAGCGTCTTTTTGCTCTTTGTTGCCGTTGCATGCCACGAGCGCACCTGTAAGCGCAAGGGCGAGAATCATCATCTTCTTCATAGTAAATTCTGTTTTTTTTCGGTTTTAAAATGTGCGTACTTATCTCTTTTGCCGGCGCTTTTTTCTTCTTTCTTGCCCGACACTACTATAACAATCTCTCCTCGCGGTTCGTTCACGGAAAAATGTTCACAAAGTTCAGAAAGGGTGCCGCGGCAGGTCTCTTCGTGTAGTTTTGAGATTTCGCGGCTGACGCTTGCCTCTCGGTCCTGGCCAAATGCTTCTGCCAACTGTGTCAGGGTTTTAACCAAGCGGAGCGGCGATTCGTAGAACACGATTGTACGAGGCTCTACGCTCAGTTCGGCAAGGCGTGTGGAACGGCCTTTTTTTTGTGGCAAAAATCCCTCAAAGCAAAATTTGTCGCATGGCAGGCCGCTATCGACAAGCGCGGGAACAAAGGCTGTGGCGCCGGGAAGGCACTCCACTTTGACGCCCACACGACGGCATTCGCGCACAAGCATAAAACCGGGGTCGGAGATGGCCGGAGTGCCGGCATCCGACACAAGGGCTATGCGCTCTCCGCCTTTCAAACGCTGGGCTATGCCTGCCGCCGTCTCATGCTCGTTGAATTTATGATGGCTCTGCATACGCGTCTCGATGCCGAAATGCTTCATCAGCACTCCGCTGGTGCGTGTGTCCTCGGCAAGAATAACGTCTACTTCCTTGAGCACGTTCACCGCTCTGACGGTCATATCGTCAAGGTTGCCTACCGGCGTCGGCACCACATAGAGTATGCCGGCTTCCGCTGTGGGTTTCTGTGCCATCGCTATAGAAAATGATTTTTTATTATCGCCATAAATTCTTTCACGTCGTCCGATTCGCGGTCCCATCCAAGATCGCCATAGAAATAATCTTCCGCCTCGTCAAACGAATGCATTGCCTCCACCATATGGAGAGCGTCGGTCATCTCTGCGGCACTGTTGCCGAAAAGTTCGCGGCGGAAACGGAATGTGTCGTTGAGCGAGAACGCTGATTTAAGGTCTTTCGAACGGCTGCGCTGCAGTTTTTCGTCAAGACGCATAGGCTCGCTGCCGTCGGATGCCTTTTCATTCGCTTCCGGCTCTTCTTCTATATTATCCTCTGCCTCGACGTCTTCTGTTTCATCCGCAACGTTCGGTGTCTCCGCGTCGGGTTCTGCGGTGGGTTCATCGTCAAGCACGAGCTCGACCATAGGCTCCTGCTCATTGTCGTATTCGCCGTCGGCAACTTGCTCTGCCGTCACTTCCGCCACGTCTTCCTCCGGCTCTGGTTCCAGCTCTTCGCTTTCAGGCGCGTCCACCACCGGCTCTTCACTTCCGGCATCGGCCACGTCGTTCTCCACCATACAGGCGTCTTCCTGCGTTTCTTCGCCCTCATCGCCTTCTCTTTCGCCAAGCAGCATCTGCAACCTGTCGAGCTTCTCTCCTATTGCCGTAAACACATATTCCGGAGTGTCGGCGCCACGATTGTCGGCGAGGAGCAGAAGTCCCTCGAGTTCGTAAGCCTCGGCAATCATTTTTCTTATGTCGGTTTTCATAATTGAGGAGTATTTTGTCGTTTGTCAATAGTGTCCTGATACGATTCAAACATTCCCACCATCAGCCGTTCTATCGATGATTTCAGTTGTTCGTAGGTGCAGTGGAAATTGTTTGTAAGCAGCACTACGGAGTAGCGCGGACGCTCGGCGGGGTAATAGCCTGCATAGCATCTCACGCCGGTCATGCTGCCCGACTTCAATGCAATGTTTCCCGACAGGCACGTGCCTTTTAGCAGGTTGCGCACCGTTCCGTCAACGCCGCATCGTGGCAGCAATGTCGGGAAAAGGTCGCCGGTCTGCCAGTCGAGTGCGGCCGAGCGCAGCACGCTTGCCAGAAACAGAGGTGTCATCCGGTTTGTGCGGCTCAATCCGCTGCCGTCATAGAGCGTCACCTTGTCCATGTTGATGCCCCATTGTTCTACTATCTTGGTCACTGCCTTCTCGCCATACTCACGCTGCGGATCGCCGTAGATGCTCTCGCCCAATTTGCGCTGCACCGACTCGGCATACATGTTGTCGCTGCGGAAAAGCAACGATTTCAGAATCTCTGGCAGCACCGGCGACTCGTACGACAGGATTTGCATGGCATCGCTGTCGCTTGCACTCACCTTCTTTCCTTCAACGGGAATGCCCTCGCTCTCGAGTGTCTCTCTCACATCGGCACACAAACCTACGGCTGGATGCGGCATCGTGGTGACCACTTCTATCGGCTCCTGCATGCGGCGCATAGCTCCGCTAAGCGTGATTCGGCTGTTGTTTTTCTTGCGTTGCACGACAGGGCTGAATCTGCCACGATTCACCACCGTCATCCGGTTGACTATCTGTATCGAACGCAGATGCGGCACGGTGTCGACCACAAGGGCGCGGCCGCTCGATGTGTCGACAATCAGCGAGAACAGATTGTCGTTGTAGTTTATCGAATGCACTCCCGCGCCATAGTCTTCCGTCACGTCGGCGTCGAGCCAATCTTTGGGCACGGCGTTGTGCGGCTGTATCTTTTCCTCCGGGCGGATGTTGCCTTTGATAGCTTTTATGCCCCACAGTTTGATGTTTTCAACAGCGGCGGAGACAAAGGTTTCGCGGTCGGGGAAATGCTTGGAGTCAAGCGTCGGGTCAATGCCGCCCTCGATGACAATGTCGCCGTTGAGCGTTCCGTTTTTGTCGATAGTGCCTGTATATTTCAGACGCGTGCGGAAATGGAAGTTTTGGGTGAGTTGCTTCAACGCTGCCGACGATGTGACAATTTTCATCACCGACGCCGGTATCATTTGCCGCTCAAGATTGTAGGACGCAACTGGTGTACCTGTGCGCAAATCCATCACACAGACGCCCACTGTGGCTCCTGTCATGGCACGGCTCGACACAAACTGCCTGATGGCTGAATCCATTTTCACAGAAAACGAGTCGACGGTGGTGTCGACAACGCTGTCTGACGCCGTCACGGCTTTCATCGGTTGTCTGTCGGCAAATCCGACAGACAGCAGTAAGATTATCAGAATGATATGCTTAATCCGCTTCATTTTTATTTTCTTTTCCCATTATTTTAACATTCAAAGTTAAACATAAATCCCATGAATTGGCGGTGTGTGTAAACATCTTTTACCGAATTAACAATGTTTAACCACGCATCGTTTCTTTTCCATAATGCCTGCGCACCAACAGAAAGACGCCGGCTCCATAACGGAGTCGGTGTCTTCTTGCTGTATTCCTATGCGGCGCGATGGCTATTCGAGCACCAAAGTGGCGCGTGCAGGGAACGACATGTGCGGAGCGATGGTCACGGCATCGCCGGTAATCACATCGCGGAAAGTGTCGCCGGGACGCATAATTTCGGCATATCGACTCATGTCAACATCGGTGAGAGGCTCATCGGTGCCGTTCATCAGCACGATGAAGCGGCGGTCGCCGTTGGTGCGCTCATAGACGTAGAGCTTGTTGGACGGCATGAAATGACGCAATGTGCCTGCCGACACGGCTTTGTTGCCTTGGCGCCAATGGAGCAGACGGCTCATGAAGTTGAACGCGTCGCGCTGGAGCGGCGTGCGTCCGTCGGCGGTAAACACCGACACGCTGTCGCCTGGGAATCCGCCTGGCATGTCGAGGCGCACATAGCCGTCGGTCACAGCCTTGCTGCCGTGCATCAGCACTTCTGTGCCATAGTATATCTGCGGAATGCCACGGGTGGTCAGAAGGAATGCCTGCGCCTGTTTCCAGCGGGCAAGGTCAGACGGCTCCTCTAAGAGGAAACGGTCTGTATCGTGGTTGTCGTAGAACGTCAGCAACCTGCTGCAGTCGGCATAAAGCATGTCGAGCGCAAGGTGGTTAAACAGGCGGTTGAGTCCGTCGCTTCCTGATTTTGTCTGTTCTCCAAACGCTTGCTGCGCCATCAAGCACAACGGGAAATCCATCACCGTTGGCAATTCTGTATTGACTGGGTTCAACTTGTTGCCGCGTTGCATATACGCAATGCTCGCCTCGTTTTCAAGCCAGCTTTCGCCAACGATGTTGAACCGCGGATACTCGCGTGCCACGGCGCGGTTCCAACGCGCCATAGCCTCCATGTCGGCATACGGATAGGTGTCCATGCGGATGCCGTTGATTCCGGCATACTCAATCCACCAGATGGAGTTTTGGATAAGATATGTCATCAAGTGGGGGTTGCGCTGATTGAGGTCGGGCATACCCGACACAAACCATCCGTCGACGGTGTGCTTGAAGTCGTATTGGCTCACATACGGATCATGCACCGTGTTAAGCCGGAAGTTGGTGAGCAGCAACGAGTCGACGGCGGCGTTTCTCTTGCCTGTCAAATTTGCCTGCTGCACGCTTCTGATGCCGTCGGCTGTCGGCTGGGCATTGAGCCAGTCGTGGCTGGGAAGGTCGTAGAGCCACGGATGGTAGAGTCCGCAGTGGTTGAAAATCATATCCATAACCACCTTGATACCGCGGCTGTGGCATTCTGAAATCAAGCGGCGGTAGTCGTCGTTGCTTCCGAAGCGCGGATCCACACGGTAATAGTCGGTGGTGGCATAACCGTGATAGCAGCCACCGGGCATATCGTTCTCAAGCACAGGGGTGAGCCACACTGCCGTGATGCCCAGCTCCTCAAGATAGTCGAGATGGTCGGAGATGCCCTTCAGCGTGCCGCCGTGGCGCGCGCCCGGGTTCGTCCGGTCTATGCGGTAGTCGAAATTGGTAGACTGATGCTTCACGTCGCCGCCGTCGGCAAAGCGGTCGGGCATCATCAGGTAAAGCACGTCGGAAGAGTCAAAACCCTCGTGACTTGCTCCGTCGCCCTGACGGGCAAGCAGTTCATATTGCTTCTTGATTTTGCGCTTGCCGCTGGCAAACGTGATGTCGACAGTGCCAGGTTTGGCGTCGCTGCCGATGGTGAGATACAGAAACTGATAATTCGGGCTGTCGAGACGCGCTACGGAGTCAAGTTTCACGCCAGGGCAGTCGACCGACGGCACAGCGTCGCGTATGCCCTCGCCCGTAACCATTATCTGCAGCTGCTGGTTTTCCATCCCTGTCCACCACATCGGTGGGTCCATACGGTCGACAGCAGTTTTTGCGTTGGTTGTCATTGCGCCGGCCAAAAGAAGTCCGGCAACAAGAAAGATTTTTTTCATCATAGGTAATTGAGTTTTTGTTTTTCCGCCATAAATTTACGACTTATTTGCCATGTAAATCACATTTTTGTGCATTTTTATGCCATCTTTGCAACTTTTTGGCTTTACGGTTACGTCTGTAGCAACCGAGCGAGGTGGTCTACAACTCTGGGAACAGCGAGGGCTCGGCGAGCAGGCGGAAGGTATGGCGGTGGTAGGGGGTGGCGCCGAAACGCGCAATGGCTTCGCGATGGGCTTTCGTGGGATAACCTTTGTTCTCGTTCCAGCCGTATTGCGGAAATTCCTCGTGGATGCGTTTCATAAACTCATCGCGGTGGGTCTTTGCAAGCCATTGCGCGTTTCGGCGCCACCCCCTACCACCATCTTGCCGTCGCCTTTCACAATGCATTGGTGGCTGATGCCGTCGTAGGGACGGAAACGGTTGCCGTCGATAAGCAGAAAGTCGGGACGCACCGACAAGCCGTCCACGGCGCGGTGCATGGCGAGAAACGAAGCCTGAAGGATGTTGATGTGGTCAATCTCATCGTTGTCAACGATGCCCACTGCCCAAGCCAGGGCGTCGCGCTCTATCACGGGACGCAGTGCGTCGCGGGCATGCTCGGAAAGCTTCTTTGAGTCGTTGAGAAGGTCGTTGGTGTAGCCGTCGGGCAGAATCACTGCCGCGGCAAACACCGGTCCGGCAAGGCATCCACGCCCAGCCTCGTCGCATCCTGCCTCGAGGCGTCCCGGTTCAAGATACGGCAACAACATCAGTGGTGGCGTTTGATTATGTAGTCGAACAGCGACATGAATGCCTGCTTGGCTTCGTTGTCGGGATATGGTTCAAGGATGCTGCGTGCCTCGGCGCGCAGACGCTCCATCGTGGCATAGGCATATTCGATTCCGCCCTCTGCCTTGGCAAAGTCTATCAGCGTCTCTATCTGTTCGGTGGTAAGCGAGTCGGAGTCGGCAAGACGGCGCATCTCTCCGTGGCGCGGCGACTCGGTGCGCGACAGCGCGTAGATCAGCGGCAGCGTCACCTTTCCCTCGCGCAGGTCGTTGCCCGTGGGCTTGCCTATGGCATCGTCCTTGAAATAGTCGAAGATGTCGTCCTTGATCTGGAACGACAGTCCCAGCAGCTCCACAAACTTCGACAGGTTGGCGATGTCGGTGTCGGAGGCTCCCACGGAGTATCCTCCCACCTTCACACAACTCTGGAACAGCGATGCCGTCTTCTTGTTTATGATGCTGAAATAAGCCTGCTCGTCAATTGAATGGTGCTTGGCAACGTCGATTTGGTCAATCTCGCCGGTCGACAGTTCCTTGCCGAGCTCGGAGATGGTGCTTATCACACGGAAATCGTTGGTGCGGATGGCACAGGCAAGGGCGTTGCTGACAAAGAAATCGCCGACAAGCACGGCGATATGGTTGTCCCACGTGTTGTTGATGGTGTCGTGGCCGCGACGCTGCTTGGTCTCGTCGATAACGTCATCGTGTATCAGAGAGGCATTGTGGAGCAATTCCACCGACGCCGCACCGCAGAGCACACCGTCCGACACCTCGGCGCCGAAAAACTTGGCGCTGAGCACAACGATTATCGGGCGTATCTGCTTGCCTTTTGTTTCCAAATACTTGTCTACAATCTTATTGAGCAGCGGACTATTGCTTGAGAGCGACTGCTTTATTATCTTCTGCAGCCGCTCTAAATCGGATGATATCAGGTCTCTTATTTCATCAAAATTCGTCATAAAACGATTTTTAAGACACAAAAGTAATCATTTATTCTGCGAAAATTGTAATTTCACGGTGAATTAATGCCGAATCATTGATTTTTTTATATTAATTAGTACTATTCACCTACAATATATGGAACAGAAAAAATTATTTTTGCTCGATGCCTATGCCTTGATTTTCCGGGCATACCACGCAATGAAATACTCTCCTCGATTCACGTCGGGGGGAATGAACACTTCCGCCATCTTCGGCTTTGTAAACACGCTCGAGGAGGTGCTGCGCAAGGAGAACCCAACGCATATCGCCGTGTGTTTCGACCCTGCGGGAAAAACGTTCCGCCACGAGATGTTTGCCGACTATAAGGCTGGACGGGAGGCTACGCCGGAGGATATCAAGGTGGCTGTTCCATACATCAAAGACATTATACGGGCTTACGGAATCCCTGTGGTGGAAAAAGAGGGATACGAGGCCGACGACGTGATTGGCACGCTTGCCACGATGAGCCGCAGCCGCGGATTCTCGACGTTTATCATGTCGCCCGACAAGGATCTCAGTCAACTTGTCGACCCGTCTGTGAAAATCTACCGTCCGGGCTACAAGGGACAGCCGGCGGAGGTGCGCGGCGAGAAGGAGGTGTGCGACGTGTTCGGCATCAACCGTCCGATACAGGTGATCGACATTCTGGCGCTCATGGGCGACAAGGTGGACAACATTGTCGGATGCCCGGGCGTCGGTGAGAAAACGGCGTCGAAACTGATTCTGGAGTTCGACAGCGTGGAGAATCTTATCGCCAACACCAATAAGCTGAAAGGCGCGCTGAAAACCAAAGTCGAATCAAACGTGGACAACATTCTGTTCTCAAAAAAACTCGCCACGATATGCACCGAAGTGCCGATTGAATTCGACGAGGAGGCTTACAGCCGCCACCCTGTCGACGAAGCCGCCATCCGCGACATCTTCGGCAAACTGGAGTTCCGATCGTTGCTGTCGCGCGTGCTCGGCGACAAGGCGGAGGCAAAGCCTGCCCCGAAAACCAAGCCAGCTTCCGGTGAGCTTTCGCTCTTCGGCGACGACTTGTTCAGCGTAGCTGCCGCAGAAACGGAGACTGAAGCCACCGAACATATCTGCAACACGACAATCGCAACCGATGCCGACGTCACCGAACTTGTCGACAAGGCTTTGTCGCAAAAGACGATAGGAATCCACATGGTCTGCACCGCGCCAAACGCCATGGAGGCTGCTCCTGCCGGCATCGCTGTGGCACTGAGTCCCGACGAGGCTTTCTATATCGAAGCAACCGAGGAATCGGTGTTCGACATCATACGCATACTCAAATCGGAAACGGTGGAGAAAGTGGGCATAAACCTGAAATTCGACATGGTGGTGACGCTCAACACTGCCGAAAAATTAGCGGCACCCTACTATGATGTCGCCATCGCGCACTATCTACTGCAACCGGAGATGAGCCATTCAATAAACCGGCTGGCGGAGATATATCTGAAAAAAATTCTGCCCGACTATCAGCTGCCCGCCACGGCAAAGGCCAACAAGTTCAACCCGGCGCTCTCGCTTGAAATCGAGGATATAGCCAAGGTGGCTTGCGCACGTGCCGCAGCATGCCTCGAGCTGAAGCCTGTGTTTGACAAGAAACTCGAAGAGGAGAAAATGACGCACCTGCTACACGACATCGAGCTGCCGCTCGTCGAGGTGCTCGCCGATATGGAGCACACTGGCGTGCGCATCGACACCGATGCTCTTGCCGCCTACTCCAAAGCCCTGACTCAGCGTCTTGCCGACATCGAGCGGGCATGCATCGACCTTGCGGGAATACAGTTCAACGTGGGCTCGCCGGCGCAGGTGGGCGAAGTGCTGTTCGACAAACTGAAAATCGACGAGAAAGCGAAAAAAACTAAAACCGGGCAATACTCCACCACTGAGGAGGTGCTTGAGAAGCTGTCGGGAAAACACCCCATCGTGGGCAAGATCCTGGAGTTCCGAAAGATAAAGAAGCTTCTGTCAACCTACGTCAATGCTTTCCCCGAACTTATAAACCCTCACACGGGAAAAATCCACACCACCTACAATCAGACTGTCACGGCCACTGGACGCCTGTCGTCGACAAACCCGAACCTGCAGAACATCCCTATCAGAAACGACGACGGACGGGAAATCCGCAAAGCATTCATCCCCGACGACGGGCACTCGTTCTTCTCTGCCGACTATTCGCAGATTGAGCTGCGCATCGTGGCAAACATCAGCAAGGACGAGGCGCTCGTGGAGGCTTTCCTTGCCGGCGAGGACATCCACCGTGCCACTGCCGCCAAAATTTTCCACGAACGCACCGAAGACGTGACCGACGACCAGCGACGGAAAGCAAAAACCGCAAACTTCGGTATGATTTACGGCATTTCGGCATTCGGACTGTCGGAGCGACTGCAAATACCTCGCAGCGAGGCCAAGCAACTGATTGAAGGCTACTTCAAGACATTCCCCGGCGTGCGTCGGTTTATGGACCAGAGCATCGAGATGGCGAAAGAGAAAGGCTTTGTGACAACCCTGTTCGGACGGCGCCGCATGCTTCCCGACATAACATCGCGAAACGCCGTGGTGCGCGGATATGCCGAGCGAAACGCAATCAACGCTCCAATACAGGGAACTGCTGCCGACATCATCAAAATCGCGATGAACCGAATTTACCGTCGGTTTGACCGCGAGGGAATACGGTCGAAGATGCTGCTGCAGGTGCACGATGAGTTGAACTTCGATGTCGTTCCTGGCGAAGAGGATTCTGTGTCCCGCATTGTAAAAGAAGAGATGGAGGCTGCGTTCAGCGGAACTGTACCTCTCGTTGCCGACTGCGGCTTGGGCGCAAACTGGCTTGAAGCGCATTGACAAGCACCGACGCAAACGCGTCTTTAAATAAAAATTTTGCCCTGCAATAAAAAAATATCCGCAAAAACATTGCAATATTCAGAAAAGTGAGTACCTTTGCACAGTAATATATAGATTGTGCAAATATAATAGCATGGAACAAATTAAAAGTTTTAATGCGTGCATAGAAGAGAGCATCAAGGACTTGACTTTC
>OQVL01002560.1_pt1 | contig 11119 bp, 7 predicted proteins | sample 1691501 | NCBI WGS metagenome assembly OQVL01 (sample SAMN03418253, study PRJEB22391) | human gut metagenome | biome: human-gut; feature: organic feature; material: feces | host: Homo sapiens | place: Tanzania | collected 2013-01
TCCGCTGCTCACCACCAAAAAGCTGCATCTCAAGTCCATCATCTACGAGCTGCTGTGGTTCCTGCGTGGCGACACCAATGTACACTACCTGCAGGAGCATGGTGTGCGCATCTGGAACGAATGGGCCGATGCCCAAGGCGACCTTGGCCACATTTACGGCTACCAGTGGCGCTCATGGCCCGACTACAACGGCGGACATATTGACCAAATAAAGGAAGTGATACAACAGATAAAGGAAACGCCCGACTCACGCCGCATGATTGTGTCGGCATGGAATGTGGCCGACCTTGGCAAAATGAACTTGCCACCCTGCCACCTGCTTTTCCAGTTCTATGTGGCCGACGGCCGACTTTCTCTGCAACTCTATCAGCGCTCTGCCGACACTTTTCTGGGTGTGCCTTTCAACATAGCAAGCTACGCCTTGCTGCTGCAAATGATGGCACAGGTAACCGGACTCAAGGCCGGCGACTTTGTACACACCACGGGCGACACGCACCTCTACCTCAACCATCTTGACCAGGCACGCTTGCAACTCACACGCACCCCGCGTCAGCTGCCGCGCATGATTATCAACCCCGAGGTAAAGGACCTGTTCGACTTTAAGTTTGAGGATTTCAAACTCGAGGGCTACGACCCATGGCCACACATCTCGGCACAGGTGTCGGTATAAAGGAGAAGGGTTGTGAATGGAACCTCATCAAGCCATTCCGTCTGCAAAGGACCTCATTAGGGTGGTTCTAATAACAAACAATACAAAGCACATAGCATGAAGCAAGATTTCTGCATACAAATGGAGGCCTTGTTGGGTCAAGACGAAGCCAACATGCTGACACAAGCCATAGAGCAAAGCACGCCGCCCGTCAGTGTGCGCGTCAATGCGCTCAAACCATCTGACACACTGCCCGCCCCCACCGACGGTGCAGTGCCCTGGTGTGCTGCGGGGCAATACCTTGTCGAACGTCCGCGCTTCACCTACGACCCCCTGCTGCATGCCGGTTGCTACTATGTGCAAGAGGCCGCATCAATGTTTGTAGAGCAAGCCTACAAGCAAATCACAACCGACTTTACGCCCCACCGTCTGCTTGACCTTTGTGCAGCCCCTGGCGGCAAGAGCACCCTGTGGCGCAGCTTGATGTGCGACGGCGACCTGCTTGTGGCCAATGAGCCTATCCGCCAACGTGCCCAGATATTGGCCGAGAACTTGACCAAATGGGGACACCCCGACGTGGTATGCACCTCGGCCTACCCCGAGGAGTTTGCCCCATTGGGCAGTTTCTTCGATGTGATAGCGGCCGATGTGCCGTGCTCGGGCGAGGGCATGTTCCGCAAGGACGCTGTGGCCATTGACGAATGGTCGCCACAGGCCGTCGACAGTTGCGCGGCCCGCCAGTGGCAGATTATCGAAAGTGTATGGCCCGCCCTGCGCCAAGGCGGCTACTTGGTGTACAGCACATGCACCTACAACCGCCAGGAGGACGAGGACAATGTGGTGCGCATCTGCAACGAACTCGGTGCCGAACTTGTACCCATTGCCACCCAACCCGAGTGGGGCATTGCGGGCGACACCACGGGGCGCAATTTGCCAGTGTACCATTTCTTTCCACACAAAGCCAAGGGCGAGGGGCTTTTCCTTGCCCTGCTGCGCAAGACGTCTGAAGCACCAGTCGCCAAAGAGAAGAAAGGCAAAAAGCAACGTGGCAACAACAGCCAGCCCGGCATACAGGGCGGTGCCGAAATCATTAAATGGATAGCCAACAGCCACGAATTCAAGCTGTTGCGCACCGACGAGGCGCACGTCATAGCTGTACGCCAATCGCTTGCCGACGACGTGCAACGCGTGTGCAGCTCGATGCGGGCCCTTACGGCCGGCATCATGCTGGTTGAGGAGAAGGGGCGGAAACGCATTCCGCAACACGCCCTTGCCCTGTCGGTACAACGCGCCAAGGAGGCATTTCCCGTGGCCGAGCTCTCACTCGACGACGCACTAAATTACCTGCGCCGCGAGGGCATCACGCTCCCACCCGATGTGCCACGCGGCTATGTTGTGGCCAGTTACAAAGGCCATGCGCTCGGGTTCTTAAACAATTTGGGAGCACGCGCCAACAACCTCTACCCACAGGAGTGGCGCATACGCAACTGACAAGCCTGTCAAACAATCCAAACATGCAACGGGGTTGCAAATAACATTGCCTATCTTTGCATAAGATAGGCTGCACCTCAGCATAACGTTCAAGCAAGCTTGACGTTCTGCGCTCGGTTTGCACTATCTTTGCATAAAACAACAGGCTGCGGTGTTTGATGTTCTGCGCTCACCTTGCACCTTCTCTGCACATAATGAAATCCACCCGCTGCACATATCACGTGGCGCTGGCAGTTGTACTGCTCATGCTGCTCACACTGTTTCCCCACCACCATCATGATGGCGGGGCAGCTTGTTGGACATCTGAAATATGCCATGACGACGGACGTGCCAATGATGTGCACACCCGCCACCATGCCGGCGACAACCGGCATTTGTGCTATTGGCACAGTGTGCAAAATGTACCGCAGCGCACCCTTTCCGTCCCATTTGGCGGCGGTCCCCTACCCTGCTTCCTGCCAACCGAATTTTGGCAGCAACGCCACACCATTATCACCACTTCGGGAGAGGCACTTTGTGGCAATAGTCCCGTTTCTACTACCGTTTCCCGTATTGGCAAACACGTCACGCGGCGTGGGCCACCTGCATGTTGTTGATAAACACATTCTGCTTTTTATTCTCATATCAGCAACACAGCATAACACATGAACTTCAATATTTTTCTTATAAGTGTAACCGCACTTTCGGTTACGCTCTTTGGCGCATGCCACAATGCCCACCAGCACGAAGCGCACGAAGGTGAGCACACCGATGCCGACGAGCACGACCACGACCACGGTGCCGACGAAATAACCTTTACCGAGGCACAAGCCAAGGCTGCAGAACTGCAAATTACCACATTACAACCCACCACTTTTGCCGAAGTGATAGAGGTTACAGGGCAAGTGCTGCCCGCCACTGGCAGCGAGGCAACCGTTACAGCCACCATGGCAGGCATTGTAAAATATGCCAGCAACGCACTCACCGAGGGGTGTGCCGTAGGCAATGGCGAAACACTGTTTGTAATAAACGGCAAGCCTATGGCCGACGGCAACCCGGCGGCCGTGGCACAAAGCGAACTGGCTGCTGCCAAGAGTGCCTATGAGCGGGCACAGAAGTTGGCCGCCGAGCACATCATCGCGCAACGCGAATTAGAGGACGCACGCCAACGCTATCAAGCAGCCGCTGCCACAGCACAAAGTTTGGGCAATGCGGCACAAAGCCGTAGCATCAGTGCCCCCATTGGCGGCTACATCAAGGATTTGCTTGTAAAGCCCGGCGATTATGTGGCAGCTGGCCAACCGCTGGCCACCATCACACAGAGCCAACATTTGCAACTGCGAGCCGATGTGCCCGAACGCTATTACCGTTTTTTGGCGGACATCACATCTGCCAATTTCCGTTTAACATATCAAGAGTCTGCACAAGTCGTTGCCCTCAGCACACTTGGAGGCCGCCTTGTATCGAAAGGCAAATCTACCGCCACTAATGGCAATTTTGTACCCGTGATTTTTGAGTTTAACAACCGCGGCAACATTGTGGCCGGCAGCATGGCACAGATTTACCTTCAAGGCAAGCAACGCCAAGGTGTGCTGGCCGTGCCAACCGAAGCACTTACCGAAGCGCAAGGTTTGTACTTTGTGTATGTGCAGGAGCATGCCGACAGCTACCGCCGCCAGGAGGTTAAAATTGGTGCTACCGACGGGCTGCGCACCGAAATTGTGAGCGGTGTCAAAGCGGGTGACAAGGTTGTCACGCATGGCGCCACCCAAGTGCGACTGGCTGCCAGCAGTGGCGCCGTACCCGAAGGACATTCACATTAGGGGAGAAGTTGAGGAGTTGAAAAGTTGAGGAGTTGAAGAGTTGAGGAGTTGAAGAGTTGAAAAGTTGACGAGAGAACAAGGTAATCTTTTAACCCCCTAACCCTCTAACCCCCTAACCCTCTCCCCCCCCTCATAAATCTCTTGATATTACTATGCTTAACAAAATAATAGCTTTTTCGCTGCGCAACCGGCCGGTCATACTGTTCTTCAGTTTGCTACTTATCATTGCCGGCTGCTGGACAGCGTGGAAAATGGAGGTGGACGTATTCCCCGACCTCAATGCCCCCACCGTGGTGGTGATGACCGAAGGCAAGGGCATGGCGGCCGAAGAGGTGGAACGCCTCGTCACCTTCCCTATCGAAACAGCCCTCAATGGCGCCACCGATGTGCGCCGCGTGCGCTCATCGTCCACCACAGGCTTCTCTGTCGTATGGGTAGAATTTGACTGGGGCACAGACGTATACCGCGACCGCCAAATAGTGTCTGAAAAGTTGGCCACCATTGGCGATGTCCTGCCCGAGGGCGTAGGACAGCCCACCCTTGGTCCGCAATCGAGCATCATGGGCGAAGTCATGTTCATCGGCCTCACAGCCGACACCACCTCGCTCGGGTCGCTGCGCACCCTGGCCGACTGGACCATACGTCCGCGGCTGCTCTCCACCGGCGGTGTGGCACAAGTCACTGTCATGGGCGGCGACTTGCTCGAATATCAAATACGCCTCCACCCCGAGCGCATGCGCCACTACGGTGTGGCACTCGACGAGGTTATGACCGCCGTGCGCAACATGAACCGCAATGCCACGGGCGGGGTGCTGTATGAGCACGGCAACGAATACATTGTGCGCGGTGTGCTGTCAACCACCAGCACCAACGATATGGCACAAGCCGTCATCAAACGCAACGCCGCCAACCAGCCCATTGTGTTGGCCGACGTGGCCGACATCAAGCTGGGTGCCAAAAGTCCCAAAACGGGACTGGCCTCCGTGTCGGGCCGTCCCGCCGTGCTGCTCACCGTCACCAAACAGCCGTCCATCAGCACGCTCAACCTCACCACGCAGCTCGACTCGGCCATGGCATCGCTCAAACCCTCGCTGCCGGCCGACGTCAAAGTCAACACGCACCTTTACCGCCAGCAGGACTTTATCGACGCTTCTATTTCAAACATCAAAAAGTCGCTCGTCGAAGGTGGCATATTTGTGGTGCTCATTCTGTTCATATTCTTGATGAACGCCCGCACCACGCTTATTTCGCTTGTCACCATACCCTTGTCACTGCTCATCACGCTGCTTGTGCTCAAGGTTATGGGTCTCACCATCAACACCATGAGCATTGGCGGCATGGCCATAGCCATTGGTTCGCTGGTAGACGATGCCATTGTGGACGTTGAAAACGTGTACAAGCGGCTGCGCCTTAATGCCCGCAAGCCCGAAGCCGAAAGGCTGCGCATGACCGAGGTCATATTCAATGCCTCGAAAGAGGTGCGCATGCCCATACTCAACTCCACACTGATTATTGTGGTGAGTTTTGTGCCTCTGTTCTTCCTGAGCGGACTCGAAGGCCGCATGCTTGCACCGCTCGGCGTAAGCTTTATCGTATCGCTCTTTGCCTCAACGCTCGTGGCACTCACACTCACCCCCGTGCTCTGTCGTCTGCTGCTCAAGGACCCTCAAACGCAACTTACACCAGGTGCTGTGACGCAGAAGGTGCACCATTACGAACCGCGCTGGGTGCGTCAGCTCAAGGTTCGGTACGAACAGGCCCTGATGTGGGCCTTGGGCCGCAAACCGTCGCGCTGGATATTGGGCGTGACAGCGGCACTGGTGGTATTGACGGTAAGTCTGTTCTTCACCTTAGGGCGCTCATTCTTGCCTTCGTTCAACGAGGGCTCGTTCACCATCAACGTGAGCACACTGCCCGGGGTATCGCTTGAAGAGAGCGACCGCATAGGGCGCCAAGCCGAGCAACTGCTGCTGCAAATACCCGAGGTGCGCGATGTGGCACGCAAAACGGGGCGTGCCGAACTTGACGAACACGCACAGGGGGTGAACGGCAGCGAAATGGAAGTGCCTTTTACACTGGACAAGCGCAGCAAGGACGAGGTCATGAACGACATTCGCCAGCGGCTGCGCACACTGCCTGGTGTCAACATCGAAATAGGCCAACCCATATCGCACCGCATCGACGCCATGCTGTCGGGCACAAAGGCCGGAATCGCCATCAAGGTGTTTGGCCCCGACCTCACACAACTGCATACCATCGGCACGCAAATTCAGCAAGCTACCAAGGACATTGACGGGGTGACAGACCTCAACGTGGAGCAGCAGGTGGAGCGTCCGCAACTCAACATTCGTCCACGCCGCACACTGCTTGCCCGCTACGGCATCACCCTGCCACAGTTTGCCGAGTTTGTCAATGCCGCCATCGGTGGCGAGGTGGTGAGCCAGGTGCAGGACGGCGCCAAGAGCCTCGACCTTACAGTGCGCATGGCCGACGACGACATCAACTCTATTGCACATATAAAGGACTTGCTCATCAACACCCCCGACGGGCGTCAAGTGCCACTGGCCGACGTGGCCGATGTGGTGTCGGCAGCCGGCCCCAACACCATCAGCCGCGAAAATGCGCAACGCAAATTGGTGGTATCGGCCAATGCCACAGAACGCGACATGCGCTCGGTGGTCAACGACATGCAGCGGGCCATCAACCAACAAGTAAAGCTGCCCGAAGGCTACCACATCGAATATGGCGGACAGTTTGAGAGCGAAGCCGCCGCATCACGTTTGCTGCTCGGCCTGTCGGTTGTCAGCATCATCGTCATATTGTTGCTGCTCTATCTGCAGTTCCGCTCATGGCCACAGGCCGTTGTGGTGCTGCTCAATTTGCCATTGGCACTCATTGGCGGGGTATTGGCATTGGTGTTTACGGGCGGTGTGGTGAGCATTCCGGCCATCATTGGTTTCATATCGCTCTTTGGCATGGCCACCCGTGGCGGCATGCTGCTTGTCGACCGCTACAACGAGCTGTCGCACCGCGGACTTTCACGCATCGAGGTGGTGACAAAGGGCTCTACCGACCGTTTGCTACCCATACTCATGACGGCGCTTTGCTCGGCATTGGCCCTCATTCCGCTGGCACTTGGCAGCACGCTGCCTGGCAACGAAATTCAAAGTCCCATGGCTCAGGTCATGCTTGGCGGACTGCTCACAAGCACGCTGCTCAACCTGTTTATTGTGCCCATCATGGCTCCACTCAAAACGCGTAAAAAATGAACTATCGACACATCATCATAGCTGCGCTCGCTGGCTGCTTCACTGTCGTGGCAAGCGCACAAACTCAAAGCGCACAAGGCACCGCATGGGGCGACGCCCTGTTGGGCATTGTGCACAACAACTCTACACTCAAGGCTGCCCGCAGCCAGCTGCAAGCCTCGCGGCTGGCCAACGGCACAACGCTCAAACTGCCCGACCCCGAGGCCGAAGTGGCTTATCTGTTTGGCAGTCCGCAAGGCGTGCCCAACCGCACCAATGTGAGCGTGACACAAACGCTCGACTGGGGTGTGCTGACGGGCCGCCGCAAGCAGTTGGCCGGGGCTGGCAACCAAGTGGCCGAAGCGGCTTACCGACAGGCGGAACAGCAATTACTTGCCGAGGCCGACCAAACGCTCACTTCGGTTGTATACTACAACAAGTTGTGCACCGAACTGGCGCAGCGTGCTGCCTTGGCCAACGAGGTGTGCCAACTCTACCAACAAAAGTTTGCACAAGGTGATATCAACCAGATTGAGGTGAACAAGGTGAGGCTTAATGCCTCGGTAAGCCAGGCCGAACTTGAACGCGCACGCAACGAGCGACAGGAATTGCTGCTGCAACTGCAGCGCCTCAACGGGGGGCAACCTCTCGAACTGGCCGACACTTGTTACCCCAACGCCAACCAGCCGCTGCCCGCACTGGCCGACTTGCAAAGTGCTGTGGCACAGTCGCCGGCCTTGCTTGCTGCGCAGGCTGCCGTAGCACAGCAGCAAGCTGAGGTAAAACTGGCCAAGGCCGAGGCCCTGCCAGCTCTTATGGTGGGCTTTCAAGGCGAATACATCAAAGAGAACAATTACAGCGGTCTGTCATTAGGCTTTAGTCTGCCGTTGTGGGGCAACACGCGCCGCAAAGTGAAGCAAGCCAAGGCCGAGGTGGTAGCTCGCCAGCTCGATGCCGATGATGTGCGCCACCAACAGTCGTCACAACTCATGCAGCAATACGCCACTGCGCGCCATCTGCTTGACGCTTCTGACAAGTTGCGGAGCGATTTATCTACCACGAGCAACACCACACTGCTGCGCCGCGCCCTGGACGAAGGGCAGATTTCGCTGCTCGACTATCTGCTTGAAATGTCGTTTTACTACACGGCACGCACCACGCTGCTCGACACGGAGCGGCAAGCGCAACAAGCCATTTCAACTTTGCGTGGCTTGCTTTACTGACAAGGGGGGCACCCTTTACGTTGAAAGCGCGTTGTCGGGGTTGCAGATGTTCCCTTCGCTCCCATTCACATAGCCCGCTATGTGAATGGGAACGAGGGGAACAAATGTAAGGGTGGTTCTAAAAATTCTGTTTTTAGAATTCTAAGCCGAATTGTTACGCACCACCGCAAAAACGCCCAATAAAACGCCACAAAAACGCCCAACAAAATACCACAAAAATACCCAACGAAATACCACAAAAGCACCCAACAAAACGCCACAAAAACACCAAACAAAATACAGAATTGGCAAAGAATCTGTATCTTTGCAACAAATCATACAACAAACGACATGGAATACCTTAAAAGAACTGCTGACGAGCATTTGAGTTTGCTACTGGCTTCCTCTGGAGCCGTGCTCATAGAAGGTCCAAAATGGTGTGGCAAGACAACAACTGCAGAGCAACATGCAAATAGCACTATCAGTCTGCAGGATCCTGACATGCGCGACAGATACCAAACCACCATCAGAATAAAACCTTCACTTCTTCTGGCAGGCGACACGCCACGTCTTATAGATGAATGGCAGGAAGCTCCCGTTCTATGGGATTCGGTGCGAGCTATGGTTGATAAACGTAATGAATTTGGACAATTCATTATGACAGGTTCTAACTCGATTGATCCCCATAAGAAAAAAGAATTTATCAAACATTCTGGCAGTGGACGAATTGCAAAGATGCAAATGCTTACTATGAGCCTGCATGAATCTTTGGAATCTAACGGCAGAATCTCGCTAAAAGAATTGTTTAACAACAAGGATTTAGACATCGATGGTATAACGTCTGAAATGTCTATTGAAGAACTGATATTTGCAGCTTGCCGCGGTGGTTGGCCTGCATCGTTGCATGCAAAGTTTGACAAAGCAAAACTGCAAATTGCCAAGAACTATGTAAAAACAGTATGCAGTATTGATGTTTCGACAATAGATGGAATAAAGAGGAATGAAAAAGTTGCAAGCACAATACTTAAAAGTTATGCTCGCAACATCTCAACATTAGCCAAAAAGAACGTAGTATACAAAGATACAAACGAGCATTTAGATGGTGTTAGCCAGACTTCATTCGACACATATATTGATGCTCTTGAACGTTTGTTTGTTATTCAAGACATAGAAGCGTGGAGCCCTGCTATCCGTTCTGCATCTGCCATACGACGAGGTTTGAAACGTGAGTTTGTTGACCCCTCTATTGCTGTTGCAGCTTTAGGTCTGTCACCTGAAGCTCTCTATACTGATTTGAAAACATTCGGTTTCTTGTTCGAATGTATGGCAATCCGCGATCTAAAAGCTTATTCATTATCCCTTGGTGGGACCATTTCATATTATCATGACAGATACGATTTGGAAGCTGACGCAGTTCTTCATCTTGAGGATGGACGATATGCTCTAATCGAATTCAAACTGGGCTGTCGAGAGATTGAAGAAGGAGCAGAACACCTAAAGGAAATAAAAAGACTTGTGCAAGAGCACAATACGACTGAAAAACAAATTAAACTGCGTGAACCGGATCTGCTTATGGTTATAACTGGAGGAGAAATGGCCTACACCCGTCCTGATGGTGTCAAGATCATACCCCTCGCTTGCTTGAAGGACTAACATGCAATACACTATTTTGTAAAACACCCCCTATAATATAACTGAAATTTCGGATTTAACAAGTGAGAAAGCCCTTGCCAAATCCGAAACTTGAGTAAAAAATAAGTTCAACAAAGGCAAACGAACTCAAACGCTTTCATTATGCAATTCGCATAAAGCTCAAACAATTCTAAGCCGAATTGTTATGCACCACCGCAAAAACACCCAACAAAACACCACAAAAGTTCCCAACGAAATGCCACAAAAGCACCCAACGAAATGCCACAAAAGCACCCAACAAAACGCTGCAAAGAACGCAAGCACTAATGGGGACGACGCGTCCCGCGGGAAAATGCAATGTTCATACACTAAATATAGACTCGCAGACAGCACCAATTACACGTCTGTCTGTGAGCTTCTGCCTTAATTCCCGCGAGACGCGTCGCCCCGTAGCGCTTGGTGCTTGAGTTCGTTCGAATGTATGCGTTTTACCGGACAATATTACACTACATCTTTTTATCACGCACATTTCATACATCTTACACAAAATAGCCATAAACAACTGATTTTCAACGCGTTCAACAGTGTAGGATATACTTAGAAGCATCTTACACACCTTCTTGCACACCTTGGCATCTTACACGTGTCATATTCTGTGGTGCCAGGCACGTTGTGTGGTAACGGGGGAGACATTTTCGGGCAACGCGAGGTAGGATTTTCTGTCTATCCGACTAAAAATCGGCTCTCCCTATACCGACAAACACAAGTGTGTGTACCATCATACAGTGCAGGCAACAAGGTATACCCGACCTGCATGCAGTGTGTAACTTTACTGGCGGAGTGTAAGATGTTGCACGATGTATCCTACACTACATAATTATTTGATTTTCAAGTTGTTATATAGAGTTTGTGTAAGATGCAAGATAGTTTTTCCTAAACACTTTGTGGTAGAGATTTGCTATTATTAATGTTAGCAAAACATGTTACTTGCGTTGACGCCAGTTTTATTCCAAGTTATTGCTTCTATATAACAAAGTTCAAAATATCATCTTTGTTATTATCTCTACTTGTTTGCCATTCTGGCAAAGGAAACTG
>OQVL01002562.1_pt1 | contig 11114 bp, 8 predicted proteins | sample 1691501 | NCBI WGS metagenome assembly OQVL01 (sample SAMN03418253, study PRJEB22391) | human gut metagenome | biome: human-gut; feature: organic feature; material: feces | host: Homo sapiens | place: Tanzania | collected 2013-01
TCTTGATGTAGTCAGCATGTCCCGGGCAGTCAATATGTGCATAGTGACGCTTGTCTGACTGATACTCAAGGTGACGGCTGTTGATAGTAATACCACGAGCCTTTTCCTCAGGTGCATTGTCGATTTCATCGTACTTCAGAAGCTTATCACCATACTTCTTTGCGCAGTAAGCAGTGATAGCTGCAGACAATGTGGTCTTACCATGGTCAACGTGACCGATGGTTCCAACGTTCATGTGAGGTTTGGTTCTGTTGAACTCTTCCTTTGCCATGATTTTCTCCTTGCTCTACAGGTAAATAAACCTGCGGCATATGTATTTTTTATGTGCTGCACTTTAAGCCAGAAAACACCGCGCATAAAAAATGAACGATGCTTTCGCATACACACTTTACCAAGTAAAAGAGATGATTATTATGTAACGGGCAACTAACAATTTCTGTTTCATCTATTCGAAGCAGTTGGCCGCTACCACCTAACATCATCAAGTTATTTTGATAACCGGTCTGGTATTACGAACCTTCCAATTTACTGGCGTAAATATCGTTTGCATTTGCAAACTCTGTCAGAAACCCGAAATACTTAACCAATTGAAGCCCCGCCAACGGCGGAACTTTCTGCACTAGGGGGTGTGGTAACCTGAAGACTGTTGTGTAGTACAGTCAGCTTTACGGCAACCACCGGACAACCTACAAAATTGTCCGTCTGACATCTCAAAGAACCCTCTGGCGCAAAACGCGCTTTCAACACCCACTTCGGGCGTATACGGTGCATATTTTATACACTTTTTAACAAATTTATTCAATAGGTAAATGTTTATTCTGCAAATAAAAAAGCAGTTTTTTTTAATATTTAAATATAAAAAAGGCGCCATTTATAAAAAACAGCGCCTTTTCAAAAAGAAAAAGAAGAACTACCAGCGGTAGTGTGCAAAAGCCTTGTTTGCTTCTGCCATCTTGTGTGTATCTTCCTTCTTCTTGTAAGCAGAACCAGTGTTGTTGAATGCATCGAAAAGTTCAGCTGCAAGAGTCTCTGCCATTCCGTGTCCAGAACGTGAGCGTGCTGCAGTGATCATCCAGCGCATTGCAAGAGCTTCACGGCGGCTATCGCGAATTTCGATAGGTACCTGATATGTAGCTCCACCAACACGGCGGCTCTTTACTTCTACCATCGGCTTTACATTCTCAAGGGCCTTCAGGAATACTTCAAGAGGATCCTTGTCTGTCTTTGCCTTAAGTTTGTCAAAAGCATCATATATAATCTTCTGGCAAGTCTGTTTCTTTCCGTCAAGCATCATGCGGGTAACGAACTTAGAGATAACAACACTGTTGTATCTTTCGTCTGGCATAACCGGGCGGTTAACTGATTTCTTATGTCTTCCCATAGTAATTTAACCTCCTTAAAATTATGCCTTAGGCTTCTTGGCACCATACTTTGAGCGGGCACGCTTGCGTCCGTCAACACCAAGAGTATCCTTTGTTCCGCGAATAATGTGATAGCGAACACCAGGAAGATCCTTTACACGTCCACCACGTACAAGCACAACAGAGTGCTCCTGGAGGTTGTGTCCAATTCCAGGAATATACGCAGTAACTTCAATACCATTACTCAAGCGAACACGGGCAATCTTACGAAGAGCCGAGTTCGGTTTTTTCGGTGTCTGAGTCATAACGCGAGTACATACTCCACGTTTCTGCGGACAGGACTCAAGCGCGGGAGCTTTAGTTCTGTTTGCTGACGTCTGACGACCCTTACGAATCAATTGATTAATTGTAGGCATCGGCCTATTCTCCTATTTAACCGCCGAGCAGCACCTCGGACAAAATAAACATGTTAATTCCCTGAAAAGAGAAGATAAGTCTATATATAATACCGAATTCAACTGTTTTCCGTCAATAGAATTCCGATGAATCCGGCATAAATAGTTGAATTCATCCCCAAAAATTGAATTTTCAGGGATGAATCTTTACTAGTCCTCGTCGTTTCCTTCCATTCCGGCAGACATTGTGTCCATTGTCTCGGCTGCAAGGGCTTTTTCTATACGACGCTGTTCAAGGATCTCTTCCATCTTGGCATCAAGGTCGGCCGTAGAAGAGTCAGAAAGCTTAACGTTATGATACTGGCGCATACCGCTTCCGGCCGGAATCATATGACCGATAATAACGTTTTCCTTAAGTCCGTGAAGGTGATCGATTGAACCTGCAATTGCCGCATTTGTAAGAACACGTGTTGTCTCCTGGAAAGAAGATGCAGAAATAAACGAATCAGTTGCCAAAGCTGCCTTTGTAATTCCCTGGAACATCGGGCGTGCTATGGCTGGCTGTCCGCCTTCTTCAATAACGCGCTCATTTTCTTCATGGAATGTGTACTTGTCAACTGACTGGCCGTAGATAAACTTTGTATCTCCTACAGACACAATTTCTACTTTCTTAAGCATCTGGCGGATAATTGTTCCGATATGCTTGTCGTTGATGTCTACACCCTGTGCACGGTAAACGGACTGAATTTCATCCATAAGGAAGTTCTGCAGGGAATCTTCACCCAAAACAGACAGAACGTCGTGTGCATCGATAGAACCATCACTGAGCTTTTCACCTGCTTCGACTGTATCTCCGTCACGAACAAGAAGACGTTTTGTCATTGGAACAAAGTGATTAAATTCCTTGCCGTATTCATCTTCTACGATAACAGTTCTCTTACCCTTTACAATCTTTCCAAACTTTACGGTTCCTGCTATCTGTGAGATAACAGCCGGATTCTTTGGCTTGCGGGCCTCAAAGAGTTCTGAAACGCGCGGAAGACCGAGGGTAATATCGTTAGCCTTGCTTGCTTCCTTGGCAATCTTTGCAAGAGTTTCTCCTGCCTTTACCTGCTGCTTGTCTGAAGCAAGAAGGATTGCTCCTGCAGGAAGGTGGTAACTACCCTTTTCGTTTCCGTCTTCGTCAGTAATGATAATTCTTGGCTGCTTTACGTCAAGATGAAGATCACTGATACGGCGTTCAACTGCTCCTGTCTGGGGATCTGTTTTTTCAAGAAGAGTAGATCCTGTAATAATGTCCTCAAAGTGAACATATCCCGAAACTTCAGCAATAATAGGTTCGCTGAACGGATCGAATTCACCAATAGGAACATTCGCGTCGGCTACGCATCCGGCTGAAACATACTGTGAGTAAATTATTGAACCGTTGACAATCTCTATCTTCTGGTCATTACTTGTAAGATAAACGGTATTGTCGCGGATTATAATGCGTCCGTTGTCAGAAGCTTTTACTTCTTCGCCGTTATGCTTGAAAATTACATTATCTTTGCGGACGCGTGCCCCGTCGGTAACAAGAAGTTCATCAGAAGGTTCAAAACCGTACTTGTTAAAAAGTTTTGTTACAACCATTGAACCGCGACGTGTAAACAGCCAGTTGCCGTCATCCATAACAACGTGTGTTCCTTCAACGCTCTGAATATATACAGGATACTTCATTGCGATGTGGTTGTCTTCTGTTGTCTTTTCGGCGGCTCCTCCCGTATGGAATGTACGAAGGGTAAGCTGAGTACCAGGCTGTCCGATTGACTGTGCAGCGATTGTTCCGACTGCTTCACCGATTTCAACAATTTTGTTGCGTGCAAGGTCTTTTCCATAGCACTTTACACAGATTCCATGCTTGCTTTCGCAGGTAAGAACTGTGCGGAGTTTTACTTTTTCTACACCGGCCTTGTCAATCTTCTGGGCAAGAGCCTCGTCAATGTACTGGTTAACATCGCAGAGCAACTCGCCGCTTACAGGGTCAAGAACGCGCTCGATTGTATAGTGACCGGCAATTCTTGTAGCAAGAGGCACAACTACAGTGTCTCCGTCCTTGATTGCTGTGTAATCAATACCGTTGATTGTTCCGCAGTCATCTTCATTTACAACAACGTCCTGGGCAACATCAACAAGACGGCGTGTCATGTAACCGGCATCGGCTGTCTTGAGAGCTGTATCGGAAAGTCCCTTACGGGCACCGTTTGTAGAAATAAAGAATTCAATAACGGAAAGTCCTTCCTTAAAGTTTGCACGGATAGGAAGTTCAATGATGTCTCCGTTAGGTTTCTGCATAAGTCCGCGCATTGCGGCCAGCTGTGAAATCTGTTTCTTGGAACCACGGGCACCGGATGTAGCCATCATGTAGATAGTATTGAATCCGTCCTTGTCCTTGGCAAGATTGTCCATCATTATGTTGGTGAGCTTTTCGTTTGTTCTTTCCCAAACTTCAGTTACGCGGTTATAGCGTTCGTCCTGTGTAATAGCACCGCGTGACCACTGGCTAACGATGTCTTCAACTTCTTTATTGGCCTTGTCAACCATAGCTTTTTTCTCTGCTGGAACAAGGATGTCATCCATAGAGAGCGTTGCACCGTAGAACGTAGCATTTTTGTAACCGCAGGCTTTGATTGCATCAAGCATCTGGATTGTAAGCCATGCCCTGTCAGTTGCATAAAGACTGATAATCAGCTTGCGCAGAACATTTTCTTCTATAGGAGTTTCGCGGTTGTAAATCTTATTAATCTGCTTAATAAGAAGTGCGTCTCCCATTACTTTGTCCATTACTTCGGCAGAAAGTTTTTCGAACGGATACTTTGCTTCGATAAGAGCCTTGACTGCCTTGTCACTGGTCTGCTCGTTGTGATAAACGCTTTCAATCATCTTCTTGAGCTTTTTGTCGCCAAGAAGTTCATTGTAATAGTCAACTTCTGCAGGCATAGACTCATTGAATGCAAGCCGTCCGGCTGAAGTAAGAATATAGCGTCCGTCAGGATCTTTGTCTCCGCTTACGCACTTATTGAGAACAGCCTTGTGAATCTTGATTTCTGCCTGCCATTCGATAGCACCGGACATAGCAGCAAGACGAACTTCATCAGTTGAACTGAAAAGTTTTCCTGTACCCTTTGCGTTCGGCTTAATGGAAGTCATATAGTAGATTCCAAGAACCATATCCTGTGAAGGATAAACAATAGTATTTCCGTTTGCAGGGTCAAGAAGGTTTCTTGCAGAAAGCATGAGTGTCCAGCATTCCATCTGTGCCGCCTGGGTAAGAGGAACATGGATAGCCATCTGGTCACCGTCGAAGTCAGCGTTGAAAGCCTTACATGCAAGAGGATGAAGCTTAAGTGCCTTTCCGGGAACAAGAACAGGTTCAAATGCCTGAATTCCAAGACGGTGGAGTGTAGGAGCACGGTTAAGCATAACAGGATGCTCGCGTACAACTTCATCAAGAATAGCATATACTTCGGCAGACTCGCTTTCTACAAGCATCTTTGCCTTTTTAATGTTAAATACAACACCCTTGTCTACAAGTTTCTTCATTATAAACGGCTTGAAAAGTTCGAGTGCCATTTTTTCAGGAAGACCACACTGCCAGAGCTTAAGTTCCGGACCTACAACAATAACTGAACGTCCTGAGTAGTCAACACGCTTACCAAGAAGATTCTGGCGGAAGCGTCCCTGCTTTCCCTTAAGCATGTCACTGATTGACTTGAGCGGTCTGCTTGATGCTCCCTTAACGACACGCTGCTTGCGCTTGCTGTTGTCAAAGAGTGCATCTACGGCTTCCTGAAGCATGCGCTTTTCGTTGCGGATAATAATATCCGGGGCAGAAAGCTGCTGAAGTCTCTTGAGACGGTTATTTCTGTTTATTACGCGGCGGTAAAGGTCATTGAGGTCGGAAGTTGCAAAACGTCCTCCGTCAAGCTGAACCATAGGACGAAGTTCCGGCGGAATTACAGGAACAACGTCAAGAATCATCCATGATGCCTTGTTTTCTGAAGAGCGGAAGTTCTCAACAATCTCTATGCGGCGAAGAAGATGCTTGTCGCTCTTTGGCCCCTTTTCTATCATCTTTGCACGCAATTCCGCTGCCAAAGCATCAAGATCAAGGTTTTCGAGCAAAGTCTTTATAGCTTCTGCACCCATGCCGGCAGTAAACGAACCGCCGTAGCGTTCCTGGGCTTCCATGTACTCGTCTTCAGTAAGAAGCTGGTTCTTTTTAAGGTCAGTATCGCCCGGATCAATTACGATATACTTCTCGTAGTAAAGTACCGAGCGGAGTGCTGCAACCTGAAGATCAAGCAAAAGACCCATGCGGCTTGGAACTGAATGGTAATACCAGATGTGGCTTACCGGAGCTGCAAGTTCAATATGTCCTGTTCTCTCGCGGCGAACTTTAAAGTGAGTAACTTCAACACCGCAGCGGTCACAAATAACACCCTTGTAACGGATGCTCTTGAATTTTCCGCAGTAGCATTCCCATTCCTTTGTGGTTCCGAAAATGCGTTCACAGAAAAGGCCGTCACGCTCCGGTCTGAGTGTTCTATAGTTTATTGTCTCAGGCTTTTTTACTTCACCGTAAGACCATGCACGGATATTGTCCGGCGATGCAAGCTTTATTTTAAGACTGGCGAAATCCTGAATGTCACGCATTATCGTTCTCCTTGTCAAAACCAGAACCTGCCTTATCGATCAGTTCCTGGTCTCTTTCAGTAAGGGCAATCTGTTTTCCCTTATCATCATAGATAGTGAAATCCAACGCAAGACCGCGAAGTTCCTGTACCAAAACGTTGAATGATTCCGGAACTCCGATTGGAGCACTTGGATCACCCTTTACAATTGATTCATAAACTTTAGAACGGCCGTTCATATCATCGGACTTGATTGTCATCATTTCCTGAAGTGTATTGGCTGCACCGTAAGCTTCAAGAGCCCAAACTTCCATTTCTCCAAGACGCTGGCCTCCGAACTGGGCTTTTCCTCCCAACGGCTGCTGTGTAACAAGAGAATAAGGACCTGTTGAACGGGCATGCATCTTGTCGTCAACAAGGTGGTGAAGCTTCATAAAGTAAATTACACCGACAAAAATCGGGTTAACGAAAGTTTCACCGGTAAATCCGTCATGAACAAGCTGCTTACAGTCAGAACTAAGTCCTGCTTCCTTAAGCTTTTCGGCAATCTGCTCCTGTGAAGGTGTCTGGAAAGCCGGGGAATTATAGAATTCATTCAGAACAAGACCTGCACGGCCAAGTTCAGATTCCATAATCTGTCCGATATTCATACGTGAAGGAACACCAAGCGGGTTAAGACAAACATCAAGCGGGGTACCGTCATCAAGGTAAGGCATGTCTTCTACAGGAAGAATTCTTGCAACAACTCCCTTATTTCCGTGGCGTCCGGCCATCTTATCACCAACAACAAGCTTTCTCTTGTCGGCAATAACAACTTTGACTACTTCATCAACACCGGGGTTAAGTTCGTCGCCTTCTGTTCTCTTGAGACGCTGGATGTCAATTACAACACCCTGAACTCCGTGCGGAAGACGAAGTGAAGTATCGCGTACTTCTTTTGCCTTTTCACCGAAGATTGAATTCAACAGTTTGAATTCCGGAGTTGTCTCTGTTTCACTCTTTGGAGTTACTTTTCCAACAAGAATATCTCCTGAGCGAACTTCCTGACGGCTCATACCCACCTTCTGCATAATCTGAAAACGCTTCCGGTCATCAAAACCTTCTGAAATCTGTTTGTAGTAAATGATCATAACCGCACCCATCAGAAATAACGTACCTACAAAAATCCCAAGAAACATAATGGATCCATACATTTTATAAAGACTGTCCTTATTATCTTCCCGCACTTCCACATAACCATCACAGTGTGCCTGATCCACGATGTCCCTGATACCCTGCCCGATCTGTATCTGCTGCTTTGCATCACCCATCAGGTCTATCTGATAATTCCAGCTGTATCCGGCAGGTGTTCTTCCGGTCACTGCCACATATGCTGCCCGAGAAGAGCACGGAACGCTGCTGAACCGTGCCGACCTTGCGGCAAATCGTTTTTTCGGTATATTCCTTTACGTTGTTGCCGTCTATATAAACTGCGCCGTCGCTTGCGTCATAGAAACGCGGTATCAGGCTGACAAGCGTTGTCTTGCCGCTACCCGTGCCGCCGATGATGCCGACGGTCTCGCCCTTTTTCGCTTCAAAGGAGATATTCTTAAGGCTCGGCGCGGAAGCACCCTTATATGAAAATGTCACATTGTCAAAGCGGACAGCGCTGTCTCCCGCCTGCTCCTCTGCATCGCGCGCGGGATATTCCATGCTTGTTTTCACAGAAAGAATATTTGCCACGCGCTTTGCGCAAGCCATGGATTTATTGAGCGTGATGATGAGCGAGGCAAGCTTGATAAGCTCCACTATTATCTGGAGCATATAGTTGTAGAGCGCTATCACATAGCCCTGCTCGAGTGCTCCGACATTGACCTGCACGGCGGCGCGGTCTATGAGAAAAACAGCGCCGATATTTATCAGAACATAAGTAAGCGGATTGAGGAGCGCCGATATCTTGCCGACGAATTCATTGAGCTTTGTAAGCGCGTTGTTGCTCTCTTCAAATTCATCGACGGAATGCTCCTCGCGGCAGAATGCGCGTATTACGCGGACGCCCGTAAGATTTTCTCTCGTGAGCCTCGTCACGCGGTCGAGCCTGCCCTGCACCTTGCCGAAAAGCGGTATGCTCACGAGCATTATCGCAAATACGACGACGAAAAGCACGGGGATGGTTATAGCGAAAATGACGCCGCATTTCACATTTATGATGAAAGCCGCTATCATCGAGCCGATGACGATAAAGGGACTGCGCAGGAGCAGACGAAGCCCGAGATTGAGTCCGTTCTGAACCTGATTTATATCGCTTCCGAGCCTTGTTATTATCGTGTCCGTGCCGAGCGTGTCAAGCTCGGTAAAGGAAAGGCTCTGCACATGGTCAAAGGTCGCCTGACGAAGCGATGCGGCAAAGCCGACGCTCGCCTTTGCGGCAAAGAACTGCGCCGCCACGGTGCAACCGAGCCCGAGTGCCGCCATGCCGAGCAGAATCAGCGCACAGCGCACCATATAGGCTTTGTCGCCGTTTTTCACGCCGACATTTATCATATCGGCGACGACTACCGGCACAAGCAGGTCGAAAGCGACCTCCAGCACCTTGAAAAGCGGCGCGAGGATGCTCTCCTTCCTGTACTTTTTCAGATAGATGAGTAGATTTTTCATTTACTGGTTTTTCTCCGTTTTTTTGCGTGATTTTTATATTCAACAGCCGAAATCGGCAGTATAAATTTCTTCTACGGGAAATGATATCCTGACAAGCCCTGCCGAGACGATAGCCCCCTGCATTTTCCGGAATTCGCGCAGGATAAGCCCGCTCGCCCTGTAAAAAGCTTCCCTGCCGTCCTCGCCCGTGAGCGCGAGCGTGCAGTGCGGCGTCCACCTGTCGGGCAGATACCGGTCCCACCCCGTCGCGTCACAGTCGCAAAGCACCGCATGAAGCTCCCGCTGGAGAGCAAAAAGCGCACTGTTTCCCACAGGGGAAGCAAAGATTGTGCCCGTGTCGGTGAACATGCCGACAGAGTGAAAAGCTATCGGGAGCTTCTCTTTCGCCGCGGCAAACGCTTTCAGCTTCGATATGCAGTCCGCTTCGTCTATGTCATTATAGCAAGCCAGTGTGATATGCGGTCTCGATTTCCATTCGAGAAATTTTGTGCTTATCCCCTCCTCGGCTACCCTGCCAGCCAGATGGGCGAGTGCCGCCTCGGTATCCCTGTCAAAATAAGCTTCGATTGCATATTTCATGATTTTACCTCGGTTTCGGTTTTTGCTTTCATTTTGTAAAATCGAGCAGATTCAGCCCTATGCCATCGTCAAATCTGCGCCCGACCGCGCCGCATAATGTGCGCACGAAAATCTCTGCCGTCGCGCTTATCACGGCGCTGTTCAGATGCCCGCCGAAAACTCTGCCCGCAGAGTCTCCTGCCGAGAAATGCAGATGCAGATAGGGTTTTCCGTCCTTTTGCGTGATGTTTCCAGAGAGGGAAACTATCTCGTAGGCTCCCGAAAATTCGTTTGCATAATATTTTTTCTCCGCCGTATCGTAAACGCCGACGGTAAAGGCATTCACCGCGCCTATGCCGCTCACTTCGGCAAGCGCGATTTTCTCCTTTTCGGCAAGCGCAGTCATGCTCGCGCATATTTCATCGCCGACCCCGAGCCGCACTATGTATGTATCGCCGTGTTTTCTGTAATCCATATTTTCCTCCGTTCATGCTTTCGTGTGTGCAAATTCGCTTAATGCCGATGTCTTCCCGTCACTGCCGCCGATATGACGGAAATAAGCGCAAGCAGGTAGAGCACCGCGGCAAAAATCGCATCCGACCGTCTCTGCCCCGCTATGAGGCGCTCCGCCTTTTCAAAAGAGAGCAATTCTTCCCCGTCGCATACAACCTCGAGGATATAGCCCCTTTCCGGATGAATGCGCATCTCGAGCCTGTCGCCCGATTTCAGCTCCCGCATTTTTTCATAGACTTCCTTGGTCATGCAGGCGCTTTCCATCACAAGCAGCTCGCGGTCATCAAAGAACACCTTGATTTCTCTTCTGCTGTTCTTTCCCGTTGTCTGCCTGTATGAAGAAAATGTCGCATTTACCGCGATGGTATCTTCCCTTGCCACGGGAGTATAGTATGTATATGTGCTCACAAGAAATATCGTTCCGAGCAGGAAGAAAGCCAGCGCCGTCATTAGCGCGGCTCTTTTCTTTTTGTCGCGGAATATCCCCGCGCCTTTGCGTTGCTTCATTTTTTTCTCCATGCGCTTTGCCGTGTGCGAAAGCGCCTTACCATGCGTTATCGGGACTTTTTCGTTCTTCCTTTGCTTTTTTCGCTTTCTCCGCGCGGATTATCTTCGCAAGCCCGCAGGCAAAATATATCCCGAGTCCGAATGAAAATATCCCCGCCGCTATAAATTTTATTTCTGATTTAATCAGGTGCCTTGCGGCATCGTTATAGGAAACTATTTCGCTTCCGCCGCGCGTTATTTCGAGTATATCGCCGCCGCGCGGATGCACGCGGATAATTAGCCTGTCGCCGCTCTGCAATCTGCTGATGCCGCGCTGAACATTTCCGAAATTATCGATAGTCATATCTTCATAATCGCTGAATTTCAGGACTATCATTTCCCTGTAATGCTTGCCGCTTCTGACATATTTCGTCTTATATGAAGAAAATGTCGCTTCTATCACCTCGGCATCATTTCTCTCCACGGGCGAATAC
>OQVL01002563.1_pt1 | contig 11114 bp, 10 predicted proteins | sample 1691501 | NCBI WGS metagenome assembly OQVL01 (sample SAMN03418253, study PRJEB22391) | human gut metagenome | biome: human-gut; feature: organic feature; material: feces | host: Homo sapiens | place: Tanzania | collected 2013-01
GCATCTGCGGAGAAAGAGAAGACGACGTCTCTTAAAAGGTATGAAGAACTTGGCGTCAACGAAGACATCAGACGCGCTATCGAAGAACTCGGTTTTGAACACCCTATGCCTGTGCAGGAGAAGACCATCCCTTTCCTCCTCGCTTCAGAAGACTCTGACCTCATCGCACTCGCACAGACCGGAACGGGCAAGACTGCCGCTTTCGGACTGCCGCTCATACAGAGCATCGACACCACCGACCGACGCACACAGGCCGTCGTGGTGGCGCCTACACGCGAGCTCTGCCTGCAGATAGCCGACGACATGAAGGAATTTGCCAAGTATATACAGGGGCTGCACATCGTCCCTGTGTATGGAGGTACGTCCATCATCAACCAGCACCACTCACTGAAGCATGGCGCTCAGATCATCGTGGCTACGCCCGGACGACTCATCGACCTCAAGAACCGCGGCTATGCAAAGCTCGACAACGTGAAGAAAATAGTGCTCGACGAGGCTGACGAGATGCTCAACATGGGATTCTCAGAGAGCATCAACGAGATATTCGAGTCGATTCCGGAAAACCACAGCACACTGCTCTTCTCGGCCACCATGTCACGCGAGGTGGAGAGAGTGGCAAAGCAGTATCTCCGTGACTATGAGGAAATTGTGGTAGGCTCACGCAATGAGGGCGCTGAAAACGTCAATCACATCTACTATCTCGTGAACGCGAAGGACAAATACCTCGCGCTCAAGCGTGTGGTGGATTTCTATCCACGCATCTATGCCATTGTCTTCTGCCGCACGAAACTGGAGACCCAGGAGGTGGCTGACCACCTTATCCGCGACGGTTACAACGCTGATTCGCTCCACGGTGACCTCTCACAGCAGCAGAGAGACCTCACCATGCAGAAGTTCCGCCAGCACATGATACAGATTCTCGTGGCTACCGACGTGGCAGCACGTGGACTGGACGTGGATGACCTCACGCACGTCATCAACTATGGCATGCCTGACGACATAGAATCCTACACACATCGCTCCGGACGTACCGGCAGAGCGGGCAAGAAAGGCACATCCATCGCCATCGTCCACACCCGTGAGAAGCACAAGATACGTGCCGTGGAGAAGCAGATAGGCAAGGAGTTTGTCGATGGTGACCTCCCTACTCCGCAGGAAATATGCACCAAACAGCTCTTCCGCGCCATCGACGAGATAGAGAAAGTGGATGTCGATGAGGACCAGATAGCACCGTTCATGACCGAGATACGCCGACATTTCGAGTATGTGGATAAGGAGGATATCCTCAAGAAGATGGTGAGCCGCGAGTTCGGACGCTTCCTCCAGTACTACGCAGATGCGCCTGAAATCATCAAGCCTTCCACCAAGAAGGAGCGTGGAGAGAGACCGGAAGGTCGTGGTGAGCGCGGCAAGCGTGGTCCGAGAACGGCGGAGGCTGGTTTCACCCGTCTCTTCATCAATCTCGGTAGGGACCACGGTTTCTATCCTGGCGAGGTGATGCAGTTTGTCAATCGTCATGTGCAGGGCCGTCAGGAGGTGGGACATATCGACCTCATGGCTGGATTCTCATTCATCGAAGTGCCTGACCGTGACGCGAAGAAGGTGATGAAAGCCCTCGACGGAACATTCTACAAGGGTCGCCAGGTGCGCTGCAACGAAGACGGAAGCAAGCCTTCCGAAGGCTCTTCTGACGGAAGACGTGGCAGAAGAGGCGAGGGCAGGGACGCTTCACGCAACGGTCGTGGCGACAGGAAGGACAGCGCTCGCGGTGCCCGCCGTGGCGAAGAGCGTCGTGACAACGGCGATTTCTCACGCTTTGAGAAGAAGAGCAAGCGCGGACAATACAGGGATTTCGACGCTGATGTGGCTGGTATGCCGGAGACAGGCGACTGGCGACAGTTCTTCAAAGGCGGCAATGACCAGAGCCGTCGCCGTGGAAAGAAGGACGATTCACGCAGCGAAATGCCCGACTTCGCTGAGGAAGGATGGGCACGACGCAGACCTAAGAAGAAATAATGGAGAAGCCCTCCCCAACCCCTCCCTGGAGGGGCTTTCTTTAGTTACGCTCTGCAGCTCGCGTTTCCTCAATGAAAAAGAAGCAAGGTGGTGCCACTGTGTCCGCCGCATCACCGGCGGATGTCAGTTAGAAACCGCAACGGCGCCAGCCATTCTTCATTCTTCATTCTACATTCTTCATTCAGAACACATTCTACATTCAAGGCAATGCTCCAGAAAACAGCCCTCTTCGCCCCGGTATCATGGTACCGCCAACTGGCTCAATCCCCCACTCCAGTCTTCATAGACACGAGGGAAAACTTCCGCAAGCAGACCATACGCAACCGCTACACCATAGCCACTGCAACCGGTCCGCAGACTCTTTCCGTCCCGGTGGAGGGCTCCAAGCACGCCAATATCTGCGACATACGCATCTCTGACCACAACAACTGGCGACGCTTACACTGGCAAGCCATCTCCACAGCCTACGGTTCATCGCCGTTTTTCGAGTTCTACGCCGACGACATCGAACCGTTTTTCCACAAGAGAACGCCGCAGGAGAACGCTGAAAGCCGCTATGACTGGGACTTTCTATTCCAGTATAACATGGAGATAATGGAGACATTGTGCGGCCTCATCGGCATTCCCGCTCCGCAACAGCTTCCCCTCAACGATGCAATGACTGAGCCTTCCGTCCCTGTCTGCGGACAGACCGCTCCGGCAGAAGCCAATGCTGAAGGACTGTCAGAGCCTAAACTGAAGCCCTATTACCAGGTGTTCAAGGCGCGACAAGGCTTTCTCCCCGACATGAGCATACTCGACCTGCTCTTCAATATGGGTCCTGAGTCCATCCTCGTGCTGAGAGATTAGCCCCTCTTGGCCCGCTTTTCACCATTCACTTGACTCAACTTTCGCAAGCATAAAATGCCCCTCAGTCCCCACTATCGTGGGGATGCTAAAATATCAATATAGAAAAATAAAGAAAAAACAGAAAAAATATATTTGTTTATTTTTATTTATTGATATTTTATTGCTGATTACCAGTTGGGGAAAAACTTGCGGAGATACAGTCACTTATCGACCAAGCCAATACGACAATCAATCATGAGCAAGATTCTTATCACAGGAGCCTCCGGCTTCATAGGCAGTTTCATAGTGGAAGAAGCCCTCGAAAGAGGACTCGAAGTATATGCCGCAGTGAGGAAAACCACCAACCGGAAGTACCTGACCGACCAGCGCATCCGCTTTATTGAGCTCAATCTCTCGTCCAAAGAGCAGATGAAAGAGGCGATGCACGACCTGCAGTTCGACTACGTTGTCCATGCTGCCGGCGCCACGAAGTGCATCAATGCCGATGATTTCTTCCACATCAACACGGAAGGAACCAAGAATCTGGTCCTCGCTCTCGAAGAGACTGCACAGCCATTGCGACGCTTCGTCTATCTCTCTTCGCTGAGCATATTCGGCGCTATTCGCGAGGAAATGCCGCATACCGACATCCTCGACACCGACACTCCTAAGCCAAACACCGCTTACGGCAAGAGCAAACTCATGGCTGAGCAGTGGCTTCGCGGAAGGAAAGGCCTGCCATTGGTGATTCTTCGTCCTACTGGAGTCTATGGACCACGCGAGACCGACTATTTCCTCATGGCGAAAAGCATCAAGGGACACACGGATTTCGCAGTGGGATTCTCACGCCAGGACATCACTTTCGTCTATGTAAAGGATGTCGTGCAGGCTGTCTTCGAGGCTATGGAGCATGATGAATGCGTAGGAAAAGCGTACTTCCTCAGCGACGGGGAGGTCTATGACTCACGCACTTTCTCCGACCTCATCCAGCGCGAACTGGGCATATCCTTCCTCCTTCGCATCAAGGCTCCGGTCTGGCTCCTGCGTATCATCACGGCAGTGGGCGACCGCTGGGGAAAAATGACGGGCAAAGTGTCGGCTCTCAACAATGACAAATACCACATACTGCGCCAGCGCAACTGGAAATGCGACATCTCTCCAGCACGCCGCGACCTCGGTTTCACGCCTCAATACAACCTCGAACGCGGTGTGAAAGAGGCGATTTCATGGTATAAAGCCAACGGTTGGCTGTAATGATCCGGCAGTCATTGTCTCGTCATCTGTTATCCAATGGTAGAATCCGTTGGCACAGTGGCTGCCGTGCATTTAGTCGTTTGTATCCGAAAGCCACTGTGTTGCCCGCGTTACCGGGCAATATGACCAGCTGACAGAGGCAAGGAAATCAAGTAAATATATATATAACAAGGTAATAATGGCAAATAAAAAGAACGGCGGATGGTCTGCATGGCTGCAGCAAATGATAAGCAGAAAGGCAGAGACAAAGCCGTATAAGTGGCTCTTTCCAGCCGAGATAGGCATGATGCTCTACGGCATCTTCACCCTCCTGCTCATCGCTTTCACCTACACCAGCATCCCCAATCCGGAACAACTGATATGGTGGAGAGTGCGGGTGATGCTCCTCACCGTGGCAATGTGGATAGTATATCGCCTATGGACCTGCCGTCTGATTGCCCTGGCACGCGTCGTACTGCTGTTCGTCACCTTGGGATGGTGGTATCCCGACACGTATCTTCTCAACTGCCATTTCGACAATCTCGACCATATCTTCGCCTCATGGGACCAGTATCTCTTCGGTTTCCAGCCCGCTTTGATATGGAGCAAGGCGTTCCCTTCACCTGTTGTCTCCGAACTTATGTCGATGGGCTACGCTTTCTACTTCCTCATGTTCGCCTCATTGGTGTTCTATATCTTCTTCAAGAGATACAATGACTTCCATAAGGTGGCGTATATCCTCGTCTCCTCCTTTTTTATATATTATGTGATATTCGACCTTCTCCCCGTGGCAGGACCGCAATATTACTACCTCGCCGTAGGTCTCGACAACATTCAGGCTGGGCATTTCCCGGCAGTGGGCACCTATTTCGCATCACATACCGAGTGTCTGCCCATCCCGGGATGGGAGGATGGCTTCTTCAGAGGACTCGTGCAGACCAGCCATGATGCCGGAGAAAGGCCTACAGCAGCATTCCCGAGCAGCCACGTAGGCGTATCTACGCTCACCATGCTCATGGCTCTCAGGCTCAGAGAGTGGAAGTTTGCCCTCCTGTGGGCTGTCCCTTATGCCTTCCTCTGCATGGGAACCGTCTATCTCCTGCCCCACTATGCCGTCGATGCAATAGCGGGATTCTTCACCGCCATCGGCATTTATTTCGCACTGGAATGGAGCTGGAAGAGATACTTCTGACCCATTCCTGACGCTTTTCGTGCCGAAAAAAAGGCTCGTCTGAGGGCTTCTGGACGCTTTTTTCATTTTTTTCTGATTTTTTTCGCACGTCCAGGCATTATTTTCGCATTCCTTTGATTTAATGGGTAGATAAACTTAAAAATCAAAGACAATATGAAGAAAATCAGAATTTCCATCCTTGCTATGGGACTTATAGTTGCCCTCATGTCATTCATGTCATGCAATGACGACTGCTCATGGGACGACGTGGCCCGTCCTACAGCCCTTGTTACCGTATATCCTAACGGTGCTGACGGTTTCACAATGCAGCTCGACGACAAGACTGTCCTCGTTCCGACAAACCTCAAGGCATCTCCTTTCGGCGAAAAGAAGGTGCGTGCACTCGTAAGATACGAAGAAGTCACAGGGTCAAACGGCAGTTATCGCAACGTGAAGGTGAACTGGATAGACAGCATCCGCACTAAGGAGCCGGTACAGACTCTCGGCGATGACGACCTGAAAGTATATGGCAACGACCCTGTAGAGATAATGCGCGACTGGGTGACAGTGGCTGAAGACGGCTATCTCACATTGCGTCTGCGCACCCTTTGGGGCGGAAACACGGTCCATGTGTTCAATCTCGTGGGCGGCGTAAACAAGGAAAACGAGTATGAATTCAATCTTACTCACAATGCCAACGGCGATGTCCGCGGCAGAATGGGCGATGCTCTCATCGCTTTCGACCTCAATTCCATCTGGAAAGACAAGACTGACAGCGTGAAAATCAAGGTCAACTGGAATTCGTTCAGTGGCAAGAAGTCAGCGGAATTCTCTCTCCTGATGCACCAGAATAATCCTAAAATGGCAGTGGAACCGCTATCGCTCAACCGCTGCGTAAACTAATTCGTAAACCAGTGTTTGGACTCTTGTTCAGTAAAACGCCCGATGAGGAGCAACTGCTTCGGAAAGCGCGCAATGGTGATAATGCCGCATTGGAGCGGCTTTACAGCCAGTATGTGCGCTATCTCACTGCTATGTGCTCCCGATACCTCAACAATGACGAGGATATAAAAGACGTGCTGCAGGAGTCCTTCATCAAGATATTCTCGTCATTGGATGACTTCGAATTCCGTGGAAGAGGGTCCCTAAAAGCCTGGATGGGCAGAATAACGCTCAATGAGACGTTGAAATTCATCAAGGCTAAAAGCAGGTTGGACATCGTTGATATGGAAGGGGAAAAGTTCGAAGCATCCGATGACGATTTGATTACTGACCAGATACCATCCGAAGTGCTGCACAGATTCATACATGAACTGCCTGACGGCTACCGTGCTGTGTTCAATCTATACGTCATCGACGAGAAAAGCCATAAGGAAATCGCACAGATGCTCGGCATAAAGCAAAGCACTTCTACCTCTCAACTGCATAAGGCGAAAGCCTTGCTCGCAAGAAAAATAAGACAATACCTTAACTCCAACTCCATCTGATTATGAAAAAAGACTGGCTAAAGGATATACATGACCGCATGGGCAACTATGAAATGGATGCCCCAGATGGACTATGGGAAGGTATTTCCAAGGGTATGGCAGAGCGAAAGCCGGCTTCCGCCCATGTAAAAGCACTGCATCTGTCCCTCTCACGCACCCTTTTCCGCGCTGCAGGAGTCGCTGCCGTGGCTTGCATAGCATTGCTGTCAGGCTTCTTCTTCATACCGTTTGACGCACAGAAGGGCAACATAGCGCAGGACTCCCCTGCCCTCCCATCCCATCAGAAAGAGGACATCGCACCTCTGGAAGAGAGCATCGCGCAGCAAAAAGAGAGCATCGCCAATCAGGATGCAGCCATATCCCATGACGAAAACGCCACCATCCCCCATAAAGGCGCAGCAATGACCGCAAGCGTATGCCGCAATGTCGCAAGCGTACGCCACTGTGTCGCCCGCGTTACCGGGCGATCATCCGCTTCCACCGCCGACACCGCAGCCCAGGAAGCCAGTCCCCGCATCGCCACCACTACCGCCCAGTCCCCCGATTCCGCCGCGCCAGCAGCCCGGATATCGAGCCGCCGCGCCACCATCCCTACCGACCAATACCAGCATTACGCTGCAGTCACCACCCGATCGCCATCCCGATGGACAATAGGAACAGGAGCATCAGGCTCTCCCGGCTCTTCTTCCGCGATGCGGTCTGTGAGCGAAGTCTTCTTAGTAATGGGCGATGGAGGATGCAGTTGGGAAGACAATCCGATGCTCGGCATTGCCGTTTTCAATCAGGGAAGGGAGGTAAAGACGGAGTATAAGCACCATCTGCCAGTCAGACTGCGCCTTAACATCGCCTACAATCTGTCTGATCACCTCGCAGTAGAGAGCGGACTGACCTACACACGCCTGTCTTCCGACATGAGCGAAGGCACAAATGAGAACCGCATCACCGGATCCCAGCGGCTGGATTACGTCGGTATTCCGCTCAATATGAGGTATAAAGCATTCACATACCGTCCGTTCAGCCTCTATATGTCAGCGGGATTACTCGCCGAACAGTGCGTTTCCGGCAGCTTTTCAAAGGACTATATCATCAGCGGAAAGAGCCGCAAGACGGACAATGAGACCGTCTCCACCAAGCCCCTGCAGATGTCTGTCAATGCCTCAGTCGGCTTGCAGCTCGACCTTCACGCCAACATCGGAATCTATGCAGAGCCAGGTCTCAGCTATTATTTCGACGACAAGTCCTCCCTAAGCACCATATACAAGGAGAAAAAGCTCAACTTCAGCCTCAACGTAGGCTTGAGATACACGCTTGAGAGGAAGTAAACCACAACGCTGCAAAGCAATTCATGCAAAGCGGCAAGCGATTTTTCCGTCAATGATATAACAAATGACGGTATAAAGATTGACAATAATATACAATTAGACACTTGAATTTCCATTAAGGGTGATTCTATAAATTAGCTTCTAACAAAACGTTATTATTCAAATTAAGATTTATATAACGGTGCTGATTTATAGAACCACCCTTAACTATATCCATGGCGGAAATAGAGAAAAAGACGGGAAATGGATTTGTTTTTCAAATAAAATGCGTATCTTTGCAAACATAGAATATAAACAACTCCTAATTAGGGGTATAAATCAGTTAAAATATGAACAAAGAACTTTTTGCAAAGGTAAAAGACAAGTGCAAAGACACGGGTCTTTCGGAGAAGTATCTGACAGCGATAACCGAGGCTATGGGTGGCAGCGTGGCAGATGATTCTACCGACAATGACGCAATCGAAAGCACCGCAAACCTCATTCTCTCTGTGGCAACAGCAAGCCAGAGCGAGGCTACAAGGTGGGCGAACAAGGCAAAGGGCAATCCGAAACCAAAGCCAAATGACGGTGAGGGCGGTGAGGGTGAAGAACCCAACCCAAACAACAAGGATGGCAATGGTGGCGGTAAAGGCAGTTCAGAAGAAAGTGAGGCTATCAAGAAACTGCAACAGCAGATTGATGAGCTGAAAGCGGAAAAGAGCCACAGCGAACGCACGGCTACAATCAATGCCGCTTTTGAAAAGCACCAAATCCCCGCTTTTCTTCGTGACAGGCTCGCTAAGTCCATTTCAGATGATGAAGATGTGGAGGAGGCGGTGTCAGCTCTCAAACAGGACTGTATTACCAACGGTCTTATGTCTAACCAAGCAGATGGTGCCAAGGCAGCAAGCGAAAAACAGGTTGATGAAGCCGCTGACGCTTTGCTGGAGTCTATAACCGTAAAATAAAACAAACAGATGAAACGCAAGACAGCTTCATTTACGGGTATGCGCCCTATCTTTACAGGTAGCCCGTCTATCGTACAGGGTGGCTTCAATCTTGATGTGGACGGTCAGAAGTTCCGTGTGGGTGATGTTATCCCTGCTGGAACTCTCGCCATCTTCAACGAAACCACAAGAAAGGTGCAAGTAATCAAGACTGCAAAAGTCGTTGAGGTGGACAGCGAGAACACAAAGAAATTAACTCTCTATGTAGATGAGTTTTACGCTCCTTGTTTCGCTGTTGGTGATAGTGTGTTAAAGGTCGGTGCTGTTACAGGCACGTTTGCCTCCGCTCCTACTATCACTGCCATTGACAACGGCAACTGCCTTAACAACACGGGTAACGTGTATGTCGTAACGCTTAGTGCTGCCATTACAGGACTGAAAGCTGGCGATGTGCTTACAGAGGTAGTCAAGGACAGCTCTAACAATGCCGCAGAACGTGGCAAGGCTAACTCTGTGTTGTTCCGTGAGTACGAGGTTAGCGAGTTTGAAACAGCCGTTGATGTGTCGGCAGACACAATGCAATACGCATTGTATGAAAGGCGTGTGCCGCCTATTCCGTCTTCGCAGAAAGACAGCACGGGAATGTTTCTGTCTGCCAATCCGCACGTTAAGCTCACGCAGTCGTACTAATCATAAAATAACTAAATTATAAAGTACAATGAAATCCATTTTCACAACATTCAAAGGACTGCATAAGAATGGTGCGCCTTTGGACTTATTGGCAACATGGAGAAAGACCTTTGACAAAGCCTCTGAAAAGGAAGTATCGCTTTTTCAGAAGATGTACTCCGATGGTTGGTTTACCTACAACACGCCTCAGATGTCATTGACAGCCGAGGCTATCGTGGGCAAGTACAACATTCGTTTCATGGCTACTCTGTTGGCTGACGAATCCCCCTCACCATTGCGCAGAACTGACGGCTTTGATGTATGGACTAAGGAAATTCCCCGTATCGGTCACAAGTTCGTTATGTTTGCCCGTGACTATCGCAAGTTACAGGAAGTGTACGAGAACCCTCGCCTCAAGGAGGCTGACAAGGTAAAGCAGATTGAAAAGACCCTTACACACGACATTCAAGACGCATATCTTGGTTGCAAGGATGTAATGGACTTTATCTGCCTTATGGCTTTCTCCAATTGGGGTGTGGCACAGTTCAAGCCAGAAATCAACAATCCGGGCGGTCGCTCATACGAGGTTGATTACAGCATGGACGAGCAGAACAAGTTGGTGAGCGTGTGCAACTGGACTACTGCAAACACCAAGGCTGGCAAGCTCATTCCTATTCTGTGGCTTTCTGCCCTTTGCTCTGATTTGCGTGACCGTGGCATTGAGCCGGGCGAAATCCTCATGTCACAGGAGCTTTACACTTGGTTGCGCATGGATGCAACCACACGTTTGCTTGCTCATGGCACAGACAAACAGGCGCAGGTCGTAACTGCTTCCGAACTTACCGCATTGCTCACAGAGAACGAAATCCCGTCTATCACGGTGATTAAGCGTAAGATGGGCGTTGATAAGGACGGAAAGCGCAACGCCATACAGCCGTGGAATCCTAACTTTATCGCTATCAAGCCCGCTGGTGTCATTGGTGAGATACAGCCCGCCATTGAAGACAGTGAGCTTATCGAGGAAGACAACGTGGACTACATCAATGCTGGCAATGGTATTCGCATTTCCAAGTGGCGCACGGGCGCATCTACGGGACAGACCGCTGGCGAGTACACAGAGGGCGCAGCCCGTCTGTTGCCACTCATTACAGAGATGGGACAGATTGTATGCGCACAGGTGCGTGGATTTGATGAGAAAGAGGTAAAAGCCGATGCAAACGGTGTTGTGCCTTACTATATCACCAAGTCGGCATACGATGCAAACTCTACCCTTGTTTCACTCTAAACCTTTCGTGTATGGAACTGAAAGTTATCAAACCATTTCACGGCAAGGTGGAAGACAAGGTTATGGACAAAGGCGATTTGGTACACTCTACTGATGTGGAGCGTATCAATGCCCTTGTTGGCGGTGGCTGCTAATTATTTGGCAGACAGCAACACCTTGCGTACGCTTGATTTGATG
>OQVL01002565.1_pt1 | contig 11111 bp, 8 predicted proteins | sample 1691501 | NCBI WGS metagenome assembly OQVL01 (sample SAMN03418253, study PRJEB22391) | human gut metagenome | biome: human-gut; feature: organic feature; material: feces | host: Homo sapiens | place: Tanzania | collected 2013-01
CACAGAAGGTGGAGGGAAGCATCAGCTTCGACCCCATCGAGAAGATTCTGACCAAGGGCAAGGACAAGTCAGCACTGCTGGCCAACGCCAAGGAGATGGTGGAGACACTGGCCGAGTGGCCCAACTTCCGCGCCATCGCAGTGAACGCCTACAAGCTGACCAATGCAGGTGCCTACAGCTATCAGGACTTGGGCTATGCTCTGGCATGGGGCAACGAGTACATGGCAGCACTCACCGAGGCAGGCGTTGCAGCCGAGCTGGCAGCACAGAACATCAAGTTCAACCTGGGCATCAACGGCGTATATTTCATGGAGATTGCCAAGCTGCGTGCAGCCCGCATGCTGTGGGCACAGGTGGTGAAGCAATACACCGACGACCAGGAGAGCGCCAAGATGCACGTGTGCGCATACACTACCACATTTAACCAGACCGTATTCGACAGCTACGTGAACATGCTTCGCTCGCAGACCGAAGCAATGAGCGCAGCACTGGGCGGCGTGGAGAGTATGGTGGTGACACCCTTTGACGCACCCTATGAGATTCCCACAGACTTCGCCGAGCGCATCGCTCGCAACCAGCAGTTACTGCTCAAGGAGGAGTGCCACTTCAACCGTATCGTCGATGTAGCAGGCGGTTCGTACTTCATCGAGGAGCTTACCTCAGCACTGGCAGGCCAGGCTTGGAAGCTCTTCCTGGCCACTGAAGAGGAAGGCGGATTCCTCAAGGCCGCTCTGGAAGGCAAGGTGCAGACAGCCATCAACGAGACTTCTGCTGCCCGTCATGCCAATGCCGGCAAGCGCAAGGAGTTCATGCTGGGCACCAACCAGTTCCCCAACTTCACCGAGAAGAGCGAGGGCAAGGCTCCTCTGGAGAGCAAGTGCAGCAAGTGTGCATGCACTGGCGACATCCCCGCAATCGGCGATACACGTCTGGCAAGCGACTTTGAGAACCTGCGTCTCTCTACCGAGAAGGCTGCCAAAGTGCCTGTGGCATTCATGCTCACCATCGGCAACCTGGCCATGCGCCAGGCTCGCGCACAGTTCTCATGCAACTTCCTGGCCACAGCAGGCTACAAGGTAATCGACAACCTGGGCTTCTCCACAGTGGAGGAAGGCGTTGACAAGGCACTGGAAGCAGGCGCCGACATCGTGGTGCTGTGCTCCAGCGACGACGAGTATGCCGAGTACGCTATCCCTGCCTACAAGTATCTGGACGGCCGCGCTATGTTTGTAGTGGCCGGTGCACCCGCTTGCGCCGACGACCTGAAGGCAGCAGGCATCGAGAACTTCATCCATGTACGTGTGGATCAACTGAAGACTTTGAAGGAGTATAACGCTAAACTGGGAATTTGACAATGGCACGCAAATCATTTAAAGACATAGATATCTTTGCCGGCATAGAGGCAAAGAACGGCCAGCAATGGCAGAAGGAGAATGGTATCACTGCCAACTGGAAGACTCCCGAGCAGATTGATATCCAGCCCGTATATACCAAGGAGGACCTTGAAGGCATGGAGCACCTGGACTTTGCTGCAGGTATCCCTCCCTTCCTGCGTGGTCCCTATAGCATGATGTATCCTTTCCGTCCGTGGACCATCCGCCAGTATGCAGGTTTCTCTACGGCTGAGGAGAGTAACGCATTCTACCGCCGCAACCTGGCCAGCGGACAGAAAGGACTGTCCGTAGCATTCGACCTGCCCACTCACCGCGGTTACGATCCTGACAATCCACGTGTGGTAGGTGATGTAGGTAAGGCTGGTGTGAGCATCTGCTCGCTTGAGAACATGAAGGTACTGTTTGCCGGCATTCCCTTGAACAAGATGTCTGTCTCCATGACTATGAATGGAGCAGTGCTGCCAATCCTGGCTTTCTACATCAACGCCGGACTGGAACAGGGTGCCAAGCTGGAAGAGATGGCCGGTACAATCCAGAACGATATCCTGAAGGAGTTCATGGTGCGTAACACCTACATCTATCCGCCTGCATTCTCAATGAAGATCATTGCCGACATCTTCGAGTTCACAAGCCAGAAGATGCCTAAGTTCAACAGCATCTCCATCTCGGGTTACCACATGCAGGAGGCCGGTGCTACAGCCGACATTGAGCTGGCTTACACCCTGGCCGACGGTATGGACTACCTGCGTGCAGGCATCAACGCCGGCATTGATGTGGATGCGTTCGCTCCTCGCCTGTCCTTCTTCTGGGCCATCGGAGTGAACCATTTCATGGAGATTGCCAAGATGCGTGCAGGCCGCCTGCTGTGGGCAAAGATTGTGAAAAGCTTTGGTGCCAAGAACCCCAAGTCAATGGCTCTGCGCACACACTCACAGACATCAGGCTGGTCACTCACCGAGCAGGATCCCTTCAACAATGTGGGCCGTACCTGTATCGAGGCTATGGCAGCTGTGCTTGGCCACACACAGAGCTTGCATACCAACGCTCTGGACGAGGCCATTGCACTTCCCACCGACTTCTCTGCCCGTATTGCCCGCAACACGCAGATCTATATCCAGAACGAGACACAGGTGTGCAAGCACATCGACCCATGGGCTGGTTCCTACTATGTAGAGAAGCTCACGCAGGAGTTGTACCACAAGGCTTGGGAGCACATACAGGAGATCGAGAAGCTGGGCGGTATGGCAAAGGCCATCGAGACCGGCTTGCCCAAGATGCGCATCGAGGAGGCAGCTGCCCGCACACAGGCACGCATCGACTCTGGAGTGCAGACCATCGTGGGTGTGAACAAGTATCGCCTTGACCACGAAGACCCCATCGACATCCTGGAGATTGACAACACTGCCGTGCGTCTGGAGCAAGAGGAGTCACTCAAGAAGCTTCGCGCAAGCCGTGACAACGAACAGGTGAAGAAGGATCTGGCAGCCATCACAGAGTGCGTACGCGAGTTCAGCGAGGGCAAGAAGAGCAAGGAGAACCTGCTCAACCTGGCTGTAATAGCCGCCGGACACCGTGCTACTCTGGGTGAGATAAGTGATGCCTGCGAGGAGATAGTAGGCCGATATAAAGCAGTAATCAGAACTATTTCAGGAGTGTACAGAAGCGAGAGCAAGAACGATGCGGACTTCGAGAAGGCATGCGCACTGACCGAGGAGTTCGCCAAGAAGGAAGGACGTCGCCCCCGTATCATGGTGGCAAAGATGGGTCAGGACGGTCACGACCGTGGCGCAAAGGTAGTAGCTACCGGCTATGCCGACTGTGGATTCGACGTGGATATGGGTCCCTTGTTCCAGACACCCGCCGAGGCAGCCCGTGAGGCCGTGGAGAACGACGTGAACATCGTGGGTGCCAGCTCACTGGCAGCCGGTCACAAGACTCTGATTCCTCAGCTCATCGAGGAGCTGAAGAAGCTTGGCCGCGAGGATATCATGGTCATCGCCGGTGGTGTGATTCCCACTCAGGACTACGACTACCTGTATCAGAAGGGCGTAGCAGCCATCTTCGGCCCCGGCACTCCCGTGCCGTACTCGGCCATCAAGATGATGGAACTGCTCATGGGCAAGGAGTAATCCCTGCCACAAAGCAAGATTAAACACATGGAGACGGGCACCCAACCAGATTGGGAGTCCGTCTCCTTTTTTCTCTCCAGCCATGTCGCAGCCTCTTTCATCAACGCTTCTTCTTGCCTGACTGCGCCACTACGCACCTCCAGAATCCTCATCTAAGAGTTGGGCTATCGCCTGATATCTTGCCATCAACATGGTTTGTGTGCAAACTTCCTTGTACTGGGTAGCTTCATTCATGTTTCTGAAGTCCCTGACTCACCGTTTTACATCTACATAACAGGCACATATGCGCCAGCCCATCAAGTTCTTCAACCGCAGCTTCAAGCACAACCGCATCGGTAGAAGCTGCCATTTTAGCGCCTTCAAAGCCGCACACTCTTGCACCGTATTTGTCAAGTTCCGCCGATATATCGGTTAAAACTCCGTTCATAATGTATAAAAGCGATACGGGAGTTGAAATCGTAAGTGCACATACGGCAACGTTTATTCCGGTTGCAAAATTGTCCTTTAATCCCACAATAACAAGGAGCAAAGAACTCAGTAAAAGTGTAATAGGAGTGACAGCTCTTGCAATTTTGTCCGACGGTTCACTTTTGCAGCTTATTTCCATAAAGTTAGTCGGCAAGTCGGTTTTTACGCTTGTTTTTATTATTGCGTCCTCTTCGTCGATATTGCCTCGGCAGAGAACTTTTACATCAAGCACATTTGCAATATTTTCAAGGCAGTATGTTTCACCGCTGTTGATGATAAAATCAAAATTGTCAATTATTCTTACAAGTATCTGTCGTTTGCCGAGCAAAGCTAAAACATATGCAAATGCAAGAGCAGAGCCGAGAAATACGCCGTTGTTCAGCCATAAATCCTCGTGACAGGCAAATGCAACGGTTTGCGCAGAAACGGCTAAGCTGAGAATTGAAACCGCAAAGTCGGTGTTTATGCCTTTTTTTAAGTTGAAGCCGTGCAAAAATATATTAAAGTTTGCCGCTATTGTTAAAATTGAAAGCACCGAGGCGGTAATAAAATATTTGCTGTTTTCTGCAATAGCCTGCGGCAGATATTCGGTATCCTTGAATATTGTCATTAACAGCAAAAGTAAAAATAAAGTAATCGAAATAATTATTTGAATGCCGACTCTTGTTTTTTTATTCAACAGTGATGTAAGTATTGCCTGCCTGTCGTCCTTGGCTTTGTAGTCGGTTTTTTCAAATTCCTTGTCGCCAAGCTCCGGGTCCGTTTCGTCGGGTCCGAAAAGTCTGAATTTGTTTACCTTTTCCTTTCGCTGTTCGATAAGCAGTTTTTCGGCAACTTCTTCATCTATTGTAGGCACCTCTTCCGTTTCGTCGTCAAAGCCTTCAAAGCACATCTGTATGCCGGTTTCCTCGTTATCGTCATCCGTGCCGTCAAGATATTTGCCGAGATTTTCTCTTGCTACGATTGTAGGAACTTCTTGCAACCTGTCCGGATTTTTGTTCTCGTTTTTAGGAGTTAATATAACAGGACGGGTTTTGTCTGCGGGAATAATCGGTTTTTCAAAAATGTCTTCTTCCTCGCAGCCTATAACGATGGTTTTGTCGATAATCTTGATATTTTCCGCATTATGCTCTTTTATATCGTCATCGGATTTGTCTTGCTTTTTCTTGTTGAATTTTGGAAAGGTGATTGTTTTATCCGATGTCTTTTTTGATTTTGACGGGATGAATTCTTTGATGTCTTCCTCTTCGTCGCCGAGTTCTTCCACCTTTTTCATAACCGCTTCGCTGTCAACCGTAACCTCGTCAATGGCCGAACGAGCCATTTCGTCCAAATTCTTTTGGGCGTCCTTTAACTGCTGTTCAGCCTGTGCTTTGATTAGTTCCGCTTTTTTAATGATTTCGTCAATAGAAAGATTATTGTCGCTCATTATTTCTCCTACTTATCAAGTCGTTGTCTTGCGATTTCGTACATCAATATGCCTGCCGCAACAGATGCGTTCAGGCTGTTTACTTTGCCGAGCATAGGCAAGCTGACGGTAACATCGCATTTTTCTTTGATTAGTCTGCCTACTCCGTCACCCTCGTTGCCCACAACAAGGCACGCACCGCCCGAAAAATCGGTCTTGTCCCAACGCTGACCGTCCATATCTGCGGCATAAACCCAAATGTTTTTCTTTTTCAGTTCGTCAATGGTTGATGCAAGGTTTGTCACTCTTGCAACTTTCATATATTCAAGTGCTCCGCAGCTTGTTTTTGCAACGATAAAGTTAAGACCTACATTTCGCCTTTTTGGAATAATTATTCCGTGTGCACCGCAAGCTTCGGCTGTTCTGATGATTGCACCGAGGTTGTGGCTGTCCTCAATTTCGTCACACATAATGATGAACGGAGCTTCGCCTTTTTCTTCGGCATATGCAAGTATTTCGTCAACTGTTGAATACTCGTGTGCCGGCACATTTGCAACAACCCCCTGATGGTTGCCGCCCGGAGCCAAAAAGTCAAGCTTTTTTCTGTCAACATTTTTGATAACAATTTTCTTTTCTTTGCAAAGAGCAATTATTCTGTTGATTGAGCCTTCATGCTCACCTTTTGCAATAAGCACATTTTCAACCTCTCTGTCACTTTTGAGAAGCTCTGTCACAGCGTTTCTGCCGATGACGAGGTTGTCATTTGTTTTGTAATCTCTGTCTTTTTCGTTTTCGTGTTTCATATTTTCCACCGATTTTTATTTTATTGTTTATATTATAACATTATTTGCCCTTTTACACAATAAAAAAATACCGACCTGCTTGAAGTCGGTATTTATGTAGTCATATTTGTGTTTTATGAATTTTTCTTTAATTGTTTTTTGCCGATGTCGATAATTCTTACAATAACAGAAGCCAAAACCATATTTATGCCGAGTTCAACGGCGAAGTTAACTGATACAAGACCGGTTACAACGGTTGCAAAACCTGTTGTGCCGAATACAGAAACCAACCATTCTTGGAAGAAAAGATAGCAACCTGCAAGGAATATACCTGTGTTTACTATCGGACAGGCAATACCTGCCAAAACAACCGCAACGGTTTTGTTCGTTTTCTCAAGTGCTTTGTAAATCAATCCTGCAGCAAGACCTGCAAGCATACCTTTGAGCAATACGGTAACCACTGTTCCTGCCGGGTTAATGGTCATAAATGCTGCCGCATCACCACTGATAAGAACGCTTACGCCGAATGCAGCACCGAGCCATGCTCCTGCACCGACGCCGTAAAGAGCAGCACCGATAACGATAGGTGCAAGCACCAATGTGATTGAAAACGGTCCGAATTTGATAGATGCCGCAAGAAGCTGGAGGGCAACTACGATAGCGGTGAAAAGACCGATGCCCACTATCTTTTGTGTTTTTGTGTTTTTCATATTCAATTTTCCTTTCTGCTACTGTTCCGAAGCCCTGCGAATAACACATAAAATCGCTTTAGCCGAGAAAGATATTTTCCTCTGCGGATACAATGCGGTGATATTATAGTCCTTCAAATATCAAAAATCAATATGCAAATTGTAAATAATGAAAAATATGGTTGATTTTTGTCAAGTGTGCAGTTATAATTAAAACGGTAAAAATAAATTTATGTCTAATTATATATTTTTAATGGTGAATTTATGAAAAAAATTATTAAAGCAATATCTGTTTTGCTTGTTGCTGTGATGATGAGCACATCGTTTCCTATGAGTGCATTTGCCGCATCGGTTCACGATATGCAAAACGAAGTGCTTGATGTTGCCAACGGTGAGGTTGGATATACAGGTACGAGTAAATATTGTAAGTACGGCGAATGGTATGGCTACCAAGGCGGATGGTGTACAACCTTTGTGCTTTGGTGCTTTAACAAAGCCGGCAATAATCTTGATGTTGCAATGTATAAAAATATTGTTCCGAGCGGCGGCAACTGTAATTCTATGATTAGTTGGTACAAAAATCGTGACAGATACCACACTCGTGAATCCGGATACACTCCGAAAAAAGGCGACTTGATATTTTTCGACTGGTCGGGTAACGGCTCAAGCCAGCATGTCGGATTGGTTGATTATATCGACGGAAGCACGGTTTATACCGTAGAGGGCAACTGTTCGGGTAAGGTTAAGGCAAGGAAGTACACAACAACCGGCTCAAAGCCGTATAATAATATTTCCGCCATTATGGGCTACGGAAATCCCGATTATACTTCTTTGGCAAAAAACGGTACGGTTAAACAGACTACTACAAAAAAGGTAACAACCACAAAAAAAGTTACTACAACAAAAAAGGTTGCAACCACGAAGAAACCGAAAACCACTAAAAAGGCTGTGACAACAACGAAGAAAGTCACAACTGCCAAAACAACTGCAACAACAAAGCAGAAAACCACCGAAAAAAAGGTAACGACAACTCAGGCAACCACAACAGTAACAACAACCACAAAGCCTGAAACAAACACAAAGCAAAAGACAACAAAGTCCAAGAATGTTCCTGCACAGGATATGGAAATTTATGCTTCAACAACAAATCTTGAGGTTGGCGACAGCGTAGAACTCGGATACACTCTTGAACCGCTTAACGCAACTGCCGTTGTAGGTTATTTTTGTGACGAAGAGGGCGTTATTCAAATAGAAAAAGGCGGCGAAATCAAGGCTATCGGCGAAGGTACGGCAACCGTTGTTGTTTGTGCAAACGATGAAATTTACAAGCAGTGCGATTTTACCGTTTCGTCAACATCAGCCGAGGTGACAAGGCAAAAAACGGCAAACGATTATGTTGAAGAAATTACAACATCAACTTCGAATATTGAAAAAACAAACGAGCAAAAGCTCAATGAAATAGGCATTAATATTCAAAAACTGAAAAATAATAACGAGTATTATTTTGTACCGCTTGCGATTGCGGGCGCAACGGTAGTTCTTGGTCTTTTGGCATTTGTAATCAGAAAATGTGTTCAAAAGAAAAAACAAGATAAAGACGATGAAAATAAGTGATTTCTGTCAGATGAAAATCGGGAGGAGAAACAGAATGTCGGAGAAAAGATTTAAGGAGCAAAGATTTGCGGCATTTATAAGGAAGGTGATTATTGCTTTTCTTGATGTCACTTTGCTCATTTCATCAAATTATTTGGCTTGCTACATAACTATGGACGGTACTGTACTTCACAGTCCATATTCAAGTATTGTAATGTCTGCTTGGCATATAGTGATATTGGCGTTTATATGTATCGTTTCAAATTTTGCTTTTGGGCTTTACAACAGCGTGTGGAGCTTTGCCGGTGTAGACGAAATCATACGCAGCTTTGTCAGTGCCACGGTGATTGATTTGGTACTTGTATTTGTCGATAGGGTTCTGTTTGAAGATATTATCGGAATTAGTGGCAGAATGCCTTTATATTCATATATGCTTTGCTGGTTTTTCTTTGTTTTTTGTATAGCGGGTATACGCATGGCTTACAGAATTATGCGTATTGTTCCGTCACAGATTATTGCAAAAAGTTCAAAAAATGAGAGAGTAATGATTGTCGGTGCCGGATTTATGGGCAATTTTGTAATCGAAATGCTCAGAAACGATAATTACAAAAACGGCAGACCGATAATTGCCGTTGATGACAATCCGGCAAAACTCCGCAAAAAAATCAGCGGTGTAAATGTTGTGGGCAGTTGTGACTCTATTCCCGAAATGGTAGAAAAATACAGAATAGACACAATTATTCTTTGTCTGCCGTCCGCTTCAAAGGAAAGGCAAAAAGAAATCCTGTCTATTGCAATGAAAACCAAATGCAATGTAAAAACCAGCCCGTCGCAAGAGGAAATGTTTGATGCCGGCAACCCTAAAAAAATCCGTAATGTTGACATTGCCGACCTTTTGTCCCGTCCCGAAATTACGCTTGACAAAAAAGCGTGCCGTTATCTTGTAGGTGCAACGGTATTGGTAACGGGCGGTGGCGGCTCAATCGGTTCTGAAATCTGTAATCAAGTTGCAAGATACACTCCGAAAAAGATTGTTATTTTTGATATTTACGAAAATTGTGCGTTTGAGCTTGCAAATCAGCTTAACGAAAAGTATGGCGACTTTATAGATATTAATGTTCGTATAGGCTCTGTCAGAGATATAGACAGACTTCGTGAAATTATGGAGGAGTTTCATCCTGATGTTGTGTTTCATGCGGCGGCTCACAAGCATGTTCCGCTTATGGAGGACAGCCCTTGCGAAGCGGTAAAAAACAATGTTTTCGGTACTTACAATGTTGCTGTTGTTGCCGATGAATACAAGGTTAACAAAATGGTAATTCTTTCCACCGACAAGGCGGTTAATCCTACAAATGTTATGGGTTGCACCAAGAGAATTACCGAGATTATTGTTCAGTATATGAACGATAAAAGCAAGAATACAAAGTATGCCGCAGTTCGTTTCGGTAATGTGCTCGGTTCTCACGGCTCGGTTGTTCCGATTTTTAAGGAGCAAATCGCACACGGCGGACCGGTTAAGGTTACGCATCCCGATATTACCCGTTACTTTATGACTATTCCGGAGGCGGCACAGCTTGTTTGTCAGGCAGGCGGAATTGCCGAGGGCGGTGAGGTTTTTGTTCTTGATATGGGCGAGCCTGTTAAAATTATGGACCTTGCAAAAAATCTTATTCGTCTTTCGGGCTTTACCGAAAACGAAATTCCTATTGAGATTATGGGGCTTCGTCCCGGTGAAAAGTTATATGAGGAGCTTTCCATGTCTGAAGAAATGAAAACGAGAAAGCGTACCGCTAACGAAAAGATTTTTGTAAATCAGCCTATGGAATTTGATTCCGCCCATTTTGAAAAATGGCTTGAATCACTTAAACATATTAATGAAGAAAATGTTCGTGAAAAGCTTATGGCAATAGTGCCAAATTATCATCCTGCCGCAAATTAACAAACCGAATAAATTTCTGTAATTATCCTTTACTTATTACATTTTATGTGGTACGATAAAAATTGCGGGGTAATTCTTCGCAATAAAAAGGGGAAAGGCGAAAGTATGGTTTCGCCAAGTTGAAAAAATGTATGTTAATTTAGGCAAGGTGTCAACAAACGATGAGGTTATAGTTAATACCGAAAACATCAGCAGAATTTATAAAAAAGGTGTAAATCTCAACAATATGATGTCGCATCCGTATAAGTATTCCATTTATATGAATGACGGTAAAAATCTCGAAATCAGCCTTACACCGTCTGATAACAAGGTGTTTCTCGAATTGCTTGATGATATTGATTATACGGAAATCAACCTCAGCAACGCACAGATTAAATTATTCTGACAATTTACAAAAACGAGTCCGCATGGGCTCGTTTTTTTATGTTTGAGCGGATTGAACTGAAAGTGGATTTACAGTTTATAGATTGTTTAGCAAATTGTTATTGATTTTCGACTGCTTATTTGGTAATGTAAGGATAGGAGGTGACAAAATGGATAATTTTGAATTCGCAAACAGAATTGTTGAATTAAGAAAGCAAAAAGGTTTGTCACAAAAAGAACTCGGAGATATGCTCGGAGTGTCTAACAAAGCTGTTTCAAAATGGGAAAACGGTGAATCAATGCCAAAACTTTCAACCATGCTTAAGCTTGCCGAAATAATGGGAAT
>OQVL01002567.1_pt1 | contig 11107 bp, 4 predicted proteins | sample 1691501 | NCBI WGS metagenome assembly OQVL01 (sample SAMN03418253, study PRJEB22391) | human gut metagenome | biome: human-gut; feature: organic feature; material: feces | host: Homo sapiens | place: Tanzania | collected 2013-01
GGTTGCTACGTAGAGGGACAGGAATCCCCAGAGAATGCTTTCCACTGGGAGAAGACCATCGGTCCTATCGAGGAACGTCCTGGACATAAGAACGTGAACTGGCGTTACCGTACCAGCGACGGTATGGGATTTGATGAGTATCTGCAGTTGGCTGAGGATTTGAATGCCAAGCCACTCTATGTGGTGAATGTTGGTTTGTGGCACGGCGGTATGACTCCGGTAGATAGCATCCAGCCTTGGATTGACGAGTGCATGAATGCCCTGGAGTATGCCAATGGTCCTGTTACCTCTAAATATGGTGCGCTCCGTGCCAAGAATGGTCATCCAGAGCCATACAATATCGAGTACCTGGAGATTGGTAATGAGAATAACCAGCCAAACCCTCGCCAGCAGAGCGATCATTACTACGAGCGCTTCAAGAAATTCAAGGATGCCGTATTGGCAAAATATCCTAAGATGCACCTCATCGGTAACGTGGTAGCCTGGGGCGATGACAATCCTAAGTGGCACAGCGATGAGAGCGTTGAACTCCTTGATGAGCATTACTACAGAAATCCAGCCTGGTTTGCAGAGAACTTCAACAAGTATGATAACTACGACCGTAAGGGCAGCGAGATTTATGTAGGCGAATATGCCGTAACCCAGGGCTTCGGCAATATGGGTTCGCTCGATGCTGCACTCGGTGAGGCTGTCTATATGATGGGAATCGAAAACAATTCCGACATCGTGACCATGGCATCCTACGCTCCTATCTTCGCCAACCTCAACAACCGTATGTGGGCACCGGATATGATTCAATATACATCCGATAAGGTATTCGGAACTCCATCTTACTACGTTCAGAACGTAATGGCGAATAACATCGGTACCCGTGTATTGAAGGTGAACCAGGAGAATCCATACAAATATGAGCAGACTCAGGTAAAGCCAGCCATCTGCCGTGTTGGTATGGGAACATGGGGCACTCAGGTTTCTTTCGAAGACAAGGGCTACAGCGATGAGAACGGAAAGGCACTGCCAATGACGCTTCAGGAATTGCCTACCGATATCCGCGGTCAGTGGAAGACAGAAGGCAGCATCATCAAGCAGACCAGCAACGAAGAGAGCTGCATCCGTCTGAACCCAGGCGAGATCACCAGCAATGGCTATATATATAAGGTACGTGCGAAGAAGGATGCCGGCAACGAAGGCTTCCTCATCATCTTCAACTACGTGGATAAGAACAACTACTGCTGGTTGAACCTCGGTGGTTGGAACAACACCCAGCACGGCGTGGAGTCTATCGTGAATGGTGCCAAGAGTCAGGTAGCCACTACTCCAGGCAGCATCGAGACTGGCAAATGGTATGATATCGAGCTGAAGGTAGTAGGCGATAGCGTTTATGCCAAATTGGATGGCAAGGAGGTATTCGCTACCAAGTTGAAGGGAAACACCCTTCCTGGTATCTTCTCTACCGCCACACTCGATGAGCAGACAGGCGAGGTAATCCTGAAGATTGCCAACACCAGTACCGAGCATACGACAGCGAAGATCAATCTCCAGGGCAAGGAGATTAAGAATGGCAAGCTCATCCGTCTTTCTGCCAAGAACGGTCTGGAGGAGAATACCATCGACAATCCTACCAACATCTATCCTGTAGAGAACTACGTGACTACAGAGAAGAATGGTTCTACGGTAGAGATTCCAGCCAACTCGCTGAATATCATCAGATTGAAATAAAAGAAAGATATAGAGTTTTTGTTTGAGTTTAAATTTACATGTAGAAAATAGTTGATAAATTTAAAATTAGTTAGTTAAAAACAGTTTGGGCGGCAACCTGCGTGATGCAGATTGTCGCCCTTTTTAGGTTTTATTTTCAGTTTACTGTTGGCTTTGGTTTTATTATGTTTAGTTTATGATTCCTTATTACTCTAAAGTCAGCCAGCCATTTTCCGTCCAGTTGATCTTCTTCTGAACCAGGATGCTGGCGCCATTTTTTGCAATACTGTAACCATGACAGAAGAAGAAGTCGCCATCGGGAAAGGAGTAGGCAGAACAATGGCCCATCGCCTCAAATTCCTTCTTATCGCCTTCAAGAATCAGCGTGCCACCACCATTGCGCATATCCTTACCATTCTTATCCAGGTAAGGACCAGCCACCTTCTTACTTCTGCCTACGGCAACACGATAGTTGCTCTTGATGCCACGACAGCAGTAATCCCAGCTCACGAAGAGATAGTAATAACCACCATGCTTCATGATAAAAGGAGCCTCGATGGCATTGGTGCCGGCAAACTTAGAGGTAGGATTCGGTTCTGCTGATGCATCGCCTACGGCATGACGGCGGGCGATGGTCTGAGGCTTGGCACCCTTCTTGACATGCATCGTCTTCTTATCCAACTTAATCATTTGGATACCATCCCAGAAAGATCCCCAGGTAAGCCATGGATTTCCCTTATCATCAATGATGAAGTTCGGGTCGATGGCATTCCAGTTGTCTCTATCACCCTTAGAGGCAACGAGGCAGCCCTCATCCTTCCATCCATTCTTATCAGATAAGAAGGTATTGCTGAGCAAACCGATGGCAGAAGTGTTCTTGCCAAAAGTAGAACAGGAATAAGCCAGATACCACTTGTTCTTGAATCGGATAACATCCGGAGCCCAGATATGCGTGGTAAACCCCGGCACACTATCATGCGTCCATGCAGGGATCTCACTGTTCTTGAACACGCCCTGAGGAGTGATAGTCCAATGCTTGCGGTCGGTGGAAGTCATCTGCGTGATGCCATGACCCGTACAGTAAAGATAGTACTTGCCGTTCTCATACGCCATCACAGGGTCATGAACAAAAGGAGTATCTACCACGATCGGTTCCTGCGGAGCATTCTGTACCATCATCTGGCAACCTCCTTTTACAACAGGAGCAGCAATAATGATTGCTGCTCCCAATAGTATTTTAGAAATCTTCATATAATTACACCTTATTATATATATAAGAGAATTACTTGTTCACAAACTTTCTTCCATTTACAATCACTACACCCTTGTAGCTCTTATCTACCTGCTGACCAGCAAGATTGTACCATTTTCCATCAGTCTGTTTCTTCTGGATGATGATTGGGTTCGAGATGCCCGTAGAAAGGCTTGAGCCATCGATGTAAGAGCCTTCGTTTACGAAGAACAGGTTAAGCTGGCTAGGCTTGCTGGCGATGGTGGTTGAGAACGAGTAGTTATATACCTTCTTGCTGGTAGTTGTAATTGTGGCAGTCATCTTGAAGGCACCATTAGCGGCATACTCCACGGTCATGTCAACCAAAGACCCGTTCATATCATTCTTAAAGGTATCCCAAACATAATTGCTTACACAGCCCGTATTGGAATTTGTGGTATTGTTCCAATTATCGCAACGGACACCGAAATACTCGGCATAGCCAGTAGCACCATGTGTCACGTTGGCACCATACAAAGCCCAGTTACACCAATTGTTAGCAGCATTACTATAGTTATAGAACTTAAACTGAGCCTTCTTGCCTGCCTGCAGTTTATAATCTGCCGAGAAGTTTGTCCACCATCCTGAAGTAGTATTCTTTACAGAAGATTCCGGATAGTAAACCGGAGTCGTTTCCTCAGCCTCAGCATCGATATTCAGGGTGTAATCCTTCACATACTCATAGTCGTCTTTGCTGATAGTCATGGTCAGAGTAACCTTGCCTTTGCCCTTCACCTTGCCGTCATCGGTCAGAATAGAAGGATCGCTCGATGTCCAGGAAATCTTTGCGCCCATCTTGCCCTGGGTTGGCAAAGTAGGAGCCGCATTCAGGGTAGCACCATCAGAGAATGGCAATGTCATCTTGCTGAGGGTGTACTTGATGGCTGCCTTGGCATCAGCCTTTACTGCCCAAACCTCCTGCTGATAGGTGAAGTTGTTCTGTCCCAGATTCAGGCTACCGCTTGATGAAGAGAGAGCAGAGATGGCGATGGCAGGGATATTGGTATAGTCGATGGTCTGCTTAACCAACACACCACGATAGACTACATTGTTGATAGTCAGGTGGATGTAATCAGTGCCAGCCGTACGCTTCCAGGTTCCCTTCTCGGCACCGGTGATGGTTCCATCGGCATTGAGGGTGATGTTGACAGGAGTCTCGAAAGCCTTTGCCTTGGTATTCTGACCATACTGATGACGCATGAACTGATAGTCGCCTGCGATATCGGCATCTGCGATAGATGCCTTGGAAGCAATCGCCTCATCGGTGATGGTCTCGCCGTCAAACTCGAATGGAGCTGCCATTAACCAGCCTTCATCATTGAGGAAGAGCTGATGAACACGAACCTGATGCCCCTCACCGCCATTGCTGAAACGGGTGTGATAAACCACGAAAGAACGGTTCTGCTTATCTACAAAGGCAGAGTTGTGACCCTGTGCAATCTCAGCACCGTTCATCGCATCCCACTGATAACCACCAAAGAGCAATACACCACGATTGTCGGCTGTGGTAGAACTATAGTTCATCTTATAACTCTTGAAGAGTGCCGAAGTGCCATAGCAATCTACGTAAGGTCCGTCAGGCTTCTCTGAACGGAAGATACGCATCTGATAACCGCCATCGCTGGTCAAGCCACCATAGCTCATGAAGAGGAAGTAGTACTTGCCAATCTTCTGAATATAGCTTGCCTCACCCGATACGTAATATCCACCGGCAATCTTCTTGCCGAAGTAAGGGTCACTGGTACAGTTGGCATTGGCTGCACCCGGAGTGGCGGTATTGCCATTCACCTCGTAAGGGAAGGTATAGGTATAGTCGCGGAGACCGTTGGTCTTATCCAACTTAATCATAAAGATACCACCCGACCAGGAACCATAGCTCATCCAGAGATTGTCGTTGTCATCATAGAAGACGCATGGGTCAATACAGTTAGGCCAATAAGTTCCCCATTTATCGCCTACCTTATAACGGGTAGGAAGAGCGGTTTCGCCAGTGGCAATAGCAAAGTCTGTATGCTTCCAATCATCCACTGCTGCGTATGAATTATGAGCGTATGTACCCTGGAAACCGGAGAATACTACTGGTCCCTGATAAGTCCAAGGTCCTTCGATGTTGTCAGAAACAAAGCATACGATAGAAGAGCACCATTTGTCTCCATTCAGACTCATATACATGCACCATTTCTTCATGGTCTTGTTATATACGATGTCTGGTGCCCACTGGTTGCCCTTCACATTATATCCATTATACTGCCAGCCGTGGGCATTGAAGTTACCGAACTTCACGTTCTCGCCCTTGCTGTTCTTCACCTCAGTGATGAGATGAGAAGCATAAGCATTGGCATAATTCACCAAGGTACCCTGCTTGTTGGCAAAGAGACTGTTTACATTGTCTGTAGCTTCCTCACCCGCCTTGAATGTGGTCCATTCCTGATAGTTTTTGGCAGCAGTGGTCTTGCCTCTACCCAGGTGAGAGCCATATATATAATAGGTAGGCGAATTAGGGTTGGTGATGTCATCAACCACGATAGAAGGGTCGTGACAGGTGACACGCTTACCATATGATCTCGTCTCATAAGCTTTAGACAGATCATCATCGCTGACCTGAGTCTGGGCAGTTGCGCTGATGGCAGCAAGACCCATCATAGAGAGTATTAATTTCTTCATGTATGATACTTGTTAATTGATTGTTGTTTATTCTATGACTAAGAAATCCTTGATATTCAAGCACAAAGGAGACTTATGTGGAAAAGAGTTTTCACATAAGTCACGCCTTTTATACTATTTCAGAAATTTCTTATCTGCGATGAGCACGTGAATAGTGCTTACGAGCAGAAGCCACGGAATTAAATACGACATGCGCATTTTCGACAGTAAGTGCACTCTGAAGGTCATTTACATCAATACCAGAGATACCCAAGTAAGACTGAGTATATGTTACTCCATCATTACCCAACATAGTCATCTGGATATCAGCTCTACCATTGTTATTGTTGGTAATATAGACCTTACACTTAGCTCCATTCATGGCAGCCAACCATGCAGCCCAATCAGCCTGTCCACCTGAAGGTGTACAATCCTTATATCCATAAGGACCTGAGTTGTCGTAAGTCCAACCATAGTTATCTGCACGAACTACCACATATTCTGTCAAAGATGCCTGGCGCAGGATTACACAGAAGTTGTGCCAATTAGCAGCTGCATCTGTATAGTTTGTGAAACCGTACTCCAAAGTCTGTCCTGCAGGAATCTTGATATCATCAGAGAATTCTGTCCAGAATGCAGAAGAATTATCAGTAGCACCAACCACAGAAGGAGTTGGATTAGCTGCAACGAGTTTGGACTCAGCCACATTTACCTCAACAGTAGTCTTGCGACCATTCTCTGTTGTGATGGTCACCTCGTGCTTACCCACAGTAGCAGGAATAGCAGAGAATGTCAACTTTGAGTTGTCGAGAACTGCATCCTCACCTTCCACATACTTGGCAGTAACCTCCATACCTGTAGGATCAAAAGTCAAGGTACGACCTTCACCCTCAAAAGCAGAAGAATTGAAGAAGTAGTATGTGGTATGTTCAGGAGCCTTGGTTACGGTAATGCTCTTGATACCAGCGACAATATTGAACTTAGCATTGGCACTGATGGTCTTGTCAGCTGTCTTGCCCAAAAGGGTCTTCTTCAATGTTGCAACAACATACTTCTCGCCAACCGTCTCCATATCAGGAACGACAACGAATTCAAGATCACTGGCATCTACATCCTTGATTGCACCATCAGAATAAGTAACCTTCGCCTTCAATGTAGAGGTGAAATCCTTTACAGAAGTACCCTTGTCAACCTCAGCAGGAACATTTACCAATTCCATAGACTCTGGCTGCTGATCCTTTAAATCTGCCACATCCATCTCTGCCTTGTCGAATACATAGTGACAGCCATCGGTTGTGAAGTCGAGATAGAGGTCAGAACTCTCAACAGGAATACCCTGATATTTCTGGGTAGAAGTCATTCCTTCAGTACCGGTTACCTCAGCAACAACATCTGCTGTATTATCACCATAGTTGGTTACGGTTACAGTTACCTTGGCACCATTCATCTGAGCCAACCAACCTCCCCAATCACCTGATGCCGAGTTGCTGTGGGTAATAAGAGGACCACCATTTCCACCAACAGCATCACCCCAACAATAATCATCAGAACGCAGGCAGCAATACTCAGTCTTATCAGCCTTACGAAGCACTACCACATAGTTGTTCCAGTTGTTACCGCCAGAAGTATAGTTGGTAAATGTCGTAGAATAAGACTTATTACTTTCAATCTTGATATCAGCATCCAGGTGAGAGGTCCACCAGGCATCACTATTATCAGTTGCACCAAGCGTAGTTGGCGAGATGGTAGGCGCAGTACCCTTGTTGCTATTGGCGATTGAATCTATCTTTTCAGAAAGCCAATCCGGTCCATTGACACTAAACATGTCACTTCCCTCGCATCCTGTCAGCGCTGTCAAGCCCATGGCTGCCATGCAGAAGACTGATGCTAATTTATTTAGGTGTTTCATATTGTTATTCTATTTTATATGATCATGAATATTGTTACTTGCTCAAATCTACTACAGGATGAACGGTCCAACCTCTTCCAAAGAAATCGGTTGAGTTGTCTATACCATCATTAGCAGAATTACCCTTTAAGTTAGGGTTATTGTTCAAGAGCGTTTGATAAATTGGCAAGAACTCATGACCTGGCAAATAGGTATCGTATGAGCACTTTACATTCTCTGGATCTGCCTTTGTCTGAGCATAAGTAACAGGAGTCTTTACATCAATGGTCTTGTTCTTGTAGAAGGTTCCATGCTCCTTCAACTGATCCAAGCGGCCATTATCATAGAAGAATCCCCAACGGATCAAATCCATACCACGACCATTTTCACAGCCGAACTCCTTAGGACGCTCCACATTGGCAATCTGCTCGAAGAGCTTATCCTTTGTATTGAAATTCTCAAGCTTCAGATCTGCCAAGCCTGCACGCTGACGAACTTCATTAATCCACTTGATAGCCTGCTCTGTAGGTCCGTTTACCTCATTCTCACACTCAGCAGCACGAAGCAATACATCTGAGTAACGCATCATACGGAGGTTGATACCACAACGAAGACCGGTTGCAACAGAAGAGTAAAGTCCAGTACGCATATTGGTCCACTTGGCAATTGGAATACCACCATAGTTATTGTTGGTTCTGAGTGTATCAGTAGCTGTAATCTTCTTGGTATAAGCAACGTTGCCATTTTCAAAGCCTTCCCACTCTTTCTCGTATGTACCGAGAGTCCAGTAGAGACGTGGATCGAGCTTACCTGCAGTAGTACGCTCCTCCTTGAAGAGGTTATACAGCCATGGTGATGCAGAAAGGTCTGCCCATCCACCGAAGTCACCAGGAGCAAAGTTTGACTCTACAGCATGACCCTGTGTTGCATTAGGACTTACATTGACAGGAGTCCACTCATCATCAACGCCCTGAGTACCATAATCCAAATATTGCACCTCGAAGAGGCTCTCATCATTATTCTCGTATGCAGAGCCCTCGCGGAAGTTGTCGCCATAATTAGCCATCAACTTGTACTTACCGTACTTAGTTCCACCGATGATATCCTTGAGAACGTCCAAAGCCTCACTATACTTGTGGCGGAACATCAAAGTACGGGCATAGTAACCAGCAGCTGCACCACAAGTAGCACGTCCCTTTGCCCACTCGCCACCAGCCTGACGGTTAGGAAGCAAAGTCATAGCTTCTGCTAAATCTTTCTCTACCTGGTCAAGAACCTCGTCACAAGTATTGTTTGTACCATAGAGACCATCCAATGAAGAATAAGTAGAATAATCTGTAATCAATGGCACATCCTTATAGTAGCCTACCAAGTTGTAATAAGCAAAACCACGGATAAAGAGAGCCTGTCCCTTAATGCGCTTCATACTTTCACTAAGCTGAGCGTTATCACCAGTTGTGCGGGAAAGAATGAAGTTACAAACATTTATAGCATAATAATATTCACGCCAAGGCCAGAATGAAATTCCATCTGTTACAGGGTCATTCATATCATCGAATGGCATATACCAAACCTGTGATGCATTCCAGACTTCATCACCACGAACTGCATCTATGGTATAACCTACACGGCCAGTGGAACCCTCCATACGAAGGTCATGGTAAGCGGCAATGACGCACTCTTCCAAGTCGTCAGAAGTAAAGCCGAATGTACCAGTTGTCTGCTCATTAGGATTTGTCACATCCAACTTATCTTCGCACGATGTCATCGACATGGCACCGAGACCAAGGAACAGAGCTAATGATAATTTATATAGTTTCATATCAAATATTCTTTAAATAATAATGATTCTTATAGTTTTCTCTTCTCATTCTATTAGAATGTGAAATGGAGTCCACACATGAAAGTTCTGGCACTTGGGAAAGAGCAGAAGTTATAACCTGGAGTAAAGGTACCACCAGCGTAATCTACATTATATCCCTTGTAACCTGTGAAAGTGTAGAGATTCTGTGCAGATACGTAGAGACGTACACCACTTACATAGCCTCCAAACCACTTATCTGGGAAGTTGTAACCCAACTCTACGTTGGCAATCTTCCAATAAGCAGCATTCTGAATCTTGCGAGAGCTGAAGAGGTCGTTCCAGCCTAATGTTGCATTGTTGGCTGCATAGGTACGTGGAACGTTAGAGAGATAGGTAGAACCATCCTCTGACCAGCGGTTGGCATCCAGCATTCCTACTTCCTTGTTGCCATAGCCGTAGCAAGAATTCAAGCTATTATAGATATCATCTGATACATGATAGTTCAAAACTCCGTAGGTAGAAATGTTGAGGTCGAAGCCCTTATACTCCATGTGGGTGCTCAAACCGAAGTTTACCTTTGGAAGACCACTGCCCAATACAGTCTGGTCATATGCATCGATTACGCCATCTGGTTCTCCGTTAGGACCTGAAATATCCTCATAGAGGCAGTCGCCGATGTTGGCTCCCTGCTGAACAGCATTGTTGTCCAAATCATCCTGGGTACGTGCGATTCCCTTATATACCCATCCATAGAATTGACCAATCTCCTGGCCTACGTATGTTGCATAAGCACCGGTAATATAAGATTTTGTACCAAATCCGAGAGAGGTTACCTTATTTTTCAATGTACTCAAGTTGGCACTGATATCATACTTAAAGGCATGATCACGATTACGATAGGTAGCACTGAACTCGAAACCACTATTCTCCATAGAGGCAGCATTCATGGTTACAGCAGTATTAGCTACACCAGTCTGTTCTGGCACAGGTACACCATAAAGCAAGTCTTCTGACTTATTCTTATACCACTCTGCAGTGAACTCCAATCGGTTATTGAACATTGCCAAGTCGATACCCACGTTGGTAGTCTTCTTCTTCTCCCATGCGATATCGTTGTTCACGAAGGTAGAAACGGCAGAACCGGTTACAGGACTGTTGCCGAAGCTGTAAGTCATGTTGTTACGGTTCATGGTAGCCATATACTGGTACTCACCGATATTCTCGTTACCGAGCTCACCATAGCTGGCACGGATCTTGAACATGTTAACGATATCCTGGCTGATTGGGAAGAACTTTTCCTTATCGAAGCGCCATCCCAAAGATACAGATGGGAAGGTTGCCCAACGGATGTTCTTGCTCAAACGGGAGCTACCATCACGACGTACTACTGCAGAAATCAGGTACTTCTCTGCATAGTTATAGTTCAAACGGCCTACGTAAGAAGCCAGGCTATGCTTGAACTCGTATGACTCTGAGTAGGTATTCTTGGCATTCTGAAGCTGGAGGAAGTAAGGCTCTGTGAAGTTGATACCCCAACCTGTCAAGAGGTTGGTGTTCTCCTCTTCGTAGGTCATACCAGCGAGCAGGTTGATGTTGTGCTTGCCGATTGTTCCATTATAGGTAATGGTATTCTCGATCAGAGCATCGCTGTAGTTGCGTGAACCCTTGGTGAGTCGCTCATTCTCCTTGGCAAGATATACACGGTTGCTCTGAATCCAGGAAGGAATCCAGGTCTTATCCTTTGCCTCTGTCTTGCTGTAAGAGAGGTTTACATTATAGTGAAGACCATGGTTCTTGCTCTTGA
>OQVL01002569.1_pt1 | contig 11106 bp, 9 predicted proteins | sample 1691501 | NCBI WGS metagenome assembly OQVL01 (sample SAMN03418253, study PRJEB22391) | human gut metagenome | biome: human-gut; feature: organic feature; material: feces | host: Homo sapiens | place: Tanzania | collected 2013-01
TGGTGTCGTCGAGAAACGCGGCAGTTGGATTAGCTTTGGCGATACCCAGTTGGCGCAGGGTTCACTTGCGACGATTGACTACCTCAAGAGCAATCCCGAGGTGACGGCGAAGATTGTGGAGCTCGTGAAGTCGACGCCCGTCAATCCTGCCCTTGCCAAGAAGCGGTAAGGTCTTGCTGCTTTTTGAAGGGGGACGCTTCGCGGTGAAAATTCGCCGCGAAGCGGTGCGGCGGATTTGGTATAATATGCGTCGCATTCGTTTATGGAAGGTTGGCGGAGTGGTTGAACGCGGCGGTCTTGAAAACCGTTGACTCGAAAGGGTCCGGGGGTTCGAATCCCTCACCTTCCGCCAATTCTGGACAAAGAAGTCGCTTGTAAGGAGTCGTGGTAATGGCCGAAAATCAGATAGTTTTGTTCCAGTCATCGGACGGCGTGGTCTCGTTGCCCGTTCAGCTTGAATCTGAAAGTGTGTGGCTCACTCAGGCGCAAATGGCACAATTGTTCGGCAAGGACCGAACGGTTATTGGCCGACATATTCGTAATGCAATTGAGGAGGGGGAGATAAATGAGAAGACCATGTGTGCAAAATTTGCACATGTGGGCAAAGATGGCGACCAACTGTACCATACTGATATTTATAGCCTTGATGTGATCATTTCTGTCGGCTATCGTGTGAAATCAAAACGCGGAGTCGAGTTCCGCAGGTGGGCAAATTCAGTGCTTAAACAGTACATATTAAAAGGTTATGCCGTAAATGACAGGCGTGTTGCTCAGCTCGGTGAAGTCATCAGGATTATGAAGCGCACGGAGAATACGCTCGACAGCAAACAGGTTTTGACGGTAATTGAGAAGTACAGCGAAGCTCTCGAACTTCTGGATTCCTATGACCATCAGAATATGGCTCGTCCTAAGGGCAGCGACGCGACCTATGTGCTTACCTATGAGGAGTGCATGGAGGTTATTTCCAATATGCGATTCGGCGATGAGTCTGATTTATTCGGGCGGGAAAAGGATGATTCTTTCCGCGGGAGCATCGGTAATATTTATCAGTCTTTTGACGGCAAAGAACTTTATCCGAGCCTTGAAGAAAAAGCAGCGCACCTTCTGTATTTTGTGACGAAGAATCACAGCTTCCTTGACGGAAACAAAAGAATTGCGGCGACCATGTTTCTGTATTTTCTCGACAGAAACGGCGTGTTGTTTGCAGGAGGTGAGAAGCTGATAGATGATCACACTCTGGTTGCGCTGACAATTATGATTGCCGAATCAAAGCCGGAAGAAAAGGAAATGATGATTACTGTGATTATGAATTGCTTGTCGTAGAACAAGGCAGTATGGAATTTTGCCGTTTCTGAGCAGTATTTTCTAAAAAAACGCTTGCCAAACCGTCCAAGCTGTGCTAGAATATAACAGTTATTACGGGCGGTCCTCTGGGCGAACTCGCGTCTCGCAGAGAAATTGCGGTGACGGAGCCACGAACGTCTTGGAGGGAAGGAGGAATTACAATGGATTTAATGAAATCAATCACTCAGGAATACGAAAAGACTGAGATCCCTGCTTTTGGTGTTGGCGACACAGTAAGAGTTCACATCAAAATTAAAGAAGGAAACAGAGAAAGAATTCAGGTTTTCGAAGGCTTTGTGCTTAAGAGACAGAACGGCGGCATCAGCGAAACTTTCACAGTCAGAAAGATTTCTTCAGGCGTAGGCGTGGAAAAAACATTCCCGCTTCATTCACCGAAGATCGAAAAGATCGAAGTGACAAGAAGAGGCGCAGTAAGAAGAGCAAAACTCAACTATATGCGTGAAAGAACAGGTAAGGCTGCAAAAATTAAAACTAGAGACTAGTTTACCATGGGGAATCGCGAAGATTCCCCTTTTTGTTAATAAAGCGTTGAAAGGAGGAACAGGCACCGATGATTGAAAATATTAACTGGTATCCCGGACATATGAAAAAGACGAGGGAGCTGATTGCAGAAAACTTAAAGATGGTTGACATCGTAATCGAAGTCATAGATGCCAGAATCCCCATATCCAGCAGAAATCCGATTATCGACGAGCTAGTAAAAACAAAAAAAAGAATTATAATTTTAAATAAAAGCGATCTTTCGGATGGCAAAGCCAACGCACAGTGGTCGGACTATTTCAAAAAACAGGGCAGCATGGTACTTGCCATGAACTGTATGTCGGGCGGCGGAGTCAATCAATTATATAAGATATTAAATCGCCTGCAGGACGAAAAAAACGAAGGGCAGATCCGCAAAAAACCGCTCAGAATGATGATCGTGGGCGTGCCGAATGTCGGAAAGTCCTCGCTTATCAATCGCATGACCGGAAAAAAGAGTGCCAAGACAGGCGACCGTCCGGGCGTTACGAAGGGAAAGCAGTGGCTTGGACTTGAAAACGGAATGCAGCTTCTCGACACTCCGGGAATCCTGTGGCCGAAGTTTGAGGATCCCGAAGCAGGACTGAACCTTGCGTTTTGCGGATCCATTAAAGATGAAATTTTAGATGTGGCAACGCTTGCACTGGAGCTTATCAAAGTCCTTCAGAGAGACTACCCACAGCTTTTAAAGGATAGATACAAACTCGATGAAATAGAAGAAGACGCGCTCACCAATATGGAAAATATCGCGCTCAAGAGAGGCTTTATCTTACCGGGCAGGCGAATCGACTACGAGAGATGTGCAAAGACCGTTCTTGACGAATTCAGAAGCGGCAAAATCGGAAACATTACACTGGAACAGACATCGGAGGCCACGCAATGACAAAAGCAGAAAGAGAAAAGATGCTCGCAGAAAAGCTTGAAATCATGCAGGAGCTCGAGCGAAATCTGAGAGCGGAGGGACTGAAATATATTGCGGGAATCGATGAAGTCGGAAGAGGACCTTTGGCGGGACCTGTCGTAAGCGCGTGCGTTGTTTTACCGGAAGATTTTGATGTGCTTGGTGTGGACGATTCCAAGAAACTTTCCGAGAAGAAGCGAGAGGAACTTTTTGATAAAATTTTATCAAAAGCGATTGCGTGCGGAATCGGAATGTGCGATAATAACATCATTGATGATATAAACATACTGAATGCCACAAAGAGGGCAATGAACGAAGCCGTGGAAAACGCGGACAAAGTGCTGCGTGGGAAGACAGGAAGCGGTATTGATCATCTGCTTATCGATGCACTCAGACTCGAGGCTGTGGATATTCCGCAGACAGGAATCATCAAAGGGGATGCAAAAAGCATATCAATAGCGGCAGCCTCGATTGTAGCGAAGGTGACACGAGACAGAATGATGCAGGATTATGCCAAGGAATATCCATATTATGCGTTTGAAAGCAATAAGGGGTATGGAACCCGGGCGCATTACGACGGAATTGCGAAATACGGTATAACGCCGATTCATAGAAAAACTTTTTTAAAAAATATATAAGCAGGAGGAGACAAAATGGAATTCAAAAGCGACATTCAGATTGCACAAGAGTCTGTTATGACAAACATCAGCAAGATTGCAGCCGATGCAGGAATCGATGAGAAATACATCGAACAATATGGTAAGTATAAAGCAAAGATTGATTACAGTCTTTTAAAAGATAAGGCGGATGCTCCGGATGGCAAACTGGTACTCGTAACCGCCATCTCTCCGACACCTGCGGGCGAAGGAAAGACAACCACTACAGTAGGTCTTGCAGATGCGCTTCACAAACTCGGCAAGAATGTATTCGCGGCATTAAGAGAACCTTCCCTTGGTCCTGTATTCGGAGTAAAAGGCGGTGCAGCAGGCGGCGGATATGCACAGGTTGTTCCGATGGAGGACATCAACCTCCACTTCACAGGCGATATGCACGCAATCGGCATTGCAAACAACCTCGTTGCAGCATGCCTCGACAACCACATCCAGCAGGGCAATCAGCTCGGCATCGACGTTAAGAAAATCACCTGGAAGAGAGTTGTCGACATGAACGACAGACAGCTCAGAAACATCGTTGACGGACTCGGCGGCAGAATGCAGGGCGTACCGCGTGAAGACGGATTTGAAATCACGGTTGCAAGTGAAATCATGGCAATCCTTTGCCTCTCAAAGGACATTGCAGACTTAAAAGCAAAAGTCGCACAGATTATTGTGGGTTACACTTATGATGACAAGCCGGTAACCGTTGCGGACCTTAAGATTCAGGGCGCAGTTGCAGCTGTTCTTAAGGACGCGCTGAAACCAAACCTTGTACAGACACTGGAGCATACTCCGGCATTTATACACGGCGGACCTTTTGCGAATATTGCACACGGATGCAACTCCGTTATGGCTACAAAGATGGCATTAAAACTCGGAGATATCGTTATCACGGAAGCAGGTTTCGCTGCTGACCTCGGAGCAGAAAAATTCGTTGACATCAAGTGCAGAAAAGCAGGCCTCAGACCGGATGCGGCAGTTGTTGTTGCAACCGTAAGAGCACTGAAATATCACGGCGGCGTTGCAAAGGCTGACCTCAATAACGAAAACCTCGAAGCACTCGAAAAGGGTATTCCAAACCTTCTGCAGCATGTGGAAAACGTAACGCAGAACTACGGACTCCCATGCGTGGTTGCAGTCAACAGATTCCCTACCGACACAGAAGCAGAGCTTGAACTCGTCAGAGAAAAGTGCAAAGAACTCGGTGTTAATGTTGCGCTCTCCGAAGTATGGGGAAAGGGCAGCGAAGGCGGAATCGAGCTTGCGGAAGAAGTTCTCAGACTTGTTGAAGGTGAAAACAACTTCCACTTCGTATATGAAGATGAGCTCAGCATTCAGCAGAAGGTTGAAACGATTGCAGAGAAGATTTACAGAGCAGACGGCGTTGAATTTACGGCGGCCGCAAAGAAGCAGCTTGCTACGATCGAAGGGCTCGGATTCGGAACTCTCCCTGTATGTATGGCGAAGACGCAGTTCAGCTTCTCCGACAATGCTTCTCTTCTCGGTGCACCGAGAGGATTCAAGATTTCCATCAAGGATGTTAAGGTATGTGCAGGAGCAGGCTTCGTCGTTGTAAAGACAGGCGACATCATGACGCTTCCGGGACTTCCTAAAGTTCCGTCCGCAGAAAAGATTGACATCGACGAAAACGGTGTAATCACAGGTTTGTTCTAAGATAGGGAAAAAATGTTAGGAGCAATTATTCTGCAAGTCGTGCTGATATTCTTGAATGCGATTTTTGCAAGTGCCGAAATCGCGGTAATTTCAATGAATGACACGAAACTTGAAAATATGGCAAGGAAGGGGAACAAAAAGGCAAAGAAGCTTGTGGACTTAACCGCGCAGCCTGCCAGATTCCTTGCAACAATACAGGTGGCAATTACTTTGGCGGGATTTTTGGGAAGTGCCTATGCTGCTGACAATTTCGCAGAGCCTCTGGTCAAAAAACTGGTTGAAATGGGTGTATTTGCTTCACCGGCAGTATTAAATTCCGTCTGCGTTTTTGTAATTACCATTATCATTGCATATTTCAGCATCGTCTTCGGAGAACTGATTCCGAAGCGGATCGCGATGAACAAAACCGAACAGATTGCATTGTCAGTTTCCGGTGTTTTGTCCGTCGTGTCAATTGTGTTTAAGCCGCTGGTATGGCTTTTGACGACTTCCACAAACCTCGTCCTTAAGCTTATCGGCATCAATCCGGAGGAGGACGAGACCGTAACGGAAGAAGAAATTCGCATGATGGTTACGGCAGGAAGCGAAAAAGGTGTAATCGACTCCGAAGAAAACGAGATGATTCAAAATGTGCTTGATTTCAACGATATTTCGGTTGAGGAGCTTTGCACGCACAGAACCGATGTCGTGATGCTCTACACGGAAGATTCGCTTGCCGACTGGAAGGAGACGATTACAAACAGCAGGCATAATTACATGCCTGTCTGCGGTGAAGACAGCGACGACATCATCGGCGTTATGGATGTTCGTGATTTTTTCAGAATGGAGTGGTCGGAAGGCTTGACGAAAGAAGCTGTTTTGGAAAAATGCCTGCGAAAAGCGTACTTTGTGCCGGAAAACATGAAGGCGGATGTGCTTTGCAAAAGGATGAAGGAAACTGGCGTGCATTTTGCGGTGGCAATCGATGAATATGGCGGGATGAGCGGCATTGCAACCATGCATGACCTTGTGGAATTGCTAATCGGTGAACTGTTCGAGGAAGGCGAAACGCCGAAACCCACGGAAATCGAGCCGCTGAGCGAAAATAAATGGAAAATTCAAGGGCTTGCGGACATCGAAGATGTGGCGGAAGAGCTGGACATCGCGCTGCCGACGGAGGAATATGATACTTTCGGAGGATATATTCTGGGAGAAATGGGAAACATACCGCCGGACGGGACAGCTTTCGAATTGGAAACAGACAGGCTGATGATAAAAGTCGAGAACGTCAAGGAACACCGAGTCGCATCCGCGGTGGTAACAAAGAAAAACGAATAAAAAATACGGGCGGAGGAAGCAAACTTCGTCCGTATTATTTTACATACATTTAACTTTTCTTTACGAAAATTTCAGGTAAAATAGAATTGGACGATAATGCGAGAAAGAAATGTTAAAGAAAAGTTAGAGGAGAACAGTAATGGACTTTTTTGGAATTCTTCAGCTGATCGGTGGGCTCTGCCTGTTCCTGTTCGGTATGGAGACAATGGGAGACGGACTCAAGAAAGCGTCCGGAAGTAAACTTGAAGAAATTTTGAGCCGCCTGACATCGAACGTGCCTAAGGGAGTACTCTTGGGAACTGCGGTAACGGCGGTCATTCAAAGCTCGTCGGCGACGACTGTCATGCTGGTAGGTTTCGTAAATTCGGGAATTATGTCGCTCAGACAGGCGATTCCGGTCATCATGGGCGCGAATATAGGAACAACGGCTACGGCCTGGCTTCTCAGCCTTTCCGGAATTGAAGGTGACAGCTTCCTCATTCAGATGCTGAAGCCGATGTCATTTTCGCCGATTCTTGCGGCAGTGGCAATCGTCTTTATGATGTTTATGAAGAGCGAAAAGAAATATGACATTGGATTGATTTTAATCGGTTTTGCGGTGTTAATGTACGGTATGGATATTATGAGTTCGGCAGTAAAGCCGCTGGCGGATGTGCCGGAATTCATCAGTGTTCTGACGATGTTCAGCAATCCGGTTCTCGGTGTTGCGGCAGGAGCTGTTTTTACCGCAGCGATCCAAAGTTCATCCGCTTCGGTCGGCATTCTGCAGGCACTTTGTAAAACCGGAGCGGTTACATATGGGACAACCATTCCAATTATCATGGGACAGAATATCGGAACCTGTGTGACAGCAATTCTTTCCTCCATCGGCGCAAACCGCGGAGCCAAGAGAGTTGCGGCGGTACACCTCTCCTTTAATATTATCGGAACTATTATATTCCTGGCAGTATTTTATACTGCGAATGCACTCGTGCATTTCGACTTCCTTGGCAATGTCGTAAATCCTGCGAATGTCGCAGTTATCCACAGCATCTTCAACATCGGCTGTACCTTGCTGCTGCTGCCTTTCACCAAGGTTTTAGAAAAACTGGCAAATCTGGTAGTAAAAGATGCGCCGGAGGCAAAGAGCCAGGACGAGACATTAAACCTTTTGGAAGAGAGATTTCTGGCAACTCCGAGCTTTGCGGTAACGCAGTGCAAAGCTGTTGCAACCAAGATGGCAAATCATGCAAGGGACTGTATCTTTACCGCTATGAAACTGATGAAGGAATTTGACAGGGACAAATGCGATTATGTTTATCTGATAGAAGAAAAAATCGACCGCTATGAGGATGCCTTGGGTGCTTATATCGTAAGACTTTCAAGGCTTGACATCAGCGAGGAGGACAGCAAAACGCTGACGATGATTCTGCATAACCTCGGGGATTTAGAGAGAATCACCGACCATGCAAGAAATATTGCAGAGACAGCAGAGGAACTGCATAGGAAAAATCTCAGCTTTTCGCAGAACGCGCAGGCAGAAGTGGCTGTTTTTATGGATGCTGTCAAGGAGGTTGTGACTCTGGCAATCGATGCGTTTGAAAATGATGATCCGATTACGGCAGCAGAGGTTGAACCATTGGAGGATGTTATCGACGCAATTCATGCGGAGGTAAAGAGCAGACATATCAGACGTTTGAGAGAGGGAACCTGCACGATTGAACTCGGATTTATTCTTTCCGACCTCGGCACGAATCTGGAGCGTGTCGCAGACCACTGCTCAAACCTGGCGGTCTGCGTGATTGAAACCGAAAAAGGCAATTTTGATATGCACCACTATCTGGACGACCTTAAGCTGTACGGACACGATAATTTTGATGAGAAAATGCATAAATACGAAGCAAAATACGCGCTCCCGAGATAATTTGACGAGAATCGAAAGCAGGCAAAGCCCTTCTGCGATAAAGAGGGGCTTTTTTTCATATGCGCTTTATGATACAATATAGAAATGCACATTAGGGAACGAGGTTAAAAAAATGGAGAACATTACGAGAAAAATTTTTCAGCAGTTTAAGGACTGTGCGGATATTATGAAAGCCAACGGCTTTGCGAAAGCCGAAGGAACACGAATTCTTTTTGAAGCGGATGAAAAGGTTTTCGGAACCAAAATCGGAGCGGACATTGCAAATCTGGAAGAGGACGATATTGAAGAAGTTGAAATGAAGAGGCTTCCGATGTCACGCAAAGGGAAAAAAGCGATGATTTTTTCCCAGACCTTTTATTGTCAGAAGTGTCTGGCGGAGGCAGTGCCGTTTGCAGCGTCTTTGGACGACATGGCGCAGATTATCGGGCCTGCCGTATATGTAGCGGACGGGCGAACCGCAGACCGCTCGTCGGGAAAAAGTTTAAAGAAGGCTTTAAAGAGAAGCAACGGCTGTCTGGTTCTTCGCGCAGTGGATGGAAAGGGAAAAGGTATCGGATACAGCATTACCGTCGGCAGAACGCTTCACGAAGCGGCGACGGCGCTGACCGTAATGGAAAAGGCTGCCGAAGCGGAATGGAAGTCGGAGCGCCTTGGCGGAAGCAAGCCTCTTGATAAAAAAGAAGTGAAAGCTATGCGGCAGAATTATGAAAAGAATTATTCCCAGCAGACGAAAGCGGAAACCGTCCCGACGGACTTTCCGCCGGAAGAAACGGAGCTTCGTGAGCACCTTGTGACATACGGAAACAAGCTTGCAGAAAAGAAGCTTGTGCAGGGAACCTGGGGAAATCTTTCTGTAAGACTCGACAGCGAAACGATGCTTGTCACACCGTCCGGCATCGACTATGCTTTGCTGGAAGCAGGCGATATGGTTAAGGTAAACATTCACACCTTGAAAGCAGAAGGCGTGAATAAGCCGACCTCCGAGCTTGAGCTTCATGCGGAAATTTATAAGGCAAGGGAAGATGCCGGTGCAGTCGTGCATGCGCACTCGAAATATGCGAGTGTTTTTGCGTGCGCGTGCAAGGGCATTCCGGTAGCCTCCAAGGAAAAAGACGCAAGAGAGCTTTTCGGAGCAACCATCCCAGTCGCTGCATATGCGCTTCCGGGGACGCATACACTTGCAGTCAATACCGCTTCAGTGCTTGGAACAGGCAGCGCGGTCGTGATGGCGCACCACGGAATGGCAGTCTGCGGTAAAGACATGCGGAGTGCATTTGAAAATGCGCTTAAATTCGAGGAAACCGCGCGCGTTTCATGGTATGACTACGAAAAAGAAGATTTTGAAGAAGAGCCGGAAGAGTAAGAAAGAATTTTAGAATAAAGGGACAGGAGACAGAAATACATGGAACGATTGAAGGGAAAACCCGTAGCGGAGTGGATTGATGAAAGGACAAAGGCGGAAGTTATGCGTCTGATCGAAGATGAGGGCATTGTTCCAACACTTGCGATCCTTCGCGTGGGGAGCAAAGAGAGTGATATTGCGTATGAAAACAGTGCAGCGAAGAAAGCACAGACCTTAGGCATTCACATTGAAAAATTTATCATGGACGCAAAAGCAGATGAATCTGATATTATGGACATTGTAAAATTTATCAATGATTCCGAAAATATTCACGGTCTGCTGATGCTCAGACCGCTGCCGGAAACCGTGGATGAAGAAAGAATCTGCAACCATGTAAAATCGGAAAAAGATATCGACGGCATAACCGAAAAAGTTTTAGGCGGAATTTTTACGGGAAACCAGCTTGGATTTCCGCCGTGCACGGCAGAAGCTGCAATGGCAATTTTAAAATATTATGGAATCGATCCGAAAGGCAAACGAGCAGTCGTAATCGGCCGCAGTCTCGTGATTGGAAAGCCTGTTGCCATGATGCTGATGGAGCAGAACGCGACGGTTACTGTCTGTCACAGTAAAACGACACCGGAAGATTTAAAAGAAATCTGCCAAAATGCTGATATCATCATCTGCGCGACAGGAAGACGCCACACGCTGACGAGGGAGCATGTGAACGGAAAACAAGTCATCATAGATGTTGGAATCAATTTTGATGAAAATGACAAAATGTGCGGAGACGCGGATTTTGAGGAAATCAAAGAGAATGTCGCAGCGATTACTCCGGTTCCGGGAGGCGTCGGAACGGTTACGACAGCGCTTCTCATGCATCATGTAGTTCAAGCGGCAAATGCTGCTGCTGACGACGCAAAAAAATAGACAAAACACCGATAAACAGACGGTCTGAGACGGAACATATACTGCTCAGATCGTTTTCTTTTGCTAAGAAAGTGTGCACATGATAAAATACATGTATACACCTCTTGACTCTAATGAGCTAAAGTGTTATACTTGTATACAAGTTTAAAAAATGTTTATTCGGGAGGTAAAAATATGCTTGAGATTTCCAATAAAACGAATCTTTTAGAACAGAATATTTACAAATATTCTCTGCGGCATGATGGAAGAGCCAGTGGAGTACGAGTCAGACAGTGTGATGAAACCGAACTCGGAGCTCGACCACAGCACAATCTCCTCGGAAAGACGCGACAGGTGCATCGCCATGACGGAACCGGCGTAATGCAGGTCGAGCAGGAAGTCACGGTCCGAAACAGCGTCGAGCGAGTTGGGAATCACGCCCGCAAAGCCAAGTTCGGCGGCCGTCATCTGGCGATCGAGCGGGTAGCTCGTACCGGCCAGCGCCGATCCATATGTCCAT